>Ga0209540_10002336_pt1 | contig 13545 bp, 9 predicted proteins | sample BarGraIncu01121A_FD_184501 | JGI IMG/M metagenome (GOLD analysis project Ga0209540, IMG submission 184501) | Arctic peat soil microbial communities from Barrow, Alaska - Barrow Graham LP Incubations 011-21A (SPAdes) (version 2) | ecosystem: Environmental > Terrestrial > Soil > Wetlands > Peat... | reverse complement strand
CAGGAGTTGTCAGCTGGAACTTGCATGGATCAATGAAGTACTGGTTGTCACCATATCCTTCGAATGAATGCCATTTTTCGCCAGGAAGGAATCTGAAATAGTCTATATTGTGAGCCATTTCTTCAGTGTCTCCATCAGCCCAAGGCTTTCCGTTTACAACGTTAGGAACAAATGGTTTCATCACTGAACAGTGCTTGAACATTGATTTACGTGCTTCTATAGTTGTTTTTACGCATTCAAGCCAGAGCTTTCTTCCAGCTTCGCCTTCCATCATCTTTGCATTTACGTCAAGTGAAGCAAACATAGGATAGAACGGGCTTGTTGATGCATGCATCATGAATGCATTGTTAACGCGTTTGTGATTGCAGTATCTGTCCTGTCCCTTTATATGGCTGTCTTTTTTGTGGATCTGTGATGTCTGTGAGAAACCAGCCTGCTGCTTGTGTACTGACTGCGTTACGAATATCCCTGGATCGTCCGGGCCAAGGTCTAAGAGAAGCGGGCTGCAATCCTTCATCATCGGTATGAACTGCTCGTACCCAACCCAAGCTGAGTCGAAAACGATGTAGTCGCAAAGGTGTCCGATCTTGTCAACAACCTGTCTGGCGTTGTATATTGTTCCGTCGTAGGTTCCGAGCTGTATAACCGCTGCTCTGAAAGGCCTCTTCTCTTCTGCTTTTTCAGGTGCACGTTCAGTTACCAAATCACGCAGGTATTTTTCATCGAAGCAGCAGCTGTCGATTCCGCCTATGAAGCCGAACGGGTTACGTGCTGTTTCCAGGTAAATAGGAATTGCCCCGGCCTGTACACAAGCGCCGTGGTTGATCGACTTGTGGTTGTTTCTATCGTAAAGGACTAAGTCTCCTGGTGATAACAAAGCGTTCATTACAACTTTGTTTGAAGCTGAAGTACCGTTAAGTACGAAGTAGGTCTTGTCTGCATTGTAAACCTTAGCAGCGAACTGCTCTGCGTCATTTGCCGGGCCTTCGTGGATAAGGAGGTCTCCGAGTTTTACGTCAGCGTTGCAAAGGTCTGAACGGAAAACATTTTCTCCGTAGAAGTCAAACATGAATCTTCCTGCCGGGTGCTTCTTATAGAACTGTCCGCCCTGGTGTCCTGGGCAGTCGAACTGTGATTTGCCTGACAATACATATTCGGACAATGCACGCATGAATGGCGGCAATACATTATCTTCATATTTTGCAGCAGCATCCTCGATCTGGTGGCTGTAGTATTCCATTGAATCTGCATTGCAGTCTATAACATGGTTAACTTTACCCATAAGTTCTTCCGGCAGCTTTGTTCCTTCTGTCAGTATAACAAAGACCGGCAATCCGAATTTTGTTTCTTCAACAGCTTCAACACAGCAAGCGTCTTTCTCTGTTACAACAACAGCTGCTACATCTGTGAAGTCAGTATATTCAGCTGTAACGGTTTCCCTTTCAGTTGAAAAATACTCTTTAGCTGCTTCAGTGTATGCAATCTTTAATCTTTTCATTAATAAAATACCCCCTGAAACGTTGTGTGTTTATTTTTTCTCATAAACACATTTTACAACATCAGGGGGTGTCTCGGTTTTGTGAATTTTCTAATAAGTAAAGGGTTTCCTTTGTAAAAATTACAAGTCACTCTTCAGCATCCTATATATTCTAACCATCACAGCCAGTTCTTCATAGAAATGCTCACAGTTATAATTTTCACTCATTATCTTGTTTATCCTGTCCAGCCTGTACCTTATGGTGTTTCCGTGCTGAAAAAGCTCCTCGGCAGTAGCTTTTATATCCCCATTCTTCTCGATATAGGCTATCGCAGTCTTCAGAAGTTCCGTTTCATTCTCCCTGTCATACGTAAGGAGCGGCTCAACCATGCCGTTGTAGTACTTCATAGCCCAGGGATTATCGAGTATGGGCAGAATTATCCTGTTTATGCCTATATCATTGAAAAACGAGATGTCTCTTTTGTATATCTTCGCATACCTGAAAGCATAAAGGCTTTCATTTATGGCGAAGTTAAGGTTCCCCAGCCTCTCATATAGGTTGCTCACCCCTATTACGTATTCCTTTTGTGTGAAGCCAAGCCATTCAAGCCTCCTGAACATAGTCTTCTCAATTTCCTTCTGGCCAAGATTTTCAAATGTATTTATAACGAGATGGCCGTTCTTGAAGGGTATAACTTTGCAGCCAATCTCCTCGACCTCTTCCTTGGAAAAGTTTATCATCCCTTTAGCTTTGCTCTTTTTCCTGCAGAATGCAACCATGTTGTTTTCCATGAAATGCGGGTTGATTTTACGGGCAATTCCTCTTATGCTCTCTTCGTTCAGATTAAGAAAAAGTATATCGTCGATTTTCATAGTCAGCTTCTTATAGCCTTCCTTTTCCACGATAGCTTTGTTGATGTCTACGATTATATCTTCAGTGAATGTATCTATGAATACCATGAGGGGGATATTGTTCTTTTCAGCAAGCTTGATCACATCTTCAGGTATCTCATCAACGTAAATTGGCTTTATCGCAAGTGCGCTTATCCCTACATCAATCAGTAATTGGAAATTCTCATAAAGTGCTCCTATGTTATCCTTTATTGCAACCAGTGAGCTTAGCACAAAGTCGCCCCTCCTGAAATTTTCTTCTATGAGATCTCCGGTTTCATAATCCCAAACTGCGACGTTCAATATTGGATTTGAAAGCCCTTTTTTTCCTGCCAAAACCTTGAATCCATCAAGAATTTCAAGTTCCAAAGCTTCACCGATTGTTAAATGCATTTGGCCACCTCCATCAATTATTTATTGTCCTGAAGCCGGTATGCCTCCACTATTTTTTTAAAGTAGTGCATTGTTTTTTCCTGTGCCTCCTGCTTGTTGTAGGCGGGTTTTTTCCTGAGGAGGTTCATCAGTATGCTCTGATATATCAGTATGGTGACCTCATTGATCTCTGCTATATCACTTTCTTTAAAATACCCTTCCTTAACGCAGTCCCCGAACTGGTACATAGTCCTCGAGTAGATGTCGTTCCCTGTAAGCATTGATTTGACCTGAAGAGGGGATTCACCCAGCTCTTCAGGGAATATATTATAGTATTCGCTTATGATATTGTTAAGAGTTGTGCTGTGCTCAGAAAAGAAAATCAGCTTGTAAATTTCGGGCCTGTCAAAAGAATATTGACAGAAGCATTCCCATATCATCAGGTACATTTCAAGACTGTTCGTCGCTTTCTTCACATACTCCTTCAGTCCCTGAGAGTAATCCCTGAGATACCTAATGCTTGCAAACAAAATAAGGTGATCCAGGTCTTCAAAATAATTGTAAAGCGTCGAACTGTTGTATCCGGCGATGCTCGCCACCCCTCTGATAGTAACATTTTCCACTCCTTCAGATTCTATTATAGAAAATGCTGCATCGATAAATTTATTCATTATATTTGTTTTAATTACATTTTTTCTGCCCATTTTTTGTTGCATTTTATGCACCTCAATACCCATAATTTGTCCACCAGTCCTCGATTATCCTTTTACAACTGCAACGGTTTTAAGCTTTCCTGCAGGCTCAACCAGATCAAGCTCGTTAGCTATCACGAAATCCAGATCCTTGTATGCAAACCGCGATTCCTCTCCCACATCACTTTTTTTCACTTTTCCCAGGAATACTCCGAGATTTTTCAGATCCTGAATTGTTTCCTGAACACCAAATTTTGCTTTTGCTTCGGTGCGGCTCATCAGGCGTCCTGCTCCATGAGAGCAAGAGCAAAAGCTTTCAGGATTGCCTCGTCCTTTAACAAGGTATGAAGTGCTGCCCATGGCTCCAGGTATTATTCCAAGTTCACCTTTGCGGGCACTTATGGCACCCTTTCGGTGAACCCATAGCTTATTCCCGTAATGCTCCTCGTAGGAAGCGTAATTGTGATGGCAGTTTATCCTTTCTGACATCTTGACATCAGTTATTCCCGCGTACTTCGCTGCCTTTTCACAGACTATGTCAATGACTTCCTGCATCATCTGCGCTCTGTTCTCCTTCGCGAATTCTAGAGCAAAATTCATCCATTTGATATATTCCTTACCGTAATCGGTGTCAGTTGGCAGATATGCCAGGTCCCACTCAACAGGTATCTCTGAGCGCCAGCCCTTGTTCAATTGCTTCGCAAGGTTGTTGAAGAAATGACATATAGTGAATCCTACATTTCTTGAACCAGAGTGGACCATAATGCCAAGCTTTCCATCTTCATTCGTCTGAAATTCTATGAAATGATTGCCGCTGCCAAGTGTCCCAACCTGATAGCATGCCTTGTCCAGCTCCTTAAGCAGCTCTTTTGCGAAACCTGTTTTCATCCGGTCCGTCATATTTGCCTCGAATTTCCTGACGGCGGCGCATTCACGTCTCTGCTTGTGGTGCTCGAAGCCTGTGGGTATATTCCTCAGTATATCCCCTATAATGGCATTGCCCAGCTTTCCGTTAGGCGTATCAACAGAAAGCACCGCCTGGACAGGTATATCTGTCTGGACAAAAACCATTCCGCAGCCTATGTCAACCCCTACAGCATTTGGGATGATAACGCCTTCTGTAGCCACAACCCCTCCGATTGGCATACCGAACCCTGAATGAGTGTCAGGCATAAGCGCGACCCATTTTCGTGCAAAGGGCAGGTTGGAAAGGTTTTTCGCCTGTCGGAGGCAGGCCTCATCAAGCTGGCTTATGTTTTCGAGCCATACCTTTATGGGCCATATCTGTTCATTAGGTTCGTTGATTGTAAACATATCATCACCCTCTTAACCTTAATTATACTAGTAGTATAAAAAAAGGACAAATGCCTTTTTCTGGGCATCTGTCCTAATTACGTTATTTTAACTTCTATTATTTTTATTATGCATTATTTTACAAGTTTTCTTTCCCGTATTTCTTGTCATATCTGGCATACAGCAGCCATGCAACTGCTGCGAAGATTATTGGTCCAGCAACACTCCAGACTGTTGTAATTACGTCTCCTTCAAGCGCCGGCTGTATTATACAGAATATATTGGCAAGTCCTACACACAGACAAACTATTATAGTCCATATGAGTGCGCTTGTTTGAGTTTTGAAAACCACAAATGGTTTCTCGATTTCTGTCTTCTTTTTGAAGTATGGGAAGGCTGCAGCAATAAATATATACGGCAGTGTCATCGCTACGTTTGTCATGGAAACAAGTATATTAAAGAATGCAGCCATTGAGCTTCCGCCAAAAGCTACCAGGGCTATCATTACACAAACTATGGCTGCTTGAATCCACATAGCATTGATAGGCATCCCATTTCTAGATTCTCCCATTTTTCCAGGCCATAATTTTGCTGGAGTACCTTCAATTAATTGCTTCAATGGGGAATACATCAGCGTGAAGAATGCACCTCCAAGCGCAAGGAACATAGAAAGTCCAACATATCTTGCAACACCGTGAGCTAGCATTACTGATGTAGCTTGGCTCGCTCCGAAAGCCTGCCCAAGTGCGTATCCTAAGTTAGCCATAACTACATAGCTGGCGTTACCCAAGTTAACACCCGCGATGCCCATTGTGGTTGCCCAGTTAGTGAATATACCAATAAGGAATATACCTGCTGAATATCCTACTGTTATTACAGCTGCTGACAAAAGAATTCCTTTAGGGAACGTTTTTGCTGGATTTTCAGTTTGATCAACCAATCCGCCAACAGATTCTATACCGCCATAAGCGAACAGAGCATACACTACGAATGCAAGTGAAGCAATTATATCGCCGGCGTATTTAGGATTTGGTGTTTGTGTAAATGATGATAATCCTAATATCGGCTGAGCAAAGTGTCCGTGATTTCCTATAAGTACTGCAATAGCACCAACCCAGAGGAACACATTTATTAATATAACGGCAACTCCTCCTATGGAGGTTACTTTGGTTATATATTTCAAACCTTTAGTTGAAGTATATGTTACAAGCAGAATCCATAGGATTCCCAGAACTCCTAAAACCTGTGGCCCTTGAAGGCCAAATACAGCCCAGGTCTGAGTTGTATCTTTTCCGAATATAGCATTTGATACTGGAACCCACATACCAGATGCAACGTTAACCATCCAAGTCAAATAAGAAAAATACCACATGAATGTTCCCATAAATGCGAATCTAGGCCCGATGGATTTCTCCATCCATGTATAGATTCCGCCTTTTTCCTCTTTGAAAGCTGAACCATATTCAGCTACCATTAATGCGAAGGGAACGAAGAACATAATTCCTGCTACAATGTACCATGGAATAGCAGCATACCCCATCTTGTAAAACGATCTCGGAATGTTGTTGAATCCATAAACGGAAGTGAAAATCATCAATACCAAAGGTAGCAATGTTAACTTTTTCGATGCATTTGTGCTTGTAGTCATTGTTTTTTCCTCCTTGTTTTTTCTATATTTTAATTTTTAAGCAACTATTTAGCATATGCTTCTGCAATTTTTACTATTAATTCTACAGCCTTTTCCATGGAGTATACAGGGATGTATTCAAATCTCCCATGGAAGTTGTGGCCGCCGGTAAATATGTTTGGTGTAGGAAGTCCCATAAATGATAATCTCGCTCCATCTGTACCGCCTCTTATGGGCTGCACTTTTGGAACAATATTTACTTCCTTCATTGCTTCAAAAGCAATATCAACCACATGTTTTACTGGGTCGATTTTTTCTTTCATGTTCCTATATTGTTCTTTTATTTCAATTTCTACTGTTTTTTCTCCATATTCTTTGTTCAAGCTGTTTACAATACTATTTATGAGTTCTTTTCTTTTTTCAAAGTTTTTTTTATCAAAGTCCCTTATTATATAGTTGACGGTTGTTTTTTCCACATCACCGCTGATAGCCATCAAGTGATAGAAACCTTCATACCCTGCTGTAGTCGCTGGTGTTTCATTCTTTGGAAGCTTGTTCATAAGTTCGCCTGCAATAAGCATTGAGTTTATCATTATTCCTTTGGCACTGCCCGGGTGGACATTTCTTCCATTTATCGTTATTTTAGCGCTTGCTGCATTAAAGTTTTCAAACTCAAGCTCTCCTATCTCTCCACCATCTATCGTATAAGCAAAGTCCGCATTAAACTTTTTAACATCAAAATGATCTGCTCCTCTTCCTACCTCTTCATCTGGAGGGAATCCAATTTTAATAGTTCCATGTTTAATCTGTGGATTATTCACTAAATATTCCATTGCAGCCATGATTTCAGCAATTCCTGCTTTATCATCAGCGCCTAGGAGAGTAGTTCCGTCTGTTGTTATGAGTGTTTTTCCAATATAGTTTTTTAGATCCGGATAGTCCTTCGGAGAAAGGATTATCTTTTTTTCTTCATTCAGGACAATATCTTCGCCATCATAATTTTCTACAAATTGAGGCTTTACGTCTGCTCCTGAAATTTCAGGGCTGGTATCCATATGAGCAATGAATCCCAAAACCGGAACCTGCTTATCTGTATTAGATGGTAACGTTGCCATAATGTAGCCGTTTTCATCCACTGAAACTTCTTTCAATCCGATAGTTTCTAGTTCCTTTGCCAGCTCTTTTCCCAAGACAAGTTGTCCTCCTGTACTCGGCACAGTTGTTGACTCTTCTTTTGAACTAGTCTCTAGCTTTACATATTTAATAAATTTTTCTACAACTTTTGACGTGTTAGGCATGTTCAATCTCCTTTCATCTATTTTCACATTCTGCAGAACCTTATGTCTAGACTATAGCATGCTTTCAATTTATCAGAATCATCTTAAAGTATCACAAACGCGGTTGAAAAAATGTTTAACAGCTAATCATACTTTAGGATGAGTGCACTAAAAGGCTGAAAAAAATCCGGCACCTTACAGATACCGGATTTTTTAGATATTTAGATTATACCCATTTCCTTTGCTTTAGCAACAGCCTGGACCCTGTTGTGAACCCCTAGCTTGCTGTAAATATTGAGTATATGGCTCTTGGCAGTGCTTTCTGTGATAAACAGCTCTTTCGCTATCTCTGAATTTTTTGCGCCATTTTCTATGAGCTGAAGCACTTCCTTTTCCCTCTTGCTTATTATCTCTGAGGCCTCATCAGTTGAGTACAGGCTGGCTATCTTGTTCAGATACTCACCCATTTTATAGTGGTCCTTGTTGAATTTCATCCCTCTGATAGTTTTTATCAGCATTTTGCTTGTCTTGATGTTCTTTAATGAAAATAACCTCACAAAACCGTTGTCGTACCCGAGGGTTAGAGCTTCCTTAAGATCACGGGTTGCGTTTTCGTACTGGTCTTCCTGTGAAAATATCTCGGCCCTCAGTATGCTGGCCTTCAGACTAACATATTTGTTGCTGTCGTCCTTCTTTGATGACAGGATTTTATTAAGAAGCATAAGAGCGTCTTCACTCTTTCCCTTATCCACTAGAGTCTGGGAAAACAGAATCACCTCCTCAGGGTTTTTGAAATCCACTTTTGAGATGTATTTTTCAACCAGGCTTATCTTGCCCGCCTCCAAGAATCTCTCCATTTTCAGGACATCAAAGTAGACTTCAACCCTATTGAGATAGTATATGTCCGGAAGCCGCTCATCACCGTTTATCTTTGACAATTTTTCTATCCTGTCACATACCTTCTCAAACTCGGCCTTATTCCCTTTCTCCAGTAACACTCCTGCATACACATAAAGGGCTGTGTAAAGTGTGTAATAATGCTGGATCGTCCTTCCTTCCTTCTCTATCGTCTCCATACCCTTGTGTACAAATTCCTCTGCTTTGTCAATGTCGTTCCTCTCAAAGTACACAAGTGCAAGGATTATGTAGAATATAGACATGAGGGCGGATTTCTTCAATGCATCGCTCATCTTGCTGTTGATGCATACATTGCAGATGTTTTCGCAATCCACAAGCTGCCTTCTAAGAAGCTTCGTGAAAACCACCGTCCTGCATGCGACCAGATAGAGGACATCATCCTGGTAAGCTTGGCTAAGCATCATCGCCCTGTCGAAGCACTTCTTCTCAGCAGCCAGGTCGTTCATATAGAAATATGCCACACCGAGTTTTAGATTGATAGCAGTATTATAAAAGGTTGACTCCCCAAGACTGCCAAGCGCTTTTTCATAATTTACTACGCTTTCATTGTATTCAGATTTGATTAAATGCCTGTCACCTTTGACTATCGACATAATACCCTGACATTCTTTCCTGAACTCTTCGTCTTTATATTCCGCCAGGGCCCTTTCCGCGAACTCCTGGTACCTTGCATAGCTTATGTCATCGCTCATGTAAATGAACATATTCGTTATGCAGAACCTTGGATTTTTGAGGATTATGTCCTGAGGTATATTTTCCAGCCAGTGCATAACCTCAGTTTGCTCACTATAAAACACCATTTTTATGCATTCGGATTCGACCAGCTCAATTACCGGCTCAAAATTCCCCACTTCCATGTACTGGTTTATAGCATTGTTTAAAAGCCCATTATCTTTATACCATTTTGCAGCCTTGCTGCTCGCCTCATAAAACGCTTCCACATTCATTCCTTTAGCCTTGCACATTAGAAATTCTTTGAACAATCTGTGGTATCTGAAGGTCCTTCCATCATAGTCGATCTTGTCTATGAACATGTTGGTTTCATAAATCTGTTCAAGTATCTGCTGGCTGTCCTGTCTAACCGTGACTGTGTTGCAAAGCTCCGGAGTAAGCTCTTCAAGTATGCTCGTTTTTAACAGAAACTCCTTTATCTCTTCTGTCTGTTCGTTGTATACTTCTTCGCCGAAGTAGTCCTGGATGTAACTGCTGCAACCGTTGAATTTCTCTTCAAAATCCCCTATATCTTTTCTTTCCTTCATGGTTAGCAGCGCCATCAGGATTCCAGCCACCCAGCCTTCCGTGCGTTCATTAAGCTGCTTGATTATCTTTTCAGGTATTTCTAAATCAGTATTTTCCTTAATAAATTCGGCTGCCTCTTCATAGGAAAAGTTCAAATCATTTGTTTCTATTTCTGTTACCTCTCCGTTTAGCCTGAGCCTTGCCAGGTTCAGGTTTAATTTCGATCTGCTGGTGATTATGACATGAATGTTGCCTCCTATGCCATCGATAAAATGCTTCACACCTTTAAGTATTTCACTGTTTTTCATATAGTGGAAATCATCGAACACAAAGATCAAACTCCTGTCCAGACCTGAAATCCTATTGAGAAGAGAATCTATGGTCTGTTCAGTCCTTGGCTGAATGTCTTCGCCGCACACTCTCTCAACTGCTTCAGCCAGGCAGTTCAGGAACATAACCGGTGTATCGTCCCTTTCGTCAAGAGAAATCCAAACTGTGCTGTTCGTAAGGTTTCTTGCTTCCAGCCAGGAAACGACGGCAGTGGTCTTTCCGCTACCAGCTTTGGCCCATATTATGGTGAGTTTTGTGTTCTGGGATTTATCCAACTTACTGAAAATATTTTTTCTTTCTACACCATTTGATTTTGTTTTTGGTATCATAAATTTATTTTTATTGAAATTTGACATTAATTGTTCCCCCACTTCGAAGCTTCCTATAATTCTGCAAACAGATCTATAATTTTCAAAACTACCTCCACTGCTTTCTCCATGGCATAAGTCGAGATAAATTCGTATTTGCTGTGGAAATTATGGCCTCCCGCAAAGAGGTTTGGTGTCGGCAAACCTCTTTGCGACAATTTTGCTCCATCGGTTCCGCCTCTTAAAGGATCAACCGTAGGAAATACGTTAACTTCCTTCATAGCCTCGATGGCTATATCCACGATATATTTAACTGCTTCAATTTTTTTCTTCATGTTTCTGTACTGTTCGGTTATTTCCACAGTGGCAGTGCGCTCCCCGTATTTCTTGTTTATTTTCTGAACAATTTCGCGCACAAAAGATATTCTTTCATCAAATTTTTTGTCATCAAAATCCCTAATAAGATAGAGGACCTTCGCCTCCTCGACTTTGCCGCAGAAGGCTTCCAGGTGGTAAAAACCTTCGTACCCTTCGGTTTCCTCCGGCGTCTCGCTGTGGGGAAACATGCTGATTATTTCCGAACCGATTCTCAGTGAGTTAATCATCCTGCCTTTGGCTTCCCCTGTGAAAACGCTTTTCCCGTGTATGGTTATCTTTGCACTGGCGGCATTGAAGTTCTCATATTTCAGTTCGCCGACGCCCTCGCCGTCGAGAGTGTAAGCAAGGCTTGCGTTGAACTTTTCAACATCGAAATATTCACCGATCTTGCCGATCTCCTCGTCAGTTGTGAATGCCACCCTGATTGGGCCATGCTTTATCTTTGGATTTTCGATTAGTATTTCCATGGCAGCCATGATTTCGGCAATACCGGCTTTGTCGTCTGCACCAAGAAGTGTTCTGCCGTCAGTAGCGATAATAGTCTTCCCAACATAATTTCTCAGCTGAGGGAACTCCTTCGGGGAGAGTATTATGCCATTTTCCTCGTCAAGTATTATATCTTCTCCGTTGTAGTTTTCCACAAACTTTGGATTCACTCCTGCTCCGGTTACCTCAGGACTTGTATCCATGTGGGCGATGAATCCTATGACGGGCACCTCTTTATCGATGTTTGAGGGCAGGGTCGCCATTATATAACCTCTCTCATCCAGGAAAACATCCTGCATCCCCATATCCTTTAATTCCCTGGTCAGCTCCTCGGCAAATATCATCTGCCCCGGTGTTGTCGGTGATGTCTGTGAGTTTTCGTCCGACATGGTATCATACTTTATATATTTGATAAATTTCTCTACAACATTAGACATAGCTTCCACCTTTCAAAAACTACGACTCATACTAAAGTATGAGTTGAATATTATGAATATAATTATACCAAATTATTATATAATTCTATACCTCGAATTCCAAATTTTTTTTCAGATCAGGTTTAAAATCCTTGACTGCCTCTATCAGCTCAACAAGAGGCTTAATTGTTGCCTCTATCAGCTCTTCCCCAAGTTCCTTCGAGCTGCCAGCAGGGTTTCCTTTTGATCCCGGTAGGCCTGGCGCCCATATTTTATCCATAACCTCAGGGCACTCCCATGCAGGATAGGATATGCCAACCGGAGCGTGAGGGAATATTTTCCCGATTGGCCCTTCAATTTTGTCGCAATAATGTCCCGCCATGAGCTCTTCTCTCACCTCCATGCCGAATGCCATGGCAATTGAGGTTTCTATAAGGCAAGCATGGCCGAAATCGAGTGGCATCTCATGCTTTTTCAGAATTTCTTCAGCTGAGCTGTTGTTCATTTCAGAAATATGCGACATAGCGCAGAAGGCACCAGTTTTCTTAGTGAGCCGCCTCAATGCCTCTTTAATAAAGGGCGGGTTCGCATCATGCCCGTTAACGAAAATTATCTTTGAGAATCCCATCCTGATAAGGCTGAAAGTAACGTCGTAGCAAAGGTTAACCAGCGTCTCACCCCTCAGCGAGAAGACCCCTGGGTAATCCCTCAAACCTGGAAGGTCGCTGTATCCGTAGCATATTGTAGGTGCTACTACCGGTTTTGAAGACTTAAAGGCTGCCAGCGCTGCCCTGATAGCGATCCCTTCCGCATTTCGCGAATCCAGATCAATGCAAGCATGAAGTCCGTGCTGCTCTATCTGCCCGACCGGAATCAGCGCAATATCGCTTTCCTTCAGGCGCGTTTCAATCTCCTGCCATGTCATCAGTCCCAGGCAGACATCTTTATTCTCAGTCATTGAAATCCCTCCCTTTACTTTTTATTTCTTTTAACAGAGCTGCGCTTTAATGATATATCCAGCGATTCCAGCTCTCCATAGACTTCCTCAACGCTCTTCCTTATGACATTGGTATCATTACCCTTTGCTTTAAGGTCATCCATCACTTCCTGAACAGCTTGATCGTATTTGGATTTATGCTTTTCATTTAGCTTTTTCCAGTTAATATCTTTAAAAAGTTCCGCAACAAAGCGGTCCAGCTTAAGTTTTCCCTGCAGCATTAGCACCGCAATTATCGGGTATCCTGCATAGCCGGCCCAGTAGGTTGCGTTGTCGTTGGAGGAATAGACTCCTCCCTCCCATTTCACCTTGTACTCCTTTGAACGGTCCGAGGATTTCACGCTTGCGGAATCCTCCTTCATAACAACGCGGCTGTCTGCTATAGCGCTGTAGGCTTCGTATATTTTTTCGATGGGCGGCATCTTTTTCATCGCCATTGTCACCACTCCTTCAGCACTTTTAGCGCCCTTAGGGTTATCCATTTGGAAGGTTCCCCTTTTTTCTCTATTGTGACAAGCATTCTGCCGTTGTTGGTGCTTTCCAGCTTCCATCTTCCGTCCTCCCCCTGCTTGCTTTTCAATATATCCAAAGCTGAGCACAGCCTTTTATCCTTTATCCCCAGGTCTGTAAATATTCCGAGCAGCTCGAGGATGTCCGTCTGATACATGAGGGGGAATCCTAACTTAAGCCATCCGGGACGTGATATCTCATCAAGGTTGTGGCTCTTCTTGTAGAGATGGTGCTTGAGGAAATATTCGGTGAGCTGGTTGATTTTTTCCTCAGTCTTCACGCTGCGCTTGACGGTTGGTATTGCCGCAAGAGCTTTCAGCGCCTTGGCAGCTCC
>Ga0209540_10002334_pt1 | contig 13554 bp, 8 predicted proteins | sample BarGraIncu01121A_FD_184501 | JGI IMG/M metagenome (GOLD analysis project Ga0209540, IMG submission 184501) | Arctic peat soil microbial communities from Barrow, Alaska - Barrow Graham LP Incubations 011-21A (SPAdes) (version 2) | ecosystem: Environmental > Terrestrial > Soil > Wetlands > Peat... | reverse complement strand
TGAAGCAGGAATAAAAGTATTCTTTTCTGCAACTTATTATGGTGAAGGTAATAATGAAAAACTTGTTGGAGAAGGATTAAAAGGACTGTCACGGGACAGCTTTATAGTTGGGACTGCCGTGCCTCCGGATGGTCTGGATAATCGAACAGGAAAATTTATCAAGGCTTTTGATCCTCAAGCATATATCAAAAAGGCTGAGGAGAGCCTGAAACGGTTTGGAATTGAATATGTTGATTTTTTTCTTTTTCCTTATGCCGGAAAGAGGGAAATGGTTCTTAACGATGGTGTACTAAAAGCATTGGAACAGCTGAAGAAACAGGGCAAGACCCGTTTTTTGGGAATCGCTTCACACAGCGATACCCAGGAAGCTCTTCAGGCTGCTGTTGATTCGGGTATTTATGATCTAGCAATGATTGGATACAATTTCAAAAGTACAGATAAAGAATTACTGAATTCATCAATTGCAAAGGCAAGTGAGGCCGGACTTGGTATTGTTGCCATGAAAACAACAGCTGGGGCATCCAGGGCGAAGTCGGGGCCGCCACTTAATACTGATGCTGCCTTAAAATGGGTGCTTCAGAATAAAAATATTTCCTCAATCGTATCCGGGATGTCTTCACTGGAACAATTACAGAAAAACCTGTCAATGATCCAAAACATGAAGATGTCGGATCAGGAATTGAAGGACCTGAATCTGGCAAGCTTGAATACGGAACCATCGCTCTATTGCCAGCAGTGCAAAAAATGCATTCCTCAATGTCCTCACAATCTGGATATTCCTACAATAATGCGGAGTTATATGTATGCCTATGGTTACAAAAATACGGCTCAGGCATGGCATACCCTGGCAGGAGTAGAATTTCAGGGTAATACATGCAGGAAATGTACGTCATGCAACATAAATTGCATAGCCGGGTTCAATGTAAAAGATAAGATACTTGATATTGCCCGTCTGAAGGAGGTTCCAGCAGATTTTGTTCAAGGCTGAAAGGATTGGTTATAGTTTGAGCTCCAAAACGTAAATAGCGTGAGAGAAATGGATCTTCAGCAAGATCCTTAAAAACAATCTTTAAACAAACACGTAAAAATCTTGTTTTATTATTCAGTTAAATTGCATCATCAAATATTATAAATATGGCAAAACTTACACAGGAAATGAAAGACATGATTGCTACTCAGCAATGTTTTATCGGGACTGTTGACGCAGATGGAGCTCCAAATGTTGCCCCAAAAAGATCCACACGTGTATTGACTGATGATTCTCTCATTTTTTCTGAAGGAACCGGAGGAACAACATACGCAAATATTAGAAGAGGTTCAAAAGTATCTGTTGCGGTTGTCAACAGGGAGATATTAAATGGATTCAGATTTTTAGGGAATCCTACAATTCACGACAGTGGCGAGTTATATGAACGGGCAGTTGTAATGTCAGAAAAAGCAGGAATGCCCGCACCCATTGCTGTTGTTGTAATTCATATAACTGAAATACACTCTCTTAAGCCTGGGCCAACAGCCGGGAAAAAGATTGCCTGACTCTAAGAAAAATCCAAAGAAGATACTTCCTGAAGAAATCCATTAGGGCAAGTATGAAATCCTTAAGAGATTAACAGAAGATCAGGGATTTATTGATTTCCTGAATTCAGAAGGAGTTTTGCCAGTCAGCTTTTTAAATGCATTATTGAAAGCAGTTTTTGAATTATAGCCGACCATTTCAGATATCTCCTCAATTGTGAGTCTGTTTTTATGATCCTCATTAAGTATCATTTTTGCTTTTTCAACCCTGTATTTTGCCAGTAGTTCAAAAAAGTTCTTGTCGAGTTTTTCGTTCAATACCTGGGAAACATGGTGCGGACTCTCACCAACTTTTTTTGCCAGATCCGATAATGATGCCAGGTTTTCTAAATAATATTGTTTTGTTTCAAACTCAATTATGATATTACCAAGGATCTTTTGTTTTCCTTCCTCCGTCAAAGATGATTTACGATACTTACCCATTGAAATATCCAGAAATGATACTGACAGATCAAAATAGGTTGAAGAAGACATCACCCTGGAAGTTGTCAGCAATGTAAATACTGCTACATATAACCCTATAAAAATATTACCTGCATTTCCATGTAAAGTTGTTTTTACTATGATAAAAATCAATATGATTACACACATATGAAAAATCAAATTTCTTATCGACCTTATTACATCATCATTAGTTTTGAATATGGATGTTCCTGCCTGGCTGGCTTTCTTCACGAGCTTCCAAAATGAAAGCGAGATATAAAACAGGACCTGGATCGCCATAAGAAGATCCAAATAATTATTTATTTTAAGAGGGTCATTGGATATTGTTGAATGCACTTCATGCAGTGGCAGATTGAGATTCGAACTTAATAAATAAGTGTTATACTTGAAATCATTTGATTGAATCAAATCGAAACTTAAATACACCAGATAAAGCACCGGAAGAACAAAATGGGCCAGCTCCTTTTTTGAACCTGGCAGTTCGAGACTTCTTTTTACATAGAGGAAAAGGAAAGGTCCGATTAACAAATTAAGCGCTGCTGTGGAATATGTTAACGGAAGTACCTTGACAATATAGCCTGTGAGGTTGAGTACCACTTCAAAAAATATGAGAGATAGTGAAAGAAGCAGCAGACCCTGATACCTGTTAGCCTTAATATTAGGAGAAGGCTTAAAAATAAAGAATAAGGAAAGAATAAGTCCCTGGAAAATCCCCAGAAAAATAAACACTGAAAAGACATCAATATGAGTGGTGGTATTCATACATCAAATTTATAGAACTTTTCGCTATTAAACCATGAACAAGAAAACATTAAAAACTCATATGAGACCTTTCAGGAAAGGATCCGGTTTTCTATTTATCAATCAAAAGATGAGACCGTACTTATAATTGGTATAAAACAAGCAAAGAGATCATCCCAGCCTTTTTCTTTTTTCAACCTAATTTTGCTACCTTTATTTAATATATAATCAACTTTTGTATGCACCAAAATCTTGTAACCGATAATACTTTAATAAAAAGCGATGAGAAACTGTCTCCTGAAAATATAACTGAAGCATTCAGAGAGCTGGAGCGAGGAGTGTTTGCAGCTCTCGAAACTTATTCCAATGTTCACCGCGGAAGCGGGCACAATTCAATGGTAACCACTCATTTATACGAACATGCCAGGGATATTGTCATGGAATACCTCGGACTGAACAAAAGCAAATATACAGCTATCTTTTGCACACCAAGAAGAGCTGAGGAGCTCAAATCAAAACTTAAACCCCATAGTTATAAAATCATATCCAGTAATGATATCGGACTGTCTTTGGGTGTGAGGGCGTTCATTGTTAACAGAAAAGCATTGCCGAAAGGGGCTCCTTTACAGAGCGGAGGAGGGACAGCCAGCCTTATCTCACCTGATTGGGTCATCTGGGCCAAGACACCAGATAAGTTTGAAGCCGGAACACCTTCCATCATTAATGTAATTGCTTTCGCAAAGGCGCTCCTTATGATAAGGCACTACGGAAATGATGCTTTTAAGAATGTCCCAGGGGAAAAGGTCAGTGCCATGGATATACTTTATAAAGATGACCTTGAGAAATACTCGGGACGAAACCTTCTGGATGAACTCAGACAGACTCTCATTGGACTTAACGTTCTCGTTCCGACAAATGAAGGCATAAGACCGTATACAAACCTTGATAACGCCGCCAGTACTCCCACATTCACTCCTATTTGGGAAGCTGTGTGCCAGACATGGAGACAGTCAGGGCAAGTGCAGCAGGAGATTATTCATGAGGTCAGATCCATCTGTTCCAGGGTACTCGGTGCACCGATCAATGACTATGATCTGATTTTCACTTCCAATACTACTGAATCAATTAACCTTGCAGCAGATAGTCTGCGACGGGAATCCACCCCAGAGATAGAACCCATTGTGCTTAACACGCTCCTCGAACACACCTCAAATGAGCTGCCATGGCGTATGATTACGCAGTTTTCAATGATAAGACTAAACGTGAACACTGAAGGATTCCTGGATTTGAACGAACTGGAAACGTTATTGTCTGAATACAACCAGAAGAGTCAGCATGGTAAGAAAAGAATAAAGCTTTTAGCCCTGAGCGGCGCTTCAAATGTCCTTGGTTCTTTTAACAATCTGACAGAGATCGCCCTGATCGTTCACAAATATGGAGCACATCTTCTTATAGATGCGGCGCAGATGGTTGCACACCGAAAGATTGATATGGAACGATGGGGTATTGACTATCTCGCTTTCTCTGCCCATAAAGTATACGCTCCATTCGGATCCGGTATGCTGGTGGCCAGAAAGGGACTGCTTAATTTTAATAAACAGGAGCTTGAGCAGATCCAATCATCAGGCGAAGAAAACACAGGAGGAATTGCTGCGATGGGCAAAGCGTTTGTGCTTTTACAGCGTATTGGTTTGGATCTGATTCAGGAAGAAGAACAAACTCTGACCGGACAGATTTTGCGTGGCCTGTCACAAATTAAGGGAATCAGGATTTATGGGATAAAAGATCCTTCTTCAGCTATGTTCGCTCATAAAGGCGGAGTAGTGGCCTTTACAATGAAAAGTAAAATATCGAGCAGTGTGGCTAATGAATTGGCTGAGAGATTTGGAATAGGGGTCCGGTACGGTTGTCACTGTGCTCATATTCTGATCAAGCACCTGCTCGGTGTTGGTCCTAAACTGCAGCGATTCCAACGTATTCTCGCGAGACTATTTCCTAATTTAAGATTCCCGGGAGTTGTCCGCGTTAGTCTTGGAATCGGGAACAGCGAACAGGATGGAGATACGCTTATTCGCGCGTTATGCACAATTGCAGAAAAGCCATCTTCACCAAAGTCCGATATTAAAAAGCAGCTGAAGAATTTTGTATCGGATGTTTCAAAAAAAGTATATTCACCTCTTTAGTAAAGTTGTGTCAATTGTGATCAGGCAGATATATTAAAAGAGACTATTTGGTTTTAAAATGCATTCCCTCCTCTTTGCAGATATATTGTATTGCCCATTTGCCTGATTGACCAGCTGGTGGTAACCCTCCTCCAGGGAAGAGCCACTGACCTGCCATATAGAATTTTTTCAAACCCGGAATGGCCATATTAAGATTATTCATAAGATTTTTGCTTGAAGGCATGAATCCTTCATAAGATCCTTTCCAGACTCCTGTATATTTAACATCTGTTACAGGTGTGGCAACATCACATACTTCTATATCTGAAGAAATTCCCGGAAAACGTTTTTCAAGAAGTGCTGTTGCATCTTTTTCAATCTGCGCTTTTTCATTCTTATACGCTGTGGTATCTATATCCTTCCATAACTCCCACGGTGAGTCAAACCTCATAACCATGACGGATTTATTTTCCGGAGCCATGGTGTGATCAAAAGAATAGTTCATAACAGAATAACCAGACATAGTTTTCGTCCTGCCTATCATCTGATCTTTAATCATGTACATCTCGGCAGGCACATCCGACTTTATTATTTTATTAATTCCGAATGATACCTGAACGATAGGAGTAAATAAATTCCAGTTCTCATATGCCTTTTTAATTTTTTTATCCAGGTATTTGCCTTCAAGCATGTTAAATAGTGTAAAATACCCATCAGCTGCACTGATAATATAGTCAGCCTTTATTTCTGTTCCATCAGAAAGAAGAACACCTTTTGCAACATCATTTTCCACAACTATTTTTGTGACTCTTGATTTTGTCCTTAATATCCCTCCAAGATCATTGTATCTGGTTGTCATGCGTTGTGCCAGGGGTAGAGAACCCCCTATCAGATATCCTGCATTCTTCTGATTGAACCACGCGAACATCATAATAAATGCAAGTGCTGAGAAATCTCTTGACCCGTAAATACTATTTAAAGAGTTTCTGAGGAATTCATTCTTAAATCCCAGTTTCTTGAAGTATTCATCACAGCTCTTCCGGCCATATTTCATAAAAAGAACCATTACAGGCATCATACTAAACATTGAATTGACAATATGCCTGAATTTTCTTAATCCCGGCGGATCAGAAAATGGTTGAAGAAAAGCAGACTTCCTCATGTCGTTGCACATTTCTTTAATCTTGATATCATCCTCCGAGGCAAGTTTGCACAGGTATTCTTCCCATTTTTTCAGATCAGTGTAAATTATAAACTCCCGTCCATCCTCAGCAATGACTTTTGTATAGATTTCATGATCAATTATATCTACATTATCATTCAAGACATTGGTTTCTTTCCAGATGTCATTGAAAGGACCTTTCCTTGTACCGACTAACCAATGAAGGCAGTAATCAAAGCGATATCCTTTCCGGTCCCACGCAGTGCATTGTCCTCCGGTTATCGAATGCATTTCAATTATTTCCGTATCAAAACCGTTAAGCTTTGCATATATACCGGCAGATAACCCGGCAACTCCACCTCCGATAATTACAATTTTTTTAGCCATTTTGGATCATAATTAATAATTTGAGAAGTTAAAATCAGTTTCTGAAAACTATCATCAAAGAAATCTACAATACTAATTGCTACAAAGCTAAAATCGGTGTATTGCGGAAAAGGGCCGGTAAGTGATATTTTGCCAAATGTCATTGTATTTCAATTATCTTTAAATCAAAAATGCTAATCCTGAGTTTCAGATCCGGAATCAATAGCAGTTGGTTGATAAAAGGTCTGGTTATTACTTTAATATTCAATTGCATAGCTTGTCAAAGGGATCCGAAGGCGCTGAAGAGAAGCCAGGGCAATTCAAAGCAATCCGATTCAATCCGGATAATTGATACTTCAGATGAATATTTTTCAGGAAATTCTATGCTTGTTTTACCCGAAAATCCTGTTCCGGGAGAAACTTTCCGCATTTTAGTGACCGGACGGGAGGATATCCTGAACTCACAAATCATTATCAATGGTCCGGCAGGAAATCCTGAATCACATAAAGTTAAAACCGGAGGAGGATTTCCATATTGGAAGATCGAAGATTTTCCAGGAAGTCCTGCAGGCATATATAAGGCCTCTTTGATTGTGAAAAATAAGGTAGTAAAAAATCTGGAATTTAAAATTTCACCACGGGAGGCGACTCATTCAGCCGGTGTGGTTTGGAAGACGCTTCGCGGGTGGGACAGCAACATGGAGACATTATATTGCACGTGGGTAAACACGCTTTTTTATGATTACGATGAACAAGCCACATGGCATGCACTTCACGAAGTGACAAGAAATAAAAATCAGAATTTTCTTTTTAATTACCTCTCTCTTGATGAAGATAATCCCGGCCGAAAAATTAGCCTTATAATGCAGCCGGATTGTGCTGATAATCCATTTTTTCTGAGAGCATATTTTGCATGGAAGCTTGGACTCCCATTTGGCTACCATGTGTGCGACAGGGGAACTCTTGAGCGAAGTCCCAGGACAGGACAGTGGATTACAAATGAGATGTCAGACTCTAAAACAGATCCTGTCGAAGCATTCAACATTTTTTTGAGAAGGATTAAGGACGGTGTCCAGTCAGCAACAGCCAGGACAGCACTTGATGACGAAAATTCGGACTATTACCCGGTTCCTGTTGAGCAAGGGTCTCTGCGTCCTGGCATTGTTTATGCTGACCCCTACGGGCACACTTTGATCCTCGTGGGACGGATTCCTCAAACAAGTGACCATCCCGGATTACTTCTTGCCGTAGACGCGCAGCCAGATGGCACAGTAGGTATCAAGCGATTCTGGAAAGGAAATTTTCTTTTTAACACAACCGGAGTAATCGGAGAACCGGGATTCAAAGCTTTTCGTCCCATTTCCATAAAAAAGAATGTTCCTTATCTTATGCATAACCTTGAGCTATCGGCTACTGAAGGGTACATACCATATTCGCTACAGCAGAGAAAAATGGCAACCGACGAATTCTATCACAGGATGGAGCGTTTAATAAATCCCAGGCCACTGGATCCTGATACTGAGTTACTTGAGCTTATTCAGGCATTACACGAACAACTGCTCGTGCGTGTTACATCGGTGGCAAATGGCGAAGAATATTTTAAACAACATCCAGGTGCCAATATTCCGATGCCATCAAGTGCAGCAGGAATATTTCTGGCCGGGGGTCAGTGGGAAGATTTCTCAACCCCAAACCGCGATCTGCGACTCTTGATTGCAATGGATGCAGTAATTGATTTTCCTGATCTTGTGGCCCATTCCCCTGAGGATTATAAAATTTCAAAGAGTACCTCATCTGATCAGATTAAGAAAAAACTTCAGTCGATACTCGAACAGAAGGTATCCGAACTTTCCATAAGCTATACACATACAAATGGGTCCTTACAAAAACTGACACTCTCTGAAATCCTTAAGAGAAAGGATTCATTCGAGATGGCCTATAATCCTAATGATGGAATAGAAATCCGTTGGGGGGCGCCGGAAAACAGTGAGGAAAGAGTCGGGTGCCGGCGTCATACGCCCCCATACCAGCTTGAAAAAATGAAGTCGGTGCGAACTTGGTTTAGTAAACGGTTACATCCGCCGACTTAACCCCCCTTGTCCTTCGGGATTTCCTCAATTGGGGCGTTCACTCTCTCAATACCCCCTCGCCCCCGCCGAAACGGGGCAGGCTCTTCGGGCACTCCCCCCAAGGGGGCAGAAAATCAATAGGTGGCTGAGATTTTTCTCCCTCTCAGGGGGAGATGGCGTGAAGCGACAGAGGGGTACTTGGGTATCCAGGATGCAGATTCTATTTTGAATATCTCCTTTTCAGAAAAAAATAAACCGGTATCCCTGAAAAAATAAGTATCAATCCTATTGCAGCTTCGCGAGGCCTGGTTATTATAGTATTGAAAAACAGTCCGATACAAAACAGGATAAAAACAGCTGGTACTACAGGGTAACCCCATACCTTGTAGGGTCTATGAGCTTCAGGCATCCTTCGTCGCAAAATGAAGACCCCGAGAGTGGTGGCTCCATAAAATATGAAGACAGCAAAAATAATCATATCGGTAAGCTGATCGAAGGTTCCTGACAGGACCAGTACCGATGCCCATATTCCCTGCCATAACAGTGAGTTTGAGGGAACATTTGCATTGTTGATCTTCTCAATGCCCCTGAAGAAAAGCTTTTCACGGGCCATTGCATAATAAGGACGGGCTCCTGTAAGTATGCTTGCATTTGTACATCCTAGGGTAGTAACGAGTATTAACAATGAAATAAACATTACACCACCTGTTCCCCAAAAAGACCTTACCGCTTCTACAGCGGCAATCTGATTACCCGATTCATTAATATTCACCAGTTGGGGTATAGACAAGAGATTCAGATAAGTTATGTTGACCAGCAAATAAATGAATATCACAATAAATACACCGGTTACGATTCCTTTCGGGATATTTCTTGTAGGGTCTTTAACCTCTCCTCCTATAAATCCCACAGATACCCATCCCTGGTATGCCCAGAAGGCTCCCAGCATAGCAGTATAAAATGCTGAGAGGGTAACTGTCCCTACCGTCAACTCTTTGAAGTTTAGAATATTGGCAGGTCTGGTTGTTGAGCTGGTCAATCCAAAAATGATTATTGTTAGCAGACCGGTGAATACCAACAACATTATTACTCTACTGACTCCGGCCCCACTCTTTAATCCGGAAATGTTTAATCCTGTTAAAATAAGTATCAGAAGTATTGCAGTTGTCTTTACTCCAAAATCCTGAAACGGAAAGAAAACACCTCCTATTGTAAAATGTTGAAGGGAGCTAAATATCGCTGGTATATGTATAATACTGTTCAGTGATTGTGCAAATACATATGCCAGGGATGAGATGGTTGCAGTCTGAATGACGGTGAAGAGAGACCATCCGTACATAAATGCAAAAAAACGGTTGTAGATTTTTTTTAAATAAATAAATTCCCCTCCTGTGTCGGCCAGCAAACCAGCGACTTCTGCATTACTTAATGCTCCGAACAGTGTAATGATTCCACCAACAATCCATGCCATCAGTATCCAAATCGAGGAATGAAGTTCCGCTGCCATCGGAGCAATTTTTTTATATACTCCTGACCCAATGATATTTGCAACAACAAAAATTACTACATACCCCATACCCAGGGTCCTGACCAGATTTCTTTGATTACTCATAGCAAAGCGTTTTGAAAAAATCTTCCCCTTCTTGGCAAAATTTATTATTGCCTGACTGGGCTAAAATTCCATTTGTCAAAAGAAGGATTATTAAAGCAGTAAAAATAGAATTGAGTTTTGTCATTAGCCGTTCCTTGTTTTGAGACCCAGTTTATGAAGCCGGTTCATGGTTTAAGCAGGAACGTGAATTTAAGAATATATATTTACTTTTTTGTCGTGTATAATCTTCAATTATTATTGTTTCATATTAAAAAGAAGTCCCTCGCATTGCTTAAATGTCAAGGGACTTTCAACTTAGTGGAAAGATTGCAGAGTATATAGATCAGGTTAATACCAGAAAAATTATTTAAAATTAGTTCATTATGAATTTTTTCGTGACTAATATGTCCTTATCCATGATCATCATTATATAGATACCTGATCTGCTGCCCGATACGTCTATTTGCTTTAAAGTTTCCTCTTTTAGTACAGGGCCGTTATAAACCCGTTTCCCTGCCAGATCGGTGATAATTATTTCACTTTTGTCATTTTGTAGGGGGTTGATAAACTCAATTGAAAAATGACCATTATTTGGATTTGGATAAAGCTTTACAATTTCTGAATTCACATCATACTTAACAGTGGATCCTACTTCAAATTCGACTGGTGATGAAATTGTTGTGTCATTAAGATTGTCTGTAGCAACAGCCGTTATTGAGTATTTCCCTGCTGCCACATCCTTCCAAGTATAGGTATATGGAGTTGAAGTCAACTCAACCAGCTTAACAGAACCATTATAGAATTCAATCTTACTGACTGAACCATCGGGATCAGAAGCAATTGCATCAATAGTGACAGGCGAAAGTTTATCAAATTTAATTCCTTTGCTCGGATTTAAAATTTTCACAATCGGATGTTGATTTGGCTTGTGTGCAGCATCAGCTACAGAAATAGAAATTGATGATGATGTGGTTTTCGCATTGAGGTTGTCAGTGGCAGTAACTGTTAATGAATAATTGCCTATGAGACTGTCACAACATCGCCTGCAACAATACGATTTACCAAAGTCAGTTTAACCTTTGCTCCGGAAACAGAAACTGAGTTTACTGTTCTGGCAACTGAATTTACCAAAACGATAAATGATGAGATGGAAGGAACGATATTAGCCAGAGTTATATTATAAGTCATTTCCAGAATAGTCGGCGTTGCATTCGCTACTGCAGAACTGATATAGATTGGGATAGTAGCAATAACATTATTAGTAACAGCCTGAGCGGTTATTGTTGCTGCCTGACCGCCTGAAGTGGTCTGAACAGGATTTGCTGCGGGTATTGTATATGATACGGTTACTACATTACCATTAACAACGGGACTTGCAAGGGTCAACTGTACCTTGGTTCCTGAGATTACAATACTACTAACTGTTCTTGCTACCGAATTGACTTTGACCGAAAAAGCTGATGCTACAGGGACAATATTGGCAAGAGTAATATTATATGTCATTTCCAGAAGTGATGGTGTTGCATTCTGAACAGCGCCTGAGGTATAGACCGGAACAGTAATAGTTGAACCAGTCTGTACTTCGAATGCTCCAAGATCCGGATTGACTCCATTATAAGGAATACCAACATTCACGCCTACGTCTATCAGATGCGATCCTGCTGAAAGATGTAAAAAACTTATATTTGGTAAACTTCCATCTGCTTGGCGGGGGCCATCAACACCTGATGAATTAACGCTCATGAAATCTGCATCTGAAACAGTTCCCGATATATCAAAACTATTATGATCGTGTACCATGCCAGTTTGTATTCTGGCATCCTCGTTATTTTTATACGCAATACAATTCCTTACTAGAGCATAGTTACTGTGATTACCGTTACCAATGCCATAATCGCCATTTTGATAAGCCATGCAGTTATATATTTCAACTCCTAAAATTTGATTGACATCATCTGGTTCGGGTGTAATACCTGCCATCCTGTTTCCAAATGATAAAGAGTTTTTTATTGTTCTGAGTATAGAATTAGTGCCGGAAGGAGTTTTTCCTCCAAGTTTATAACCATCACCATTACCACCAGTAGCCCATGAGCTACCAACTGTACTAGGTTGATAGCCATTCCAGAATGACCAGCAATTATCAAGTGTATAAACACCATCTGCTTGTCTTAAATCCCAACCATCATCGCTATTTGCCCATGCCCTGCAGCCTCTGAATATTATATTCGTAGATGTGTTAGACCCATGACTACCTGCTTCAAAACCATCTGATCCATCCCAAGGACCACCCCCGTCAATTGTATTAGGATCACTATTATGATGACTGTCACAATTTAGAAATAAGTTATTACTGGAATTATCGCCAATTACAACACCCCACCCACCAATATGATCTGTTTCTAATAATTCAAAAGTACAATCATTTACATCGTCCCAAAGAATCATTCCGTAGTAACCAGATGTAGCACTTGAACTTTGCGATAATCCTGTAATTCTAATACCTTTTAAGTAAAGATAATCTGCATTTTTTAAATATAGCGCTATATAAGGGCTTGTGGCTCCATTATAATCTATAATTGGGTGTTCACCCGGGTATGCAGAAATACTTATTAAATTACCTGATGTTCCATCCTTTGATGTTAGTGATTGCGTGGTAGTATAATTATATGTCCCTCCTCGCATATATATAATGTCTCCCGCGGAAACGTAACTCCAAGCTTTATTTAATGTAAAAAATGGCTGGCCGATAGTGCCAGGATTTGAATCGTTTCCACTCGGGGAAACATAGTATGTGGCTCCCGAAATGGTCAGGTTAAAGCATAGGAATACCAGTATAAACACATTTTTCATATCTTTTAGGATTTGACGAATGAACCATTTTATATGACCAACACAGTCTTTTATATTACAAACGCATTCTTTTGTTACACTAAAAGATTCGTATTTTTTGATTTAATAGTGAAAATAATTTTCTTTGTCTCTTAAATTCCTGTATTCCAGCACTCTGAAAAAGCCAGGTTGAACATCAGGCTACATTTAAACTATGTCAGAAGTCCTGGAACCTGATAGTTAATTTTATTAATTCATTTAGAGTTTGATTCACTTAAAAAGCAACAAAACCTTTAACTTCTTTGTTTTATCAGAAGTAGTATTGAAAAGGAGGTAAAAATGTCCGATTTTTTATGCCCAAAATGCAACGAACACCTTAGAGTAGGTGAAAATATTATCTTCAAGGTGAAAAACAGTAAAAAACAATCTTCTCTTCTTCTGTTAAGTCCGCATATTGGCAATTATACCAGTCACAAGCACCGTACCTTCGAAATTAAAACAGGTGAATCACTCGAATTCTATTGCCCTTTGTGCAATGCCTCACTTATCTCTGATATTCATAAAAATCTTGCCCATGTTATTTTACTTGATGAGACAGGAAAAAGCCATAATGTGTAT
>Ga0209540_10002330_pt1 | contig 13563 bp, 6 predicted proteins | sample BarGraIncu01121A_FD_184501 | JGI IMG/M metagenome (GOLD analysis project Ga0209540, IMG submission 184501) | Arctic peat soil microbial communities from Barrow, Alaska - Barrow Graham LP Incubations 011-21A (SPAdes) (version 2) | ecosystem: Environmental > Terrestrial > Soil > Wetlands > Peat... | reverse complement strand
ACCTCAACTACACAAATAAATCTTCGCGGAACAAATACTCTCAATGGAACCAATACCAATCCGCTTGTTTTGATTGATGGTATTCCGGGAAGTTTGAATACTGTAGCACCCGAAGATGTCGAAAGCGTAGATGTTTTAAAAGATGGTTCTGCTGCTGCTATTTATGGTACCCGCGGTAACAATGGAGTAATTCTGATTACTACGAAGCAATTCAAAGCAAAAGGTGGCGGAATAAATAACGTTGAATATAGTGGTTATATCAGCACATCTCAAATTTCCAAAAGATTAGACATGCAGAATGCTGAGGAGTTTAAAGCGATGTATCCTACAGAAGATCACCTGAGTAACACTGATTGGTTGAAAGAAATTACACGGACGCCATTTACGCATGTACACAATCTTACTTTTCAGGGAGGAACAGCGACAACAAACTATATTGCTACTGCTAATTACAACTCAACTGAAGGTATCATGCTGAAATCAGCAAATGAAACATTTCAGGGGCGCATTCAGGTTAATCACTCTATGTTTGACAACAAATTACAATTCAAATTAGGTCTGAGTAGTAAAACAAATAAATTCCCCTCAACAAACAACGCAGGTAGTTTCAACGGTTACACCTATCGCCAGGCTATTCTCCATAACCCCACCGATCCGGTGATGAACGCAGACGGAAGTTGGTATGAAAATCTGAGTAAGTTTGAATATGAAAACCCCGTTTCTCGTTTAATGGAATGCAATGGTGACGTTAAGAATACAGAAACACGTTACAATGCCAATGTTATCTTCCGCCCGATTTCTGATTTGACCTTAACTTCTGTACTTTCTTATGTTCGTTCAAATCGCAATTATGGTTATTCGGAAACTCTGAATCACATTTCTACTTTACGTGATGGATTGAATGGTTGGTCATCAGTAGGAGCCAATACTTACACTGAAAAATTAGCTGAAATTACAGCCTTGTACAACAAAACAATTGATGATCATAAATTCAGCGTTTTGGGTGGTTATAGTTATAATGAAACTGATTACGAAGATATGGGCTTCTCCAACTATGGTTTTCAGGATGATTATTTTGGCGGATGGCATAACATAGGTATTGGTTCTGCTTTAAAGTTAGGTAAAGCAGGTGCAGGCTCAAGCAAATCTACCTCTAACCTGATAGGCTTTTTTGGGCGTGGAACTTATTCCTTTAAGGATAAATACCTATTGATGGCAAGTCTCCGTTACGAAGGAGCCAGCCAGTTATATGGAACGAGTAATCAATGGGGGGTTTTCCCTTCAGTTTCGTTGGGTTGGAGAATTACTCAAGAATCCTTCATGAAAGATCAACATATCTTTGATGATTTGAAGTTACGTGCGGGCTATGGGGTTACCGGTTCGCAGCCTAAAGATCCATTTCTTGGCGTGGCAATGCTGCAATACGACAAATATGCTTATGTGAATGGGAAATGGGTTCAAACCATAGTTCCTGCTTCCAATGCTAACCCGGACTTGAAATGGGAAGAAAAGAAAGAAACTAACATTGGTCTTGATTTTTCTTCGTTGAAAGGACGCTTGTCAGGATCTATAGATGTCTATAATAGGAAAGTGGATGGTCTGCTTTATAACTACACAGTTCCTACACCACCAAACCTCTTCCCTAGCACATTAGCCAATGGCGGAGTAATGGAAAATCGAGGTCTAGAAATCTTGCTTTCGGCTATCCCTGTTCAAAACAAGGATTTTGAATGGAACACAAGTGTTACTTTCTCTAAAAACAGCAATAAATTGAAAAGTTTAGATGGTAGTACGTTTAAAACCAACTCCGATTATTTTAACACCGGCTGGTTGGCCGAACCTGTCAAAACAGAGTCACACAGAGTTCAGGTTGGCGAGCGAATCGGCAATTTCTATGGCTTCAAAGTGGTTGATGTAGATGCAAACGGAAAATGGATCTATGAGGATCGGGACGGAAAGCATGTGCCTTATGATGAATTTTCTCGTGCACCCGAAGATAAAAAAATTATTGGCAACGGTCTTCCTACTATGTATGCCGGCTGGAACAACAACCTTCGTTATAAAAACTTTGATTTGAGTATTACTATGCGTGGTGCGTTCGATTACCAGATAATTAACGAAGCCAGAATGTATTACGAAAATCCAAAGAATAGCCGTAAGGAAAATCGATTAAGATCTGTGAGTGATTTAATCTTCGGTAAAGTAACATTAAACAATACGATAGATCCGGAATTCAATAACTATTATGTAGAGAATGGCGATTACTGGAAAATTGACAATATTACCTTAGGCTATACATTTAAAAGCATTCGGAAATACGTCAACTCAATCAGACTTTATGGATCTGTAAGTAACGCACTTACAATTACAGGATACAAAGGGATTGATCCAGAAGTTAGTATGTCGGGACTGAATCCTGGTTACGACAGCAGAGACCAATATCCGAGCATAAGAACATTTACATTTGGAGTGAATGTTAAATTCTAATCATGTAAAATATGAAAAATATGAAAACAAATATATTTTTAAAAGGATTATGTACAATCATAGTCTTTATAGCTTTATGCACTTCATGTACAAATCTTAAAGATGAAAGTTTCGGCAAGGTTGTTTCTTCTCAATATAAACCGAAAACGGATGCCGACATCAGTTATCTTATAAATGCAGCTTATGTCCCATGGCGTGAAACAATGCTGCTTTGGAATGGTGTGGTAAGAGGACAAGAATTATGTGCAGATGAGGATATAATTCCGGCACGTGGTAATGGTTGGGTAGATGGCGGCATTTATAAAAGATGGCATAAGCATATCTGGACAACCGATGATGATTCCGCATGGGAACCCTGGACGCGTACATATTCTGGTATAACTACATGTAACCGCCTTTTATCACAAATTGAAGATGGCAAAATTGAAGTAGCGGATGCTGCCCAAAAGAGTGCTTTGATTTCAGAGCTAAAGGTTTTACGTGCTTCTTATTATTATATTTTGATTGATTTCTACGGGAATGTTCCTATTGTAACTGACTTTAAAGATTTAACAGCCCCTAAACAGTCTACTCGCGTGGAAGTATTTAATTTCATTGTGAAGGAGATTACGGATAATATCAATAATCTTTCTGAAACACCACGTGGTTATTACTATGGTCGTTTCAATAAATGGGCAGCGTATACGCTTCTAGCAAAAATGCATTTAAATGCAGAAGTGTGGACAGGTACTGCACATTGGTCAGATTGTATCACTGCTTGCAATAAAGTAGTTGAGTATGCTGAAAGTTCCAAAGAATATTCTTTAGAAACCAATCAAAAAGATGTGTTTGTTACCAGTAATGACAAATCAAAAGAGATTATCTTTGCCCTTCCGGAAGATGAAATTTATGTGGGCGACTGGAATGCTTTTGATTTCCATTTATTCACATTGGCTTCTGAAAGCCAGAAAACCTATAATTTCACGAATACACCTTGGGGAGGTGTATGTTCAATTCCTCAGTTTATTAACACTTTTGATCCGAATGATGCCCGTTTAAAAGAAAACTTTATTTTCGGGCAACAATATGAAGCTTCAGGTGCAATTCTTACACGAAGCGATAATAGCGAACCATTGATTTATGGAAAAGCTGTACCGAGTATTGACTTTTCAACAAACTATGACGGTTACAGATGGGGTAAATTTGAGTATGCCAAGGGCAGTACAAATCGATTAAGTAATGATTGGCCATTGTTCCGCTATGCCGACATCCTGTTGATGAAAGCTGAAGCCTTGTTGAGAAGTGGGCAACCGGGAGCAGGTGCTTTAGTAACTAAAATTCGTGAAAGAGATTTTAAAGCTAATGCCACTAAAGCAATTGTATCAGATCAGGATTTACTGGCAGGTAGTGTTTATGATTATGGCCGTCGCGATACCGAAAAATCAACACAAGAAGGTGGTGCTGAGATCAAATATGGTCGCTTTCTGGATGAGTTAGGCTGGGAGTTTACTCAGGAAGGACGTCGCCGTCAGGATATGATCCGTTTTGGAGTGTTTACTACTAAGTCATGGTTCTCGCATGATGCGAGTAATAGTAATCGCAATCTTTATCCGATTCCAAATCAAGCTATGCTGACAAACTCTAATTTGGTTCAAAATCCCGGATATTAATTTATTGTTCATTAATTTATTTTCTATAAGGGCAGGTATTGCACAAACTTTGGTGTATTTGCATACCTGTCCTTAGCATTATTAAAAGGGCATAGGTAAAAAGATTGTTTTTTAGTTTACTCACCAGAAAGAGTGCCAAAGCTTAATAGTTAGGGCTTTGGCACTTTTTACTCTTCCATATCTTACTTTATGCAATTAAAACTATACGAATTATTTAAACACACAACTGATAGCGTTGGCAACTCATTATGTAAACTATATTTAATAAATCCAAACATATTTATTAAAGCATCTCTGATAATTAGTTTGATACTGACTTCAACGTTTGCCATCTCGCAAAATACAGGAGTAAACATCAACAATCCCAGTTTTGAAAACCCTTCCATCAAACTCTAGTTGGTTATTGGAAATAAAGTCATGTATTTTGTTAGAGGTCAGGAGATTGCTTGGAGGAAAATGCGTGAAAATATTTGTTCAAAGTCATAAAATACAGACTCAGTCAATGACTCTTATATCCGATGTTTGTTTGCTAAAAAATGCGACTCCAATGATAAATGCAGAGAATAATAAGATGGTTTTTAAGATTGAAATTGCACGGCAATTACTACTAAATAACTCCCTGAATATTTCTGAAGTGGCTTATGAAACCGGATTTAATGATCCTAAATATTTTAGTAAGTGCTTCAAAAATACAGTCGGGCTTTCACCGATAGAGTATAGAAAAATGATGAAATACACTTCCAATGAGGCAGAAAATAAAAGTTTCGATGAGTGTTTTGTTGAAAAAGCCATTTTGAAACTGGAAATGAGAATTGCAGATGTGAGCTTATCAATTAATCAACTTGCCAGCGAGATGAACGTGTCAAAAGTGTCATTATACCGTAAATTCAAATCGACGGTAGGACTCTCACCGTGCGAGTATATACTTTCGGTTCGGATAAAACGTTCTGTCCAATTACTTGCTAAAGAGCAAAATATATCCGATATAGCATTTTCAGTTGGTTTCAATGACCCGAAATACTTTAGCCGGTGCTTTAAATCTGAATACGGTATCACCCCCAGGCAATTCCAATCATCATCCCGAATAGAGTAAAGGCATTTTTATAAGCCTGCGTTGAGTTGTACTAATCCGACTAAAAGAGCAAAATGGTTAATTTATTCGATTTGCTTCAAAAGTTGCATTTTGTGGAAACATAAGAGATCGTTTCAGATCTGGATACCATATTCATAGATCAATGCATTTCTTTAGTTAAAGCGAGATACTCTAATGAAGCGTTTACCGTACATGAATTTGCCCAGTCGATGAACATGAGCCATTCTGCTTTGTATAAAAAGATAAAGATATGCACCGGAAAATCGATTAATGAATTTATTCGGACAATCAAAATATCAATTGCTGCCGAATTGATAATGAAAGGTGATTTGAGCCTTGGTGATATTATTGCTGAAGTGGGTATTTACGATATGAAATACTTTAGAGAATGTTTTAAAAAGGAATTCGGGATTGCTCCAAGAGACTATAAAAAGATGAAGCAACAGCAATAACAGATTATCTTTTTTTGGAAAATAAACTATTTCCAATTTTCAACTTCCATAAAATACCCTGATGGCTCAGCTTTTTAGGGTATTTTTTTTGAAGAACAGTGGAATAAAATAAATCAAAGCGTGCTATCCTGCGTAAAGTGTTGTTGTGTTGTGCAAGTGTCTGATCATTAGTTTATTTAGATTGAATCTTTGTGTGTTTATATCTGCTTTGTTGTAAAAATAGATTAATTTACCCCCTTTTTAGCTTGCCGAAATACGAATTACACCCACATAAATATGTATGCCAGTACGTAATTTTGCCACCGTAACAATGTAATTGTAGGCTTTAGGAGAGGGTGAGTGTTACGATAAACTCTTTCATTATCTAAAATCAGAAGACGAAAGATTTGGAGAAACCACCTTTCATTTTATAATGACAGTAGTGTATGCTTAAACTTAAAGCTGAAGACAGAGTGACTTGAAAAAATGTATAACTTAAAAAGTAAATTGCCTATGATGTAAATATCCATTCACTTTGTAATCAAAAATTATACCTTAGTTAATATTAATTTAAAATTTAAATCAAAATGAAAATTCACAAAAAAATGTTCTCGCCTATTTTTAAGAGAGACACTTTTCTAACTCATTTAGCATTTATTATAATGCTTATGCTCTCTACTACAACGTATGCACAGTCTCGTTTAGTAAATGGAATTATTAAAGATGAAAGTGGTGAACCTATTATTGGAGTCTCCATTCAAATTAAAGGAAACACCACTCAGGGTACGATTACTGACCTGAACGGTAAATTTTCTATTAATGCTCAAGCCAATGCTACCCTTATTTTTTCTTATATTGGTTATGATAAACAATTGATTCCTGCAACTAAAGCTTTCTTGGATGTAGTGATGCAGAAAAATTCCAAGAACTTGGATGAAGTTGTTGTCGTAGGTTATGGTACTCAATCAAAAAGAAACGTTACAGGCTCAGTTGAGACGGTTGACTTTACAAAACTGTCTGATATTCCTGCTGCGCAAGTCACTCAAAAATTACAAGGTCAGTTAGCTGGCGTGCAAATAAATCAAGCTACAGGAAAACCCGGTGAGGGAATGTCAATTCGGATTCGCGGTCAAGCATCTATTTTAGCCGGTAGCGATCCTTTATACGTAGTTGATGGATTTCCTATTTCAGCAGATATCAGCACTATCAATCCAAATGAAATTGAAACAATTAGTGTATTAAAAGATGCTGCTTCTACCTCATTGTACGGGTCGAGAGCTGCAAATGGCGTTGTATTAATTACGACAAAGACTGCTAAAAAAGGACAGTCAAGTGTAAATGTAAATGCATATTATGGTATTCAGCAAGTTCCTATGCAGGGGAGACCTGATATGATGAATGCTACCGAATTTGCACAATTCAAGAAAGAGAGCTATCAAGATTTAGGACAACCTGTACCTGCTATTTTTCAAAACCCTGAACAATATGGAAAAGGCTATGACTGGTATGGCGCCATGTTAAGAACTGCTCCTATTCAGGACTATAATCTTACTCTTGCAAGTGGAACTGACAAACATAATGTATCCCTTGTTGCAGGTTATTTTAAACAAGACGGGGTCTTATTAAACTCCAGCTATCAGAGATTCACTCTGAGATCTAATTTTGATTATAAAATATCACAAAAGATTAAGATTGGATTTAATCTGGCACCATCTTATTCTATAAATAACAATCCAAGTAGTGACGGGCTTTTCTATATGGGGGCAGGTATAATCAATAATGCTCTCTTAACATGGCCAATTCTACCTTACAAGAATGCAGATGGAACATTGCCATTGACAGCCTACATACCTGGTGTGAGCGCATTTGGAGCTCCCAACTGGTATAGGTCGATACAAGAAATTAAAAATAACACAAAAACATCCCGACTTATATCAACGGGATATTTGGAAGTAAAACCAATTGAAGGGCTGAAAATAAAGTCTTCTATAAACATTGAAATGGGACAAGCCTTATTTGATAATTTTAACCCATCAACTGCATCAATAGCCTTTACAGCAATACCTCCAGTGACTGCATCTGCAATGACATCAAACAACCAGTATCTTACTTGGTTAAATGAAAATATCGCTACCTATAAAAAATCATTTGGAGATCATAATTTTGAGTTATTGGCAGGGTTTACCAATCAAAAATACAGAAGTGATTATAGTCAAATAAGAACTACAAATTTCCCAGATGATCGCATAAGTACTATTCAGTCTGCTGTAAATATTGATAGACCAAACACCTACTCAGACATTCAAGAGTGGAATTTAACATCTTACCTTTCAAGGTTGACATACAATTACAGCAACAAATATCTGTTAACTGCCGCAATAAGAAGCGATGGCTCGTCGCGCTTTGGTAGTGCTAATAAATGGGGAACTTTCCCATCAATGTCAGCAGGTTGGGTTGTATCTGACGAAAAGTTCATGTCAAATTTCAAACAACTGTCATTACTGAAATTAAGAGCCAGTTATGGTATTACAGGTAATAATAATATTGGCAATTATACTCAATATGCAAATGTCAATATATCTCAGAATGCAATTTTCGGGTCGTCTGTTGCCAGTGGATCAGCTGTTACATCTTTAAATAATACTGATCTGGGCTGGGAGACAACCTCGCAATTTGATGCAGGAGTTGAAGTAGCAATTCTTAATAATAGAGTACGTTTCAATTATGATTATTATTCTAAGAAAACAACAAATCTGTTGTATAATTTGCAGGTGCCTCAAGAGTCAGGATTCTCAGGCATTACAACTAATGTAGGTTCATTAATGTTTTGGGGACATGAGTTTAGTGTGAATTCAGATAATTTGGTTGGAGATTTTAAATGGAGTACCAATTTTAATATTGCTTTTAGCGATAACAAAGTACTTGCTTTATCAAATTTGACAGATAGAATTTACGGAGAACACTCCATCACTAAAGTTGGTGAGAGAATAGGTCAATTTTATGGGCTAATATGGGATGGAGTATATAAAAATCAAGCTGATTTTGATAATTCTCCCAAGGCTACCAGTTCACAAGTGGGAACTATAAAGTTTAGAGATGTAAATAATGACAAAGTGATTACTTATGGTGGAGATAATGACGACAGAACAATAATTGGCAATCCATTTCCTACATTTATTTATGGTTTAACGAATAATTTTTCCTACAAAAATTTTGATTTGTCAATTGTGACCTACGGCTCATATGGCAACAAAGTTGCGCGATTATTGGATCAAGGAACTACAAATCTAGATGGTGTTTTTAATGTATTGAAAGAAGTAAAAAACAGATGGAGGTCTGAAGCTAATCCTGGCGACGGAAAATATGGAAAGACAACAGCAGCTACATATATGGAGCGCGATTGGTTTAGTACTCGTTATATTCAGGATGGAAGTTTCTTCTCAATCAAGAACATTACACTTGGTTATACTTTACCAATAACGGACAAAACAATTCGCTCCATTCGTTTGTATGGAAGTATTCAGAATGCCTTCCTTTTCACAAATTATGGTGGGGCAAATCCAGAGGTGTCTACAACATCGGGTGGTTCAACTGCAAGTGCCTTGAATCTCGGTATGGATTATTCAGCATATCCTGTTCCAAGAACATTCACTATTGGTGTGAATATGCAGTTAAAATAATAATTTAGGATTATAATAATTATGTATAATCTAATACATGTTACAATAACATTAAAATATATACGAATGAAAACAAAAATATTTATAATTAGTTTGTTGGTTATTTCATTATGTTCATGCGATTCAAATTTTCTTGAAATACCATCCCAAACAACCTTGAGCACACCGGTCTATTTTAAAACGCAGACTGATTTTCAGCAAGCTATTAATGGAACTTATAGTGGTTTACGGGGTTTATATTCCAACGCTTGGGCTATGGGAGAATTGCGTGCAGATAACGCTTATTATGTTTATAATCCCGATGACCGCGGAACCATTCAACCGGAGCAAATCGCTGATTTTGTTGAACAGGCTGATAATGGGGTTGTTCTCAACAAATATGTAAATGACTATTCCATCATTTCTCGTGCCAATCAGGTATTGGATCTTATCGATGGTGTTGAATTTGATGCAACTGTAAAAAACAAATTAAAAGGGGAGGCTTATTTTTTAAGAGCTTTTTGCTATTTTGATCTTGTACAGTACTTTGGTAAAATAACTCTTCACTTAAAACCTGCAACAACGCTTGCAGAAACCGCACTACCTTTAACAAGCATTGATAGTGTTTATCAACAAATTATTGCTGATGCTAAACTTGCCGCCTCGTTGCTACCAAAAAAATCTGCTCAAGACCCAGGTAGAGCCACCTCTGGAGCTGCTAAAACTTTGCTGGCAAATACTTACATTGTATTAAAGCAATGGGACAACGCAATAACTGTATTGACTGATGTGGAATTTGCTGCCGAATATAAATTAATAACGAGCAGTTATGCTAATGTATTCGACCCGAACAATAAGAATAATAGTGAGTCAATATTTGAGATTCAATACAAAGAAGGGTCAGATGGCTATGCAAGCAACTTTATTTATCAATTTATTCCACAGCCAATTACAGCTGATGAAGTTACAGCCATTACTGGGGTGGCTGTAGAGACTCCACGAACTGTTGAAGGTTATAATATACCGACACCAGATATCATTGCCGCCTACGAGCCTGGAGATTTAAGAAAAGATGCAACCATTGGTTATTGTACTGCACGGGGTAAAAGTTATCCCTACCTTAAGAAGCACAGTCATGCACACGCGCAAACAAATTTAACAAATGATAACTGGCCGGTTTATAGGTACGCCGAAGTCTTATTATTCCTAGCTGAATCATATAATGAAAAAGGACAACCAACTTCAGCATTGCTTTACCTTAACCAGGTGAGAAGTAGGGCTGGATTACCTAATGTTACAACAACTGATCAAACAGCCTTACGTACAATTATATTGAATGAGAGGAGAGTTGAATTAGCATTTGAGAATAAAAGGTGGTTGGATTTAGTTCGGACGGGTAATGCTGAGTCTGTAATGAAAGCATTTGGTGCAAGAGTATTTGCGAACCCTCAGGCATATTATTTCCCTGTTGGCATAAGCCCAATTCCAGCATCATACAAAACGATTAATACTACATTTGCTCTTCCAGCAGCGGAATCTTCAGTAAGTCCGTATTTTTAAATATTAATTAATTTATCAACGCAACATGGGTCGTAAACCTGTGTTGCGTTGATTTTTTTTCTAGTAAAAGGGTACCTTTTCAAATATAACAAGTCGCTTAAAATGAAGGATATTAGACATTTTTTACTTTTCCTATCACTTGTATCTGGGCCGATAAACGGCTTTTGTATTTCTGCTATTACAACAAATGAACCAATAGAGTTGCGTTGTCAGATTATTGAAAACCCATATGGTGTTGATGTTACTAATCCGATCCTGAGTTGGACGATAAAAACGAGTAATCCTACTGCAAGGGGTATCCGGCAAATAGCTTATCAAGTTTTGGTAGCTAGTTCTGTTGATTTATTGAAAGCAGATAATGCTGACTTGTGGAATTCAGGCAAAGTAATCTCCGACCAAATGGGTCAGGTAGCGTATGCTGGAAAAACATTGCAATCGAGTCAGCAATGTTGGTGGAAAGTGAGAGTATGGGATGAAAAATCCAGGATTTCAGTTTGGAGTAAACCAACTCAATGGACTACGGGGATTTTAAATGATACTGATTGGAAAGCCCAATGGATTTCGGCTAATGGTGCAGAGAAATATGCCATAAAATATAAATCGGCACGTCAGGATATTAATCTCGAAAGGGATTTAATTGAATATAGGAAAGCTAACAAACCTGATAAAGATGACCCAAACTATTCATCTATGCTTTTACGCAAAGAATTTGAGGTAAAACCTGAACTGAAAAGAGCGGTGGTACATGTTTGCGGATTAGGACATTACGAATTGAATATTAATGGTAAAAAAGTTGGGGATTATTTATTGGCTCCGGGTTGGACGGACTATCGGTTCACAGCTCTTTACGATACTTACGATGTAACTGAAATGCTATCAAAAGGTGATAACGCCTTGGGATTGATTCTTAGCAATGGAATGTATAATATTCAACTGGATTCAATACGTTATGTGAAGTTTCTTAATTCTTATGGTACTTTGAAGGCTAAACTACAGTTGCATCTCGAATATGAAGATGGTAGTATAAAGGATGTTGGAACAGATGAAACCTGGAGTGTTTCTCCCGGACCCATTACCTATATGAATGAATATGGTGGAGAAGATTTTGATGCTCGTTTGGTTGAACAAGGTTGGGATAAAGCCTCTTTTAAGGGTACTGATCGCTGGGTTACTCCAATAGTTTTACCTGATACAGGAATGGTACTTAAAGGTCTTTCATGTGCCGCGCCTCCTATTAAGGCAATTGAAACACTAATTCCTATAAAAAAGGTAGAATTGAAACCCAATGTTTGGGTCTATGATCTGGGACAGAACACTTCTATTATGCCCGAATTAAAGGTAAAAGGACCAAAAGGTTCTATTGTACGAATAACGCCTTCAGAACTTTTATATCCAGATGGTTCTATTGACCGTAGATCGGCTTCGCAACACACTCACGGTCCAGCATGGTGGCAATATACCCTCAATGGTGAAGAAGCACAGATTTATTTTCCTAAATTCTTCTATCAAGGTGCCCGCTATTTACAAGTTGAATTATTTCCGGCTGATAATGAAACTAAAGTGCCGGAAATTCTGGATATAAAAGGGATTGTCGTTCATTCGTCAGCTACGCCGATCGGAACCTTCTCTTGCTCGAACGAGCTTTTTAATCGGATCTATTCCTTAGTACGTTGGGCACAACGAAGTAATATGATGAGCTTTCTTACCGATTGTCCGGCTCGTGAGAAAATGGCATGGCTTGAGCAATATCATCTCAATGGTCCATCGCTGCGTTACAATTTTGATCTACTTACTCTTTTCAGAAAAGGGATGAATGATATGCATGATAGTCAATGGGAAAACGGTTTTGTCACTAATGTTGCCCCTGAATTATTTTATGCTGGAAGTGGAGTTCTATCTAAAGACTCGGGAAATGCCCTTTTCATGGGTGATCCCATAGCTAATGGACTCCACAATTCTCCGGAATGGGGCAGTTCATTTATAATAGTGCCATGGCAACAGTATCTGTTCTCGGGTGATGTATCTCTAATTAAACGCTATTTTGAAAGAATGAAAAAGTATTTGTCCTTTCTGGATACATCGTCGAAAGATCATCTTTTATATTTTGGATTAGGAGACTGGTACGATATGGGACCAAAAGATCCTTGGGGATCACAACTCACTCCTATTGAATTTACTGCCTCTGCTATCTACTATTATGATTACGAAATAATGGCAAAAATGGCAACTCTGATTGGAAAAAAGGATGATGCGTTACAATTTGAAAAGAAAGCTGCGGTAATTAGAACAGTATTTAACAACAAATTTTTTAATGCAGAAAAAGGAATCTATTCCACAGGGTCAAATACAGCAATGGCTATGCCTTTGGCACTAGGCATTGCAGAACCTCAGTTCCGAAAAATTATTGCTTCAAACCTTGTTGCTGACATTCGTAAAAACGGAAACTCATTTACTTCCGGTGATGTTGGATATCGTTACCTCCTAAAGGCTCTTGCTATGGAAGGATATTCAGATTTGATTTACGAAATGAATAATCAGTCGGAGAAGCCTGGATATGGTTACCAGTTGAAAAAGGGTGCAACAGCATTGACCGAAAAATGGAATGCTGATGGTGCATACATGGGATCTCAAAATCATTTCATGTTAGGCCAGATAAATGAATGGTTCTTTCATGATTTGGCTGG
>Ga0209540_10002329_pt1 | contig 13564 bp, 13 predicted proteins | sample BarGraIncu01121A_FD_184501 | JGI IMG/M metagenome (GOLD analysis project Ga0209540, IMG submission 184501) | Arctic peat soil microbial communities from Barrow, Alaska - Barrow Graham LP Incubations 011-21A (SPAdes) (version 2) | ecosystem: Environmental > Terrestrial > Soil > Wetlands > Peat... | reverse complement strand
ATCCAAGGCAGAGGTGCCACCTTTGCAAGGTGGAGGTTGGGGGTTCGAATCCCCCTGGGTCCACCATCGATCGTTCCCGGAGGCTCCGGCACCTGCGCCGGAGCCTCCGCTTCGCATCCGTTGCCCGCTCGCCCCGGAGGGGGATACCCTCAATGGGGACCGCACAGGACTCTTGGAAGGCGCGAAGGACCGATGCCGAACGCCCTCAAGCGCGTGCTGCTCGGACGCCCGATCCACACCGATGAGGCCGGACACCAGCGGCTGTCGAACCCGGTGGCCCTGGCGGTGTTCTCGTCCGATGCGCTGTCCTCGGTCGCCTACGCCACCGAGGAGATCCTGCTCGCCTTGGCGATCGCCGGGGCCGGAGCCCTCGGGATCGCCTGGCCGATCTCTGTGGCCATCGCGGCGCTGCTCGTCATCGTGGCGTTCTCGTACCGGCAGACGATCAAGGCGTATCCGAGCGGAGGCGGCGCCTACATCGTCGCCAAGGAGAACCTGGGCGATCTTCCCGGGCTCATCGCCGGCGGGGCGCTGTTGGTCGACTACGTCCTGACGGTGGCGGTGTCGGTCTCTGCGGGCACCGCGGCGCTGACGTCCGCCCTGCCGGCGGCGATGCCGTACAGAGTCTGGATCGCCGTGAGCCTCGTCCTCGTGCTGGCGGTGATGAACCTGCGCGGCGTGAAGGAGTCCGGGGCGTTCTTCGCCGGCCCCACGTTCTTCTTCGTCGCGATGCTCGGCCTGACGATCGTGGTCGGGTTGTTTCGCCAGTTCCTCGGAGGAGGCATCCCCGTCACCCCGCACGCGTTCCCGGTCGAACAGGGCGTGGCCGCCACGGGCCTGTCGCTGTTCCTGATCATGAAGGCGTTCGCCTCGGGATGCACCGCGATGACCGGCGTCGAGGCGATCGCGAACGGCGTCCAGGCGTTCAAGCAGCCGGAGGCCGTCAACGCCCGGCGCACGCTCACCTGGATGGCCGGGATCCTGCTCTTCATGTTCCTCGGGACCAGCGCGCTCGCGACCCTGTCGCACGTCACGCCGTACGTGACGCTCGTGGGTGGCCAACCCGAGACGGTCGAGACGATCATCAGTCAGCTGGCGCGCGGCATCTACGGGACCGGGATCCCCTACTACTTGCTGCAGGCCGGAACGGCACTCATCCTCGTGCTCGCGGCCAACACCAGCTACGCGGACTTCCCGCGTCTCGGCTCGTTCATGGCCGGCGACGGCTACCTGCCGAAGGCGCTCCGGGACCGCGGCAGCCGCCTCGTGTACAGCAACGGCATGATCCTGCTCACGGGGATGTCCATCCTGCTGCTGGTCGTGTTCGGCGGCGAGACGAGCCGCCTCATCCCGCTCTACGCCATCGGCGTGTTCGCCTCGTTCACGCTCTCGCAGTCGGGGATGGTCGTGCACTGGTGGCGGAACCGCGAGCCCAACTGGCATTGGTCGATGTTCGTGAACGGCCTCGGGGCCGTGACCACGTTCGTCGTCCTGATCGTGATATCGACGGCGAAGTTCACCTCCGGCGCCTGGATCGTGCTGCTGCTCATCCCGATCCTCGTCGCCTACTTCGAGTGGGTGAAGCGCGCGTACGTGCGCGCCGCCGCCCGCGTCGCGCTGCCCGCCGACGAGGAACTCGAGTTCAGCTACCGCTCGCACAACGCCATGCACAACCACGTCGTCCTGCTGTTCTCGACGATCGACCGTCGGCTCGTGCGCGCCGTGCAGTACGCACGAACGATCAAGGCGGACGTGATCGAGGGACTGTTCGTCGACGTCACCGGGGACAAGGCCAAGGCGATCCGCGCGGAGTGGGAGCGCCTCGAGTTGGGCTACAAGCTCACCGTCATCGAGTCGCCGTACCGGGAGATCATCGATCCCATCCGCGACTACATCTGCGCTATCCCGCGACCGACCCACGACCACGTGGTGACGGTGATCCTTCCGGAGTTCGTGCCGGAGTCACGCGCTGAGGTCTTCCTGCACGATCAGACCTCGTTCTGGATCAAGAGCGCGCTGTTCGATCTGCCCGGCGTGATCATCGCGGACATCCCGTACCACACCGAGGAGTACCTCTCGGAGCGTCCCGCACCGTGCCCGCCGCGCGGCGGGGATTCGGGCCGGTAGGCCTCCGGCGCTCGACCGGACGGTGCCGCTAGCCCTCGTCGGACGTGTCGCATCGGGCGGCGACCGCCATGTACAGGCCCGCTGCCGCGCCGACGGGGACGTCGACGCCCCACTCGGGTGTGAAGAGCCACTCGTTGGCGGGGTGGTTGATGCGCGCGACGACCGTGGCCGCGCTCCCGATGGACCTGACGAGGTGGCTGACCACGAGGTTGTCCTCGTCGTCCCCGGTCGCCGCGGCGACGAAGGCCGCGGTGCGCACGCCGGCCTGCTCGAGGACCTGGGGCTCGCAGCCGTCGCCGCGCAGGACTTCCACGTCGGGCAGCGCGCGGCGAAGGTGCTCCGCCTTGTCGGAGCGTGACTCGACGAGCGTGACGCGGTGCAGCTTGCGCAGTCGATCGGCCAGGTAGGACCCGGCCTTGCCGCCTCCGACGATGACGGTGTGTGGCCGGTCGTCGAGGGACGGTGCAGGTGGGGGCGTCTGCGCGCGGTCGCCCGCGGGGGCCGGCGGCTCGCCCGAGCCGACGCCGGGAATGCCTGAGAGGAACTGGGCGGTCGCCCATTCGACACTCGAGATCGTCGTGATGCCCTCGCCGCGGTAGATCCCCGCGCGTCGCGGCTCGTAGATGCGCGCTATGACCGTCGCGACGCCGTAGCGGTCGCGTGCGACACGGGCCGAGACGAAGTTGGTGTTGTCGCCGGAGGTCGTCGCGAGGAAGCAGTCCGCCTTGGCGATCCCGGCGGCCTCGAGCGTCTCCCGGTCGAAGGCCTCTCCCGCGATGCGGCGACCGCGTATCTCGTCGAACTCCTCGAAGGCCGTTGGATCGTGGTCCACGACCGCCACGCTGTGCCCGCGTGACTCGAGTTCGTGGGCGAGGGAGCGGCCGACGCGTCCGTATCCGGCGATGACCACGTGCATGAGATGACGCCTCCCGGGTCGGGATCGTTTCCACGTAGATGGTTCCCGAGACGGGCGAGCGCATGCGCGTGGTCGCCGGGCGGGCCGTATGCAGCGCCGCACGGGTAGACACGCTCGGCGGCGTGGTCTGTGATACGCTGGGACGAAGGAACGATACGGAGGGGCGGGACCGGCCCGGGAGCGGCTGCCGGCTCGGGGGTCTGGGGATCTCGGATGAGGAACAAGAACCTTCTGCGCGTCGCTGCGGCGCGCTTCATCTCAAGAGCGGGCGGCGAGGCGGCGTTCTTCGTCGGCATCTGGGGCAAGGCGGCCTACGACTTCCACGCCACGCCCGCTGAGATCGCCGTGCTCATGGGGACCCTGTCGATCGCGTCGATCATCGGCACCGTGCTCTCCGGGGTGCTCGTGGACCGGTACGACGCGCGCCGCGTCCTCATGGCCGCCGAGGCGTTCTTCGTGCCCATCACCCTCGCGTTCCTGTTCGCGACGGGGATGGGGCAGCTCACCGTGCTCGCGGGCCTGCTCGGCTTCTTCGGTGCGCCGGTCATGACGGCGGCGGCCTCGTTCGCGCCCTTCATCGCCGACGAGGAGACCCCCATCGAGACGGTGAACGCCTGGATCGAGGGTGCGAGCTCGAGCTCGTTCGTGATCGGCCCCGCGATCGGCGCCGTGCTCGCCACGCTCGTCGGCCTCAACGGGATCTGGATCTTCGACGGGCTCACGTCGCTCGTCGCGGTGGTCCTGGTGTGGCGCGTCACCCTGCGCCCGGCCGAGCGGCCTCCGCAGGAGCGCTCGCGCCCCTTCGCGGAGCTGCGCGAGGGGCTTCGCTACACCTACGCGCACCGCGCGCTGCGCTACCCGATCCTGCTCGGCACCGCGACGTGGCTGTCGTTCGGCGCCTTCAGCGCGCTGGAGCCGCTCTTCTATCGCGACGTGCTGCACACGGGCTACACCACAATCGGTTGGATGAACACGCTGTTCGGCGCGGGCATGGTCGCCGGGGCCTGGCTGTTCACGCGGCTCCCGTCGCGCTTCAGCTCGGCGCGCGGGCTGGCGTACGTGTGCTCCGCTGTGGGCCTCGGCGCCCTGGCGTACGTCGGAACCCGGCTGGTTCCCGTGGTGGCCATCGGCTCCATCGTATGGGGCGTCGTCATCGGTGTCGCGGACGTGCTGCTGCGCACCCGCATCCAGGCGTCCTCTCCCGACGAGCTCGTCGGACGCATCGCCGGGGCATCGCAGATGCACCGTCAGGCCGGCGAGCTGCTGCCGCTCGCGCTGGCGCCGGCGCTGGCCGCGCAGTTCGGCGTGCAGGCGGTCCTCATCGGCGGCGGGCTCGTGCTGTTCGTCGTCGCGCTGCTGACTCTCGGAGAGGCGGCCGCGGTCGACAGGTTGCCCGTGCTGCGCGCGACCCGCGCGGTCGGGCTGCTCTCCGCCAACGACGAGCCGGTGTCTCCCAACCCGTGAGGGTTGGATACACTGCGGTGAAAGCGGGGAACCGGTCATAGGGCGGCCGGCACGAGGGGGTAGTGGGCGATGCGGATCGCGTGCGTCATGCATGTTCCGTCCGAGGGTCCCGGCACGATCGCAGAGTGGGCGGCGGCGCGCGGGCACGCGCTCGCGCGCGTCGACGCGTGGCGGGGGGCGTTCCCGGATCCGGCGGAGGTGGATCTGCTGGTCGTGCTCGGCGGACCGATGTCGGCAGGCGCGACGCTGCGCCGCCCGTGGCTGATCGAGGAGAAGGCGTTCCTGCGCCGATGCGTCGATGGGGGCGTGCTCTCGCTCGGGATCTGTCTCGGGGCGCAGCTGCTCGCCGAGGCGGTCGGGGGGAGCGTCCATCCGGGCACCGAGCCGGAGATCGGCTGGTACCCGGTCACCCTGCGCCCGGCGGCCTCTCGCGTCCCGTACTTCGCGGGTTGGCCCGAGACGTTCGTCGCCGGCCACTGGCACGGAGACACGTTCGACCTCCCCGCGGGGCTCGAAGCCGCCGCTTCGAGCGAACTGACGCGGAACCAGGCGTTCGTCACGCCGGACAGGCGCGTCGTCGGACTGCAGTTCCACCTCGAGTGGACCGCCGCCGCGCTGCGCTCACTGACGCTGTCCGATCCGGAGGACCTCGCGCACCCCGGTCGTTGGGTCATGACCGCCGATGCCCTGCTCCAGGACCCCGAGCGGTTCGCCACGAGCCGAGCGCTGTTGTTCCGGATGCTCGACCGGATGGAGGAACTGGGGTGAGCGACGTCGCACAGGCCATCGTCACCGTCACCGACCTCGTCAAGCGATTCGGAGACAACGCGGCCGTCGACGGCGTGTCGTTCGACATCCTCGAAGGCGAGGTCTTCGGTCTGCTCGGGCCCAACGGCGCCGGCAAGACGACGGTCATCTCGATGATCAGCTGCCTGCTCGCCCCGACGTCGGGAGAGGTGATCGTCGACGGGGCGTCCGTGACCAAGGACCCGCGCAAGGTGAAGTGCGCGCTCGGGGTCGTGCCACAGGAGATCGCGCTCTACCCGACGCTCACCGCGCTCGAGAACCTCAGGTTCTGGGGGCGCATGTACGGGCTCGGTGGGCGCCTGCTCGAGGACCGAGTGGCCGAAGCGCTCGACACCGCGGGGCTCGCCGACCGGGCCAGGGAGCGCATCGAGACCTACTCGGGCGGCATGAAGCGCCGCATCAACATCGCGGCCGGGATCATGCACCACCCGCGCGTGCTGCTCATGGACGAGCCGACCGTCGGCATCGACCCCCAGAGCCGCAACCACATCCTCGAGACCGTGAAGGAGCTCAACCGGCGCGGCATGACCGTCCTCTACACCTCCCACTACATGGAGGAGGTGGAGTTCCTGTGCGATCGCGTCGGCATCATCGACCACGGCAAGGTCATCGCGCTGGGTGCGATCGACGAGCTACGGCGTCTCGTCGGCGACGAGAACGTCATCTCGGTCCACCTCTCCGAGTTGTCCGCGGGGGTGCTCGACGCGCTGCGCGCCCTGCCCGAGGTCGACAGCGTGACGGCGACGGCCCCGGCCGATGCGGAAGAACACGACGAGGACGGCGCGAAGCCCGAAGCCGACGAGAGCGTGATGGTCCAGGTGCTCTCGAAGGACTCCGGGACGGTGATCGCGGACGTCGTCTCCGTGCTCGGGCGCGCCGGCGCGAAGATCCTGTCCGTGGACGTGCGCGAGCCCAACCTCGAGAGTGTGTTCCTGCACCTCACCGGCAAGTCGCTGCGGGACTGACGGGGGCCGGAGACGACGTGCGCTGGCTCCACGTAGGCATCAAGGACCTCACGGTCACGGTGCGCGACAGGGGATCGCTCGCGATCCTCATCGCGATGCCGATGATCCTGATCGTCATCCTCTCCTCGGCCCTCGGCAATCTCGCGTCGAACCTGGGCAAGACCCCCGTCGCGATCATCAACCTCGACCAAGGCCGCGTCGGCGCGCAGGTCACCGACGGGTTCTTCACCGACACGCAGCTGACGACGCTGTTCCTCGCACAGCGCATGAGCGACCCGATCGAGGCGCGGGCGCTGGTGGCCAAGGGCGACCTCGCGGGGGCGTTGGTGGTGCCCGCGGACTTCTCGCGGCGGCTGAACACCGGGCGCTCGTCGAAGCTCACGGTCTACACCGACCCAGGGCGCCAGATCGCCGGCACCGTGTTCCGCAGCGTGGCCGAGTCGCTGTCGACGCGCGTCTCCGCGGCGTCGATCGCGGCCCGTACGAGCGCCTACTACGTGGCGCCGTTGCGCGTCCGCGATCCCGGGTTCGTGTACGGGGTGATCGGCAAGGCGGTGCAGAGCGCGAGCGACACCTCGGCGCTGAGCGCCGTGCAGGTCGTCGAGTCCACGGCAGCGCGCGGCACCGAGCTGTCGACGCTCTCCTACTACGCCGGCGCGATGTCGGTCATGTTCCTGATGTTCGGCGCCATGTTCGGCGCGTTCTCGCTCGTGCGAGAACGCGACAACTGGACGCTGCCGCGCATGCTGATGAGCCCCGGCACCCGCTGGGAGATCCTCGGCGGCAAGATGTTCGGGGTGTTCATGGTCGGCGGGCTGCAGTTCCTCGTCCTCTTCGCCTTCACCAGCGCGCTCGGGGTCAGGTGGGGTGACCCCATCGCGGTGGGGCTGATCGCCGTCTCCACCGTGGCGGCCGCCACCGGGCTGGCCATCTTCATCGCCGCGGTGGCGAAGACCGTGCGCGCCGTGTCCGGCGTGGCGCAGATGCTCATCCAGTTCATGGCAGCGATCGGCGGATCGTTCTTCCCCGTCTCGCAGTTCCCCGCGTGGATGCAGCCGCTTCACTACGTGAGCGTCAACGGGTGGTCGATCGACGGGATCTTGGCGACCATGCGCGGGGCGAGCGCGGTCGAGGTCCTGCCGAACGTCGCCGCCCTGCTCGTCATCGCGGCCGTGTTCTTCGGCATCGGTGCCTGGCGCCTGCGGTGGGAGTGAGGGCCATGAGCAGGGTCTGGAATCTCGCGCGACTCAACCTGACGCAGGTCCTCAAGGACCGCACGGGTCTGATCACGCTGATCTTCGTGCCGTTGATGCTGACGTTCATCTTCGGGTCCGTGTTGGGCGGGGGAGAGCGCCGCATACCCGTCGCGGTGGCCGATCTCGACGGCAGCGCGCAGAGCCGCGAGATCGTGTCGGCGCTCGACGAGACCAGCTACCAGATCACCAGGACGGGCGAGAGCGAGGCCGCCGCCATGGCGTCCTCCGGCGAGGCCGCGGCCGCGCTCGTCATACCGAAGGGCTTCGCTGCCGACGTGCTCGGCGGCGTGGACACGAGGGTCCGCATCCTCAAGGACCCGCGCTCGACCTCTTCCATCGCGATCGTCGAGGCGGTCACGGGGCGCGTGCAGCGCGTGGCCGCCAACGCTGCGACGATCCGCATCGTGCAGGGGGCGTTCCGTGACGCCTCGGCGGTCACGGGCGGCCACTACTCGCCTCCGCCACCCGCCGACGTCTACGCCTACGCCGACCGCATCTGGTCGCCCGATCCGCCACTCTCGGTGAGCGATGTCCCGGTCACCGTCTCGAAGGTACGCGGGTCCGCGACGCAGGCCATGGGCTTCCAGCAGTACTCCATGGGCTTCACACTGATGTTCATGATGTTCATGGGCCTCGGCTCGGCGGGCGGATTCCTGGACGAGCGGGAGCAAGGCACGCTCGCGCGACTTCTCACGACCCCTACCAGTCGGACCGAGCTGGTCGGGGGCAAGGTGCTCGGTATCTACCTGACGGTGCTGTTCGAGGCCGCGATCATGGTCGGCTTCGGCGCGTTCGTCTTCAACGTGCCGTGGGGCGACGACCCGCTCGGTGTGGTCATGATCATCGCCGCGTTCGGCCTCACGACGACCGGGCTGGGCGTGATGATCTCGACGCTGGTGCGCACCCGCGGGCAGGTCTCGGCGATGACCGCGGTGCTCGCGACCGCGCTCTCGATGCTGGGCGGCTCGTACTGGCCGCTGGACATCGTGAGTCCGGCGATGCGGACGATCGCGCTGATGACCCCCACGGGGTGGGCGATGACCGGCCTCACCGACGTGGTCGTCCGCTACCAGGGCACCTCGCACGCGGTGCTGCCGTCCGCGGTCCTGCTCGGCATGGCGGCCCTGTTCCTGGGCGTCGGGGTCGCCCGACTGAGACTGGAGTAGCCATGGCGCCGACCGCCGAGGATCTGCTCGCACGGCTGCGCGAGTGCGCGGTTCCGGCGAACGTGGACGGCATGGCCCGCTACGGCATCTCGCCCGTCGGCACGCTCGGGGTGTCGATGCCGGTGCTGCGCGGGATCGCGCGCGAGCTGAGACCGGTCGCGAAGGCGGACCCCGACGCTGCCCACGCGCTCGCTGCCGCCCTGTGGGCAAGCGGGGTGCACGAGGCGCGGATCCTGGCGGGCCTGGTCGAGGTGCCGGCGCTCGTGACGCCGGAGCAAGCCGACGCGTGGGTCGCGGAGATCGATTCCTGGGACGTGTGCGACGGGCTGAGCGCCCTGTGGGCGTCCACACCGTTCGCCGTTCGGAAGGTGCGCGACTGGGCGGGACGCGACGAGGAGTTCGTGAAGCGCTCCGCGTTCGCGGTGATGTGCGCGCTCACCGTCCACGACAAGAAGATGCCGGACGACGTCTTCCTCTCGTTCCTGGAGCTCGTGGAGCGTGAGGCGTCCGACGAGCGCAACTTCGTGAAGAAGGCCGTGAACTGGGCGCTTCGCCAGATCGGGAAGCGCGACGCCGTCCTCAACGCGGCCGCGGTTGAAGTCGCGACGCGCTTGCGCGACAGTGGGTCGAGGGCCGCCCGCTGGGTCGCCTCCGATGCACTGCGGGAGCTGCAGCGCGACCCGGTCCGCGTGCGGATCGCGCGGTCCCGCTCGTAGGGGAGCGGCGTGCCGGCTCTTACGCTCGAGACCGTCAGGACCTCCGACCGGCGAAAGGCCTCTGCGCACCATGACCCCGAAGACCGATACCAGAGCCGTCGTCGCCGCCATGGCCACGGTGGTCGTGTGGTCGAGCGCGTTCGCCGGCATCTCCGTCGTGCTCGGGCAGGGCGTTCTCGCGGCCGGTCAGGTGGCACTGCTGCGCTTCCTCGTGGCCTCGGCCACCATGGGCGTCGCCGCCATCGTGACCCGGATGCGGATGCCGAAGCGGGAGGATCTCGGGCGCATCGCGCTCGCGGCGCTGTTCGGGATCACCTTCTACCACCTCGGGTTCACCTTCGGAGAGACACGGGTGTCGGCGGGAGCGGCGTCGCTGATCGTCGCGTCCGGACCGATCTGGACGGCGCTCATGGCGATCGCCTTCCTGGGCGAGCGCCTCAACAAGTGGGGCTGGGCCGGCGTCGCGCTCGCATTCAGCGGCGTGGCGGCCATCTCCTTCGGCGAGGGGGGAGGCTTCCACCTCGAGCCGATGGCGCTGTTGATCCTCGGCGCCTCGATCTCCACGGCCATCTACTTCGTTCTCAGCAAGAAGCCGCTGCGGACCTACAGCTCGCTCGAGTTCACGAGCTACACGATCTGGTTCGGCACCGTGCCGATGCTGGTGTTCCTGCCCGGCCTGCTCCGCAACCTCCCCGCAGCCGCGCCGTCGTCGATCTGGATCGTCGTCTACCTGGGCGTGTTCCCCGGAGCGTTGGCCTACTTCCTGTGGGGCTACGCGCTCGCGCGCATGCCCGCCTCGACGACCGCCAGCTTCCTGTACGCGAGTCCCGTCCTCGCCACGTTCGTCGCATGGGTGTGGCAGCACACCATCCCGGGCGCGGTGACGCTGGCCGGGGGCGCGCTCGCCTTGGCGGGCGTCATCCTCGTCCAGACCAAGGGCCGTCCGAAGGCGCCGGTGACCGTGGTGGGCGTCGCGGGGACGCCCGAGCAGCGAGCGGCGGTGCGCGAGTTGGCCGAGGAGACGATGGCGAACATGTCCGCACACCTCGGGATCGAGCCGTCGCACTTCGCCGAGGAGCTCGAGCACTTCGACGAGTGGTACGGGGGAGAGCGGGGTCGCGAGCTGCTGGCGACCGTGGACGGCGAGCCCGCCGCCGCCGCCGTGTTCCGCGCCTGGGGCGACGGCGACGCCGAGATGCGCCGTCTCTACGTCCGCCCGCCCTACCGCCGCCGGGGGCTCGCCCGCGCGCTCGTGCGCGCGGCGGTGGACGAGGCACGGGCCTTGGGCTACCGACGTGTCGTGCTGATCACCTCGGACGAGTTCGAGGGCGCCACGGACCTGTACACGACCGAGGGCTTCGAGCCCATCGAACCCTACCGGCCGGCGAACGCCCGGGCCGCGCTCGCGTTCGCGCGGGTGCTGTGACGCGGACGGGTACCGTAAAGGAAGTGGTGTACCATTCCGGCGAACATGGCTCTATCGAGGAGGTTCGTCGTATGAGAAGGATCCCGGCCGCCGCGCTCGCGGCCTCGCTGGTCGTTGTCGTGCTGGCTGTGGCGGGCTGCTCGTCGTGGTTCGAGAGCCCCAACAAGCCCGCGAACGACGCGATCTCCGTCGCGAACACGCATCTGAAGAACGCCGCCACCGCCGGGTCACAGGCGGCCTCGGACTCGGTCAGTCTGGGCAGCATCCCGTTCACCAAGGAGGGGGCAGCCAGCGCCCTCGCGCTCTCGGCCCGGATACAGGCGTCCTTGGCCACTCAGACGGCCGAGCTCACCGCCGCGAAGGCCGCGATGGACTCCATCGCGGCCATGAAGGTCTCGGCCGATCTCAAGACGTATGCCAGTCTCGAGTCGACCGCCATCGCGACGCGCGCGAAGGAAGTCGACCTGCAGGCGCAGCTCTACGCCGAGAAGGACAAGCTCTACACGGCATTGCAGCAGGGGACCACGGCGTCGGTGGACACGCAGAAGATCATCGACGGCATCGATTCGCTGCAGCGCGACGTCACCGCGGTCAACGAGCTCGCCGTTCAGGCGGCCCAGACCGCATCGGACTTCTTCGCGACGAAGAAGCTCGGGGGCTAGGCGTGCGACACTCCGGTCCGCGCGTCAGCGGACCGTGAAGCCCCGTTCGCCCATCGGGGTCTCGGTGAACGTGACGACCCCGTCCACGGCTGCGCGCTCGGGCCCGTGCGCGACATAGGCGAGGGCGGCCGCCACAGCGTGAGGGCTTCCTTCGAAGATGGCCTCGACGCTGCCGCCGGGGAGGTTGCGGACCCACCCGTCCACTCCGAGCAGCCGCGCTTCGTCCGCCGTCGACTGGCGGAACCACACGCCCTGCACGCGCCCGCTCACGAGCGCGCGGGTCCTGACCCGATCCTGGTCCATGCCTCACCTCCCGGAAGTAGAATCTGCTCTGGCGCCTCGTGGCGCAACTCATCTGAAGGGGACCTCGATGACCATACACCCCGCCTTCGACGCCGACCGATGGTTGTCCGCGGTGTCCGACCGCCGTTCCCGCCGTGCCTACGACGGCCGGCCTGTCGATGAGTCCGATCTCGACGCGATCGCGACCACGGCGGACGAGTTCCGGCCCTTCGACGATGCGCGCGTCGTGCTCGTGCGCCACGTGCCCGAGGCCTTCTTCACCGGCCTCATCGGCTCGTACGGGAAGGTGACGGGCGCGCCGTCGGCGCTCGTGTTCATCGCCGACGGCTCGTCGGCGATGAGCGCCGAACACTGTGGCTACGTCGGCGAGGGAGTCGTGCTCGAGGCGAACGCGCTCGGCCTGGAGACCTGCTGGATCTCAGGCTCGTTCTCGCGGTCGACCGTCACCGCCGCGATGTCCCTGGCACCCGGGGAGGTCGTGCGCGCGATCTCGCCGGTCGGGCACGCCGTGGTCCGCCCGACGGTGACCGAGAACCTGCTCTACGGCGCGGGCAGACCGAAGCATCGCCGCGAACTCGACGAGATCGCACCCGCAAACGCGGAGTGGCCCGCGTGGGCGGTCGCCGGCGTCGCTGCGGCGCGCGTCGCCCCTTCGGCGATGAACCGCCAGCCATGGCGCTTCCGCATGGAGGACGGCGCGGTCGTCATCGCGGCGTCGGGCCCGTCGATCCCGCTCGCTTCGGTGCGTCTCGACTGCGGCATCGCGATGCTGCACTTCGAGCTCGGCGCGCGTTCGGAAGGATGCGACGGAGCGTGGGAGTCGCTCACCGGACGCGACGTCGCGCGATGGGTGCCGCTGGACTAGCACGCGGTGGCGCTTGCGGGCGCGGACCGGTGCTAGCATGGAAAGACGCCGCGGCGATGCGCCGCGCGTCCCTGTCCGGACGCGAGAGGAGTACCGGCACTGTGAGCGACGAGCAACTCCCCGACGCGGTGGAGCCGATGCCGACAAGGTCGAAGATCATCGCCGGACTGGTGGGATGTATCTTCCTGCTGGCGGCGGCGTACATGATGCTTCGCGTCTCGAGCCCGGCCATCCGGCCCGACCAGCTCGCCCCGGCGGGGCACTACTCGCTGTCGTGCGGCGTGTGCCATACGCTCTCGCCCTCCGCGCCGGCGATCAAGGTGGTCTCGTGAGCCGCCCCGAGGACGCGCTTGGCACTCCGGAGCGTCAGGGCGATGTGGCGCGCGGGGAGCGGACGAACCGCGACTACACCGTGGGCGAGGAGATCGCCAACAGCGTCACGCACGGCGTGGGCGTCGCGTTCTCGATCGTCGCCCTCACGCTGCTGATCGTCTTCAAGTGGCGCGACCCGTGGTCGCTGGCCAGCGGGATCGTGTTCGGCATCTCGCTGATCCTGCTGTACACGGGGTCGACCCTCTATCACGCGATCATGGTGCCCAAGGCCCGCCACGTCTTCAAGATCATCGACCACTCGGCGATCTATCTGCTCATCGCCGGCAGCTACACGCCCTTCACCCTCGTGACGATGCGCGCGAACGGCGGATGGTGGATGTTCGCGGTCGTGTGGGTCCTGGCCGCGATCGGCATCTCGACGGAGGCGTTCTGGGCGTACCGCCCGCGCTGGCTGTCGGCCGTCGTCTACCTTTTCATGGGCTGGCTCGCGGTGTTCATGATCGGCCCGATGCGCGCGACCCTCGCGCCCGGCGGCCTGTGGCTGCTGGTCGCCGGCGG
>Ga0209540_10002327_pt1 | contig 13577 bp, 11 predicted proteins | sample BarGraIncu01121A_FD_184501 | JGI IMG/M metagenome (GOLD analysis project Ga0209540, IMG submission 184501) | Arctic peat soil microbial communities from Barrow, Alaska - Barrow Graham LP Incubations 011-21A (SPAdes) (version 2) | ecosystem: Environmental > Terrestrial > Soil > Wetlands > Peat... | reverse complement strand
TGACGATTCCACCTGCATCGTGAGTGTCTTTGATTAGTTGTTTAATATTAGCAAGTGCCCGTCCATCAATATTAGATACGGCGTTTACGACGACAACGGCTTTTTTAATATTGCTTGATGAATATATCAAGCTGCCATCATCGGCACGTTTTAGGACATTTCGTTTAATATCTAGGCGTTTAGCTAGCTCGATTGTCGTCAAGAAAACCGAGTTATGCTCAATTTCACTGGTGGTTACTTGCTCATAAATTCCGGTAGGCAATTGTGTCAAAACAAGATTCAAACCGTAAGTCGTATTTAAAGTAAATGAACAAACATATTTTTTTGCTGATAGCCCGAGGTAATCGATTACTAATTCGCGGGTTTCCTCGACTTTTGAATCAACTTTTTGACCCCATTTGTATTTGACGCGGCCACCACAGGCATTGTAGGTTGTGTAGTAACTATTTAAAGAGTCGATAACTGGTTGGGGTCGCATGCTTTGGCATGAAGTATCTAGATAGATGTCATTTTCATCTATATAACTAAATTCTGGTAATCTTTCAGTCGGACTCTGAATAGGACTTAATTTTTTATTGAACACTCTAATTCCCCCAATCTGCTTCTATATATTTTAACACGAGCGTTAGAGTTGTTCTATACTTGGGCTTACTTTAATCTCTTTTGCTATATGTACATATTAAGTAATATTTAGTATAATTTGTATGAATAGTATGAATATCAAAAAATGAGGAATATTAGTTAGTGAAGAATTTATTTAAGTATTTTAAGCCGTACCTATTATGGTTGACTGTTTTGATTATTTTTGTTTGGGGTCAAGCATATGCCAATTTAACTTTGCCGGATTACATGGCAAAAATTGTGACCGATGGCATTATAAAGAAAAACATAGATGCAGTATGGAATAATGGCATGATTATGCTAGTTGTTACTTTGATCGGTGGTCTTTGTGCAATTGTTGTCGGTTTTATTGCTGCCAGAGTTTCGACTGGTTATGTCCGTAAACTTCGTGAAGTAACTTTTACTAAAGTCGAGAGGTTCTCATTAAATGAATTTAATAGTTTTTCTTCGGCGTCACTTGCGACTCGTGTGACGAATGATATGCAACAGATACAAAATGTATCAGCAATGATAATGCGTATGGCGTTCTTGGCGCCAATTATGGGTATTGGCTCGGTTGTAAAAGCTTATCAAATTGCGCCATCAATGTCTTGGATTATTTTGGCGGCAATTGGGGCAATGTCATGTTTAATTGTGGCATTATTTATTGTGGTTATTCCGAAATTTTCCATTATCCAGAAACTAGTTGATCGATTAAGTTTACAAATCAAAGAAACCTTAACGGGGGTAAGGGTAATTCGTGCCTACAATAATGATGACGACCAACATGAAAAGTTTAATCAAACTAATCTAAAATCAACTAAGCTAAATATTTTTGTAAACCGAGTTATGGCATTAATGTCGCCAGTCATGATGATGATTATGGGCTTGTCTTCGTTAGCTGTAATTTGGATTGGTGCATATGTGATTGACGCTGGAAATTTGCAAGTAGGCGATTTATTAGCATTAATGCAGTATGTTTCACAAACTATAATGGCATTTTTGATGATTTCAATTATATTTGTAATGGTGCCAAGGGTCGCAGTGTCGTTCCGACGTGTTAATGAGCTACTTGCGACAGAACCTGCGATTGTTGATGCCGAAGAACCAACCCATCTGCAAAAGAAGATAAAAGGTTTAGTAAAATTTGACGATGTATCATTTGGTTATGAAGGTTCTGATCAGCCAGTTTTGAATAATATTTCATTTACGGCCAACCCAGGCGAAACGACTGCAATTATTGGTGGAACTGGTAGTGGAAAATCAACGTTACTTAATTTGATTCCTAGGCTTTACGATGTGACATTCGGCGTTATCTCAATTGACGGGATTGATATTCGCAAGATTCCACAGAATGAATTACGTTCACATTTGGGTTATGTACCACAAAAAGCATCGCTATTTTCTGGCACAATTAAGAGTAATATATTATACGGTGGTGGCAATAGTAAAAGTGAAGATGATTTGCAATCAGCAATCAATATCGCTCAGGCAGCAGAATTTGTTAATAAATTAGATGATGGTGTAAAAAGTCCAATCTCGCAATCTGGTAATAATGTTTCTGGTGGCCAGCGTCAAAGGTTATCAATTGCTAGGGCCTTAGCCAAAAAACCACAGATATATTTGTTTGATGATAGCTTTTCGGCACTTGATTTCAAGACTGATTCATCTCTGAGGAAGGCTTTGAAAAATGAAGTATCGCACGCTACCTTTATTGTGGTCGCACAGAGGATTAGTACTATTATGCAGGCTGAAAAGATAATTGTAATAGACCAAGGACGAATAGTTGGCGAGGGTACTCATCAAGAACTATTGAAAAAATCAAAAGTTTATCGTGAGATTGCGCAGTCTCAACTGTCGGCAACTGAACTTATGGAGAATGTATAATTATGGAAAAGAAAAAGCCAACAACTATTTCTAGAGGTGGTCCAATGGGAATGAGAATGGGTGGAACGCCAGAAAAGGCTAAGCATTTCAAAAAGACGATGTTGACCATTTTGGGCTATATGAAGCCATATTGGGGCTATTTGGCATTTGTTGTTGTATGTGCAGTCATAAGTACTGCTTTTGCAATTGCCAGCCCTAAAATACTCGGTCACATGACTGATGAGATTATTAAAGGTTTAATGGGCCGAAAGGGTATTGATTTTAATACCATAGCGGGTATTGGTTTGTGGTTAGTCGGTCTATATATCTTTAGCGCTGTTTTTAGCTATATCCAAGGTTGGATAATGACTAATATTTCGCAAAAAATCACCTTTGCCTTTCGCCGCGATGTGTCAAAGAAGATTTCAAAATTGCCACTGCGTTATTTCGATAAACATGAAAACGGAGACATTGTTAGCCGAGTTACGAATGACATTGAGACGATTAGTCAGAATCTAAATCAGAGCATGACACAAATTATTACAGCTGTTATTACAATTATTGGAATTTTAGGTATGATGATTTCGATAAGTTGGCAGCTAACTATTATTGCAATTTTGGTATTACCAATCAGCATGACGTTCATTAGTTTGGTTGTAAAAAGGTCACAGAGATACTACGATAAACAGCAAGCATCATTAGGTGAAATTGATGGGCATGTTGATGAAATGTTTTCGAACCATGTAATTGTAAAAACTTTTAACGGTGAAAAACAGTCAATTGACAAGTTCAATCGGATTAATTCAAAACTCTATGAAAGTGGTTGGAAATCTCAGTTTTTGTCCGGTTTGATGATGCCGATTATGAACTTTATTAGTAATTTGGGTTATGTTGGTGTGGCTATTGTTGGTGGCTGGTTGGCGATTAATGGCAAGATTAGTGTTGGTGATATTCAGGCATTTATTCAGTATATGAATCAATTTACGCAACCAATTTCACAGACTGCAAATATTGCCAATATTTTGCAAGCCACAGCTGCTGCAGCGGAAAGAGTCTTTGAATTCTTGGAAGAAAAAGAAGAACCAATTGAAGTTGATAAATTGCCAGCGCCCAAGTTAATTAACGGTGAAGTAATGTTTGATAAAGTTAACTTTGGCTATGATGCAGGCAAGCCGATTATTAAGGATTTTACAATTCATATCCAGCCAAAGCAAAATGTGGCAATTGTTGGTCCAACTGGTGCGGGAAAGACTACGATTGTTAATTTGCTTATGCGTTTTTATGATATCGATAGTGGTTCAATTAGTATTGATAACGTTAATATAAAAGACATGTATCGGAATGACGTTCGCGGGCTATTTGGGATGGTATTACAAGATACCTGGCTATTTTACGGAACAATTGCCGAGAATATTGCCTATGGAAAACCAAATGTCACCAGAGAAGAAGTAGTTGCGGCTGCCAAAGCTGCCTATGCTGATCACTTTGTCTGCACATTACCGGATGGTTATGACACCATTATTAGCGGAACTAGTGATAGTATCTCGGCTGGTGAAAAACAATTATTGACAATTGCCAGAGCGATTCTAGCTGATGCACCGATGTTGATCCTGGACGAGGCAACTAGTTCTGTTGACACTAGGACCGAAGCTTTAATCCAATCTGCAATGGATAAACTTAGTCATGGTCGTACTAGTTTCGTAATTGCCCATCGTTTATCGACAATTCGAAATGCTGACGTTATCTTGGTGATGAAAGACGGAAATATTATTGAGCATGGAAATCATGACAATTTGATTAGTCAAAAAGGTTATTACTACGAACTTTATAATAGCCAGTTTAGTTTAGTTTGTTAGCAATATTAATTAGTCATAGTATGAATATACTATGAAAAGCGAAGTAGAATTTGGAAAACAATAATTTGGTCGCTTCAAGTTATGGCTTGTGCTAATCTATATATATGAATCAAGAATTAATAATTCGTATTTTTGCTGACGGTATGGCCATTCCGATTATTTTGATCGGTAGTTATGCGTTGGTGTTTAAAATTCCAAGAGGACAAAGGTTAGAATCATACAAGCGCGTGTTAATGGCTGGGTTGACGGCTTATTTGTTGGCAAAATTGATCGGATCGGTTTATCAACCGTCATCAGAACGACCATTTGAAATACTTGGAGCGGTGGCTGGGGCAACTTATTTAAATAATCCGGGATTTCCATCGGATCACACATTATTTTTAATGGCTATTACTTGTGCTGTTTGGTTTGAGACTCGCCAAAAAGTTATTTCGATTATATTGTTATTACTAGTTATCTCAGTCTGTTTTGGTAGAGTAATTGCACTAGTTCATACGCCAATGGACGTAATTGGTGGTGTGTTAATTGCACTTGCTGGGTCAGTTTGGTATCTAGGTTCAAAGGCCGAGTTTAACCAGAAAAATATAGCTTTGCTGACAAAGCAAAAATAAAGTATAATACAATTAGTTATACGGAGGTTATATGGCAGAGGTTATAAATAATGACGATGAATTAAATCCAACATTTGCGCCATATTCAATTTGGCGAGTTAGTTTGATTGGTGCAGTATCTGGTTTTTTGTATTGGGGTTTGACTTCGATTATTAACTTAGCCACAAATTCGATTAATATTGCAGGTGATATTGCAACGGTTGTTATCGCAACATTTGCGATACTGTTAATGGTCCGCATGAGGATGGCTCAGCCTCTGATTATTGCTGTTGCAACTGGATTGGCTTTGTGGGGTCTGGCTGGATTAACAAGTGGATTGGCTATCTATGAAATAATTATTTGGAGCATCTTGTTGTATGGACTAGCTTATGCTTTGTTTTCATGGATAACTAAGATTAATCAAGTTGTACCCGTCCTATTATTAATTGCCTTGTCGATTGTTATAGTTCGAATTGTTCTATCTTTGTAATGCTATACTATTAGCATGAATCAAATCACTTTTGTTATTATCTTGGGCGTTATTATTATTGGGTTTGGGTTGGTATTATATTTACTAAACCAGAGATTAAAGGAATTGAAAAGTTCTAGCGCGGTTGAACTATTAAAAAGTGATGTTACGGAGTTATCTAGGGGAATTAATGCTTTACAACAAACAGTTGGTAACAAACTTGATCAAAATAATATGTCGATGCAAACTTCAATGCAAAAACAGCTCAGTGAGAGCGCAAAATTAGTTTCAGACGTTACTCAGAGGCTCGCAAAGCTTGATGAGACAAATAGGCGTGTTATTGACGTTGCCGATGAGCTAAAGACCTTACAGAACGTTTTACAGAATCCGAAACAACGCGGTGTTTTCGGTGAATATTATTTGGAATCAGTTCTTGATAATGTCTTACCGTCAAAGAATTATCAAATGCAATATAAATTTAAGGATGGCGAGATTGTTGATGCCGCTGTGTTTTTAGATAAGGGTCAGATTCTGTCAATTGATAGTAAATTTAGTTTAGAAAATTACAATCGAATGGTTGGTGAGGATAACAAGTTAGAGCGCGAAAAATTACTCGCTAAGGTGCGAACTGATTTGAAGAATAGAATTGATGAAACTAGTAAATATATTCGTCCTAGTGAGGGCACGATGGATTTTGCGTTCATGTTTATTCCAAGCGAGTCGTTATACTATGATCTATTAATCGGTGATGTTGGAACGGGTTCGAGTGCTCGCGATTTGATTGAGTACGCTTTTCGTGACAAGAAGGTTATTATTGTTAGTCCAACTAGCTTTATGGCATATTTACAGACTGTATTACAAGGTTTGCGAAGTTTGCAGATTGAAGAGCAGGCTAAAGATATCCAAATACGTGTAGGGAAATTAGGCCAACATATCGGCAAATTTGATGAGTATATGAATAAATTAGGCAAGTCACTTGGTCAAACGGTAGGGCATTACAATGGTGCACATAAAGAACTCGGTAAAATTGATAAAGATGTGGTCAAAATTGCTGGGGTTAGCCCTGCAGTTGACGCACTATTAATCGATAAGCCCCAATTAGATGATGCTTAATCACGGTTTCATGTGCTTAGGTAAGGGTATCTATTTAAATATTCTATAAGTATTTTAATACTCCGCCAAATTGACGGAGTATTAAATGTTTCTAGATTTGAATTACTAGATGTTTTTTACTTGAGACTTTAGTAAGTCGTGCAAGAAGAATCCAATGATTGCACCAATAACTGGGGCAATGATATAGATTGCAATTGGCCATACGCTCCATGACAAAGCATTTGCAGCGACAGCAGTTGCTGGGTTTACAAATACAAATGAAGTATTCTGCTCGGCTAGGAATGCTGAAGTTGAAGAGATACCGATTAAGATAGCAATAAATAAAGCAAAACCATATGCGAACGATGAAAGCACGCGATCTCTTGACCTGATAGCTGTAGCAAGTCCAAGACCTAGTACAATTGCACCAATTAGTTCAGAGAAGAAAATGAACCACTCTTTACCAATTACGCTACTACCGGCAGTTGTTAATGAGGCTGCGTGGAATAGTGTTGCTGCAGCTGCGCCAGTTGCGACTGGTTGAGCTTTTAAGAAAGCATTCAATACAAAATACGCAATAACTGCACCAAGTAGTTGAGCTACGATATAACCGACAGCATAAATAGGCTTAATTTTCTTAGTTACTAATGCGCCGATTGTCATAGCTGGATTTAAATGTGCAGTTGTAACACCACTAACAATTAAAACAATACCGATTAAAGCAAATGCGATAAATGGTGATGATCCTTGCATTGCAAATATTGATGCAACTAACAAGAATGTTCCAACAAATTCAGCAGTTAATGCAGCGATAAGTGGTAAATACTGCTTAACAGTATCCATTGTACTTAGGTTTGATCGGTTAGCCTGAGGCTCCGTGTGTGTCGATTTTTTGGTCGACGGAATGGCTTTTTTGTTTGCCATATGATTTTTTCCTCCTTTAATTGAAATATGGGATAAGTATATCACAAACTTATTTAAACAAACATGAGTGATATAATATTCTTATGGCATTATTTATTAAACAAGATGAAGAACGGACAGAGTTACAGAAGAGGTTGGCTACTGAATTACAGGAACGTGCAAAGGATAAAGCCAAATATACTGAACGACCTGATGGCGTAGAAGATTCAGAATATATCAAGGGTACAAAGGTAACGACTAGTTTAGCTTGGGCCTGGCTGTTGATAGTACTGGCTGTTGTTGGAGTTGTTATTTGGTTAGCCGCAATTAGTATGGGACGTCAGGGTTAATTTAGCGTATAATTAATAGAAGTTATGGAAAATATTAAAGATATACAAGATAAATTGACTGCTCAAATCGCAGCCAGTGCAAACCCGCGAGATGTTTTAAAAGCACCTGAGCTAAAACGGCTTTATAGTGCCATTATTAGTTTGCCAGTTGAAGAACGTGGTGATTACGGTAGGAATATCAATGGTCTAAAGCAAATTTTAGAGTCGGCTATTGTTTTGCGAGAGACCGAATTAGAAGATGCGACAATTGAAGTAATTGACGTAACTGCGCCTTGGGATATTAATACTGGTCCGCTGGATTTATTACCTGTTGAAAATGGAACACAGCATCCACTAACGAGTGAGATTGAAAATATTGTTGATATATTCACTCGTATGGGTTTTGAGGCAATCGAGTCTAGACAAATTGATGATGATGAGCATATGTTTGGTACGTTAAATTTCCCCGAAAACCATCCAGCACGTGATGGTTATGACACTTTCCGAACTGAAGAGGGTTTTATTTCTCCAGCCCATACGTCTACCATGCAAAACCGTATTTTAAAAGCCGGCAAGGCAAAGCTTGAGGCGGGTGGACAAATTGCGTCAGTCAGTTATGGGCGAGTTTTTCGTAACGAAGACCTAGATGCAACCCATGAACATACTTTTTATCAGTGTGAAGGTGTTTTTGTCAGCAAAGATGCAACTCTTGGTCAAATGCTAGGCACATTACGTGGTTTCTTTGAAATTTATTATGGACAAAAATTAAAGATTAAAACTCAACCAGCATATTTTCCATTTGTTGAACCTGGTTTGGAGTTTGCAATTGAACGACCGGCAACACTTGGCGGAAAACCTGGCGATTGGCTAGAAATGTTAGGCTGCGGCATGATTCACCCTAATGTTTTGTCCGCTGCTGGAATAGACTCGACTAAATACCGAGGTTTTGCCTGGGGTGGTGGGGTTGAGCGTTTAGTGATGTTGAAATATGGAATTGAGGATATTCGTCACTTTGAATCAGGTAAATTACAATTCTTAAGGAAGTTTTTATGATTATTTCGTTAAATTGGCTAAAAAAGTTTACAGAGATTGACATGCCCGTTAGGGAGCTGGCCACTCTAATTGGTGCACGTTTGGTTGAAATTGAAGAAGTTACTAATTTGGGTGAAAAATATGACAAGATTGTCATCGTTAAGGTTATTGAAGCTTCAAAATTAGAAGGTTCTGACCACTTAAACCTAACTAGAATTGATGATAATGGAGTTACTCCTGAAGTTGATCGTGATGAGAATGGTTTTGTCCAAGTAGTTTGTGGTGCACCAAATATTCGCACAGGTCAAACGGTTGTTTGGCTACCTCCAAATTCAATTGTGCCTGAGACTTTTTCTAGTGATGAACCATTTAAACTTGGTGCTCGTAAATTATGTGGCATGATGAGTAATGGTATGATTGCAAGCGCAAAGGAATTGGATTTGTTTGCCGAGCATGAGGGCATTCTTGTGGTTGATAATGAGATTCGGCCAGGCACTTCGTTAGCAGAAGCCTATGAGTTGGATGATTATTTGCTTGATATTGAAAATAAATCGTTAACACATCGCCCTGATTGTTTCGGAATAATCGGTTTTGCTCGTGAGATTGCAGCGATTCAAGGAAAATCGTTTGTGACGCCTGAGTGGTTAATGAATATTATGCCAGATTTTGAAAAACCATTTGAAAACGCAGTTGAGTTGAATGTGAACATCGACGATCCAGGTTTATCGAGCCGTTATCAAGCAATTGTTATGTCGGATGTCGATGGTAGCAAACAATCACCGTTAATGAATCAAATTTACCTTAGCCGAGTTGGAATTCGACCAATAAGTGCTGTTGTTGATGTAACTAATTATTTAATGATGTTAACGGGACAGCCTTTACACGCTTTTGATTACGATAAACTAGTTGATATAGCTGGTGGTCGGGCTGATATTCATGTTCGTGTTGGAAATAACGGTGAAAAATTAACTTTATTAGATGGCCGAACCATTGAATTAACCTCAGAAGATATTGTTATTGCAGCCGGTGAGACCGCAATTGGTCTAGCTGGAGCAATGGGCGGGGCTAATACCGAAATAGATGACAATACTAAAAATATTATTATCGAAAGCGCAACATTTAATTTATATAATTTACGTGCAACTCAAATGCGGCATGGAATATTTAGTGAAGCAATTACTAGGTTTACAAAAGGCCAGCCTGCTGAACTTACTGCGCCAGTTTTGTACTCGGCAGTGAAGTTAATGGAAGAATGGTCTGGTGCAAAATGCGTTAGTGAGATGGCTGAATCATATCCTGTTAAAGCAGATCAGCCTGTAATCGAAATCACAAATAATTCAATTAATGATATTTTAGGTTGTGATCTTTCATCCGACCAAATCGCTAAGACTCTTCGTAATGTTGAATTTAAGGTTGAGCAATCTGTTGACAATAAAATAAAAATAGTTGCACCATATTGGCGGGCTGATATTCATATCACTGAGGATATTGTGGAAGAGATTGGTCGTCTAAATGGATTTGATAATATCAAACCGACATTACCAAAACGCGACTTTGTGGCCGTACGACCAAATGAATTTGATATTTTTCGAAGTAAAATACGACAGATTATTATAAGTGCCGGCGCGAATGAAGTTTTGAATTATAGTTTTGTCCATGGTGACATGCTGAAAAAAGTTGAGCAATCAACTGACAATTCTTATCAAATAACTAATTCAATTAGTCCAGATCTGCAGTATTATCGACAGTCGTTAACGCCTAATCTATTAGGACTTGCTCATCCAAATATAAAACAGGGGTTTGATAATTTTGCGCTTTTCGAAATTAATAAATCGCATAAGAAACAAGATGGTTTAAATGATGAAGGTGTGCCGATAGAAACTGAAAACTTGGCGCTTATTGTTGTTGATAACAATAAACAACCCGGAGCTGCTTATTATCAGGCAAAGCGAATGTTTGAATATTTGGCTTTGAAACTGGGTGTTGATTTAGCTTATGAAAAAATCGAAATTGCATTAACTGATTCGCTATGTGCTTCATTTGAATATCGTCGAAGTGCAAAGATTGTTGATACCGAAGATAACAACTCAATTGGTATCGTCGGTGAATATAAAAAATCAGTCGTCAAGGGATTTAAATTACCAGAATTTGCCGCTGGCTTTGAGATTGATACTAGGGCATTATTCGAAATTTACCTTAAAATTGGGAATAGTTATAAGCCAATTAGCCGTTATCCTGCATCTGAAAGGGATATCTGTTTTCAAGTCGGCGATGATGTCAACTATAGTCAGATTATAGGTGCGTTAAAGGCTGTTTCGAACAATTCGGATCTTGATTTGATTATTACTCCGATTGATATTTATAAGGCTGAAAATTCAATTACAAAGAATATTACAATTAGAATTAAGTTGACTTCACATGACCATACTTTGGTCGGTAATGAGATTTCTGATGTTATAAATCAAGTGATTAGTTCAGTGGTTGCCACAACAAATGGCAAAGTTATTTAGCCATTAAACTAAATAAGCTTTAAATATTTGTTATAATAGAAGAAAGTAAACGTAGAGGGGAATAATTATTATGGCGACACCAAAATCGCAACGTATTGGTCTTTGGATTATTGTAATTGTATTAACGATGGGTACATTGGGCTCGTTTGTTGTTATGGGACTTAGTATTAGTAATCAAAAAACCGATTCATCACAATTGCAGAAGGATTATGCTGATTATCAAGCCAAGGTCGCCGTTCAGGCTACGGAATTGTCAGGTAAATACTATGCTGAATTCAGCAAATATGCATCCGTACCGGCTGTCTTTAATGCAGATGATGTAAAAGAACTTGCAACAAATGACTTGAAAGTTGGCGACGGAGAAGTGTTGACGGCTACTACTGCATATAGTGCATACTATATCGGATGGAATCCAAAAGGTGTTATCTTTGATCAATCAATTGCTAGTGGCGCACTAAAAGCACCACTTGCTGGTGGAAATATGATTGCTGGTTGGAACGAAGGAATTGTCGGCATGAAAGTCGGTGGGGTAAGGGAGATAACTATTCCATCAGCCAAAGCTTATGGCGAAAAAGGTAGTGGGGAAAATATTCCTGCAAATACACCTTTGAAATTTATTGTTATGGTTATTCCAAAAGTTACAGAAGTTCCAATACCAAGTGCGTTAAGTGCCCAAGCAAATTAGGGTAAAGCTGAATATATGAATGAAAAAATTCACGATTTAATAATGATAGGGGCTGGTCCTAGTGCCTTGGCGGCGGCAGTTTATACAACTCGCGAAGATATTGATACTGTTATTTACGAAAAGTCAGCAGTAGGCGGACTAGCTGCAACTACTGATATGGTTGATAATTATCCAGGATTTCCTGAAGGTATTGAAGGACCAGTTCTAGCTGAACAGTTACAAAAACAAGCCGAGCGATTTGGCGCTCAAATCGAGTTTGGTGAAGTTGAATCAATTCGAGACGAAGGTGATATTAAGGTCGTCAAGGTTGATGGTGTTGACGTTAAGGCCAAGGTGATTCTGATTGCAACGGGCAGTAAATATGGCAAAATTAACGCACCTGGCGAAGACGAAAATTATGGTAAAGGCGTGCATTACTGCGCAACTTGTGACGGTGCTTTTTACAAAGGCAAGCGACTTGTTGTGGTTGGTGGCGGAAATTCTGCTGTTCAAGAAGCTATATTTTTGACTCGATTCGCATCTCATATTGATTTATTGGTTCGCAGCAGTATTAAAGCTAGCGATGTTTTGCAGCGTAAACTTCAAAAATTTGTCGATAATGGCAGTATAACAATCCATTTAGAGACTACAATTGATGAGATTGTAACTACTGATGGCAAAGTGACTCACATGCATACTACTAAAAAAGGTAAGTCGACAAAGGTTGAGGCTGATGGCGTATTTGTATTTGCTGGGCTAAAACCTAACACTGATTTTCTAAAAGACAGTGGTATCGAGCTTGATGAAGTTGGTTTTATTAAAACTGATGCTAATTTACAGACTAATATTCCTGGGATATTTGCCAGTGGCGATGTACGTAGTGGTGCGACTATGCAGATTGCGTGTGCGGTTGGTGAGGGCGCTACGGCGGCTCATAGTATTCGTAAATATTTACAAGGTTAGATTTTTGGTATTTAAGTCCGAGGGTCCTACTATTCGGTTTGTCATTTCGGGTCCTGACGCCCAGCTTACCCCTAAAATTTTTATAGGTTACTATAAACAATTTTGGGGTGGCCCCGCTAGACGCCACCCGTTATCAGTAGATAAATCACCATATCCTTACGTGGTATAATATTGAGTAGTTAATTAGTAATTTAAGGAGATAAATATGGCAGATTTTAATAAAATCTTGACGCCTGGTGATATTGAAAATGGCAATATGAATGTTGTTATTGAGATTCCAGCTGGCAGTAATAATAAAATTGAGTGGAATCGTAAGCTTGGTCTAATGATGGTTGATCGGGTTGATCCAAAAATTTTTGCCAAGCCAACTAATTATGGCTTTATCCCACAAACTCTTGATGAAGATGGCGATGAACTTGATGTATTAATGATTACAGATGAACCTTTACCAACTGGTGTTTACCTAGAGGCAAAATATATCGGTGTTATGATTTTTGAAGATGATGGTGAAGTTGATGACAAGATTGTTGCTGTACCTGCCGATGACCGTAATAACGGTAACGCAATCAACTCATTAGCTGATTTGCCACAGCGAACAATTGATCAGATTACTTATCACTTCAATCATTATAAGGATTTGAAAAAGCCAGGTTCAACAATCGTAAAAGGTTGGGGTGACCAAGTGGAAGCAAAAGCTATCATT
>Ga0209540_10002326_pt1 | contig 13577 bp, 12 predicted proteins | sample BarGraIncu01121A_FD_184501 | JGI IMG/M metagenome (GOLD analysis project Ga0209540, IMG submission 184501) | Arctic peat soil microbial communities from Barrow, Alaska - Barrow Graham LP Incubations 011-21A (SPAdes) (version 2) | ecosystem: Environmental > Terrestrial > Soil > Wetlands > Peat... | reverse complement strand
GATCCGACGGGCCCGTATTCTCGCTCTCTATGAGGACTACCTAGAGGTGGCCATCATCCGGAATGTCTACGACTTCTTCGGCCGACTCGAGCTGCCGACGCTGGAGGGTGGGCCCCCGCTGATCAACCGCACGGCGCTCCGGCTCGAGAAGGACCCCGACGCCTACATCCGGGATACGGTCGATGAATTGTCGCGGCATCTCGAGAAGCACCTGGCGGCAAGTACGGAATGAGCGGCCGACGACGACCCCCGGCCGCTGCCTCCGATCGATCCGGTGCCCTGAGCCCACCTGTGCCCCACAGGGACCCGATGCGCCCAATCCTGGTGTCGGGTGAGGGACTCCCGCCGCAGGAGCGGGAGCGGCGGCGCCTCGAACTCCGCCGACAGTGGACGGGGAGGCTCATCGCGCTGACCCCCGAGCTGCGCGACCCGACGGACCTCGACGGCCCGCTCGCACTTTCCCCAGGATTCCCGTGGACTGAATGGCTCGCGGCTCATCCCACCTGGACTCATCCGGAATTCCGTCGTCACCGCTACGCGATGATCATGGAGGACGGAACGCTGCTTAGGGCCTACTCGGTGGACTTCCTTGTCCGGCTCAAGTGGGCCGTGGAGACCGTCCGGCCCGTGATGAGAGAGTTCGACATCCCGGTGCCCGCGTTCTACGAGGAACTCAGCCGATGCTGGGCGGGTAGCCTCAAGCCCGCCTCCCACCACGGCGATGCCTACGTGGAGCAGGTCATCCTGCTCAGCGGCCAACAGCACCGGGACACCTACATCGCATATACGGCGCTGCATGAATTGGCCCACGCCAGGCCCCGGCTCGAGTGTCATCGACCCGTCGAGGACTACTTCGCCCATCTCGAGCCGTTCCAAGTCCGCTTCGGCCACATCCTCAAACGTTTCCTTGAGACGGACACGAGCATGCGGGAGGAACAGCGACGCTTCCTTCGCAGCTACGCCTGGGAGGATGACTACGGAAGACCGCTGCACCCGGGTCCGGAGCGCGGGTGGCAGGGCGACGCGAATGGACGCTGGATCCACTGCCCACACCCCACCTGGGACCCTTCTCCGGAGTGGTCGCGGGAGGACTGGTAGAGGCCGGCCATCAGGGCTCTCCCTCGGCGAGCTGACCATGTCGGAGAGGGGCCTGGCCAGCCGTGCCCGCGCAGCGACATCCGGAGGTTGCGTGGCTCCTCTACCAGCGGCAACGCGAAGGTGTCCTCGTCGCTCGGGGGCAGAGCTATGGTTTCCTAAAGAGCCGCGAGTACTCCCAACTGCGGTTTTGCTGTGCCATTCGTTCGGAGAGCACATTCGCAGACACGCGGCTGTGTGCGTGCCTTTTCGACCGTCTGTGACAACCTACGGCCACTCGGCGCCTGCAGTCGAGGCGCTCACTAGCCTCCAGGGTCGTGGACATGTTGAACGCACGCGCTGGTAGACTGGGCGGGGGATTGTGTGGGGCGGCGCAAGGGGACTCATGGCCAAGGTGAACCCGTTCAGACCAGGCAAGCCGGTTTCTCCAGGGATGTTCGCGGGTCGACTTGTCGAGCTGGATGCGATAGACAACGCGCTTGTCCAGGCCAAGTACGACAACTCGCAGCACTTCTTGGTCACTGGCGAGAGGGCGATAGGTAAGTCATCGCTTCTGTTCGTCGCGGAAGCGGTCGCCACAGGCGCAGTCTCGACGCTGGGCGGTGAGCGACTTCACTTCTTGACCGTACCGCTGACCGTCAAGAGGAACGAGACGCAGACAACCGTTGCGCGACGCATCATGGATAAGGTCAAGCGTCAGACTGATTCAATGCTGGCGAAGGCGAAGTTGATGAAGATCGCGGACTTCGTCACCCGTCTTGAAGTCGCGGGAACGCGACTGCATCCAGCCGAGCAGATCGCAGCTGCCACTGACGTGGCGGACAACCTCGTAGAGGCACTGTGCACCACTGTCACGGCAATCGCCCCGGAGCACGACGGCGTATGCATCTTGATTGACGAGGCTGATTCGGCGGGCGCGGAGGTCGGTGCGCTACTCAAGACAGTGGTGGACGGGCTCGCCAGGGCAGGTTGCGGCAAAGTCGTCGTCGGAGTAGCAGGACTGCCGGATATCTTGGACAAGATCCGATCAGGGCATGAAAGCGGGACCCGCCTCTTCCAAGTGCTTCCTCTTGAACCGCTCGAGGACGATGAGCGCAAGGACGTCGTGCGCAAGGGGCTTGCCGAAGCTAGGGACAAGACTGGCGTCGAAACCACGATTGCCGACGACGCGCTTGACCTCATTGCGCACCTGTCGGATGGCTATCCCCACTTCATACAGCAGTACGCCCACGATGCTTTCGACGCCGACTCTGACCAGCACATCACGGTCGATGATGTCCTCGAGGGCGCCTTCCGTGAGAATGGCGCAATCGCACAGCTCGGACAGGCCATTTTCAACACGCAGGTGTTCCGGGACATACGTACTCCGAGCTACAGAAGCGTCCTCGGCGCGATGGCCCCGTCCGGCGACAGCTACGTCACGAAGGCGAAGATCCGCGAGATCACGGGCCTTCAAGGCGCCACCCTGACGAATGCGCTGTCTGCGATGAGCAAGAAACACATCATCCTTCGCCACCCCGAAAAGCGCGGGGAGTATCGTCTGCCAACGCAGACATTCGCTTTGTGGCTGCGGGCCGTCCTCCCCAAACTGGCGAAGGCCAACGGAATGGGCGACAAGTAGGGCACGGACTCCCACGCGGATGAAGCCGGTCGGGCTGCGGCGCATCCAGGTGAGCGATGCACATGAGCCGTCCGCTTGCCGACACTGGCAAGTACGACCGTTGAGCGCAAAGGGTCGCGTCGGAATCACCGTCAATAGGGGGAATCGCGATGGACGAGTACGCATACCAGTCGTGGAACGCAGAAGTGGCACGAATCGTCACCAGTCGCCACCCGCTCGCGACCGTAACGCACGAGAAGGAACTCGGTGGCGGCTGCAATGCGGTCGTCGTTGAGTGCGGAAGTGACACGGTCGTAGTCATCACCGAGGACGCACTCGGCATCTACACTCGAGGGCAGTGGTTCGGAGACGAGGACACTGAGCACGGCGAGTTTCCGTTCACCGACTCCATGGGAACGCCCGAAGAGGCCGCCGACAGGGCTCAGCCGTACATCGCGGCCGCTGGATGCTGAGGCCAGTCTGAGCGTTGTTCAAGCCGTTGGAAACCGCAACCGCCAGTCGCAGACGGGCATCTGGGGTGCCAGGTCTGACCTGCGTGATCAGGGAGACTGAAGATTCCCCGTGTCGGCGGTTCAAGTCCGTCTCTGACCACCGCAATGAATACGAAGAGTCGGGCCGACAGGTCCGGCCCTTCTTGCATCTGAACTGGGATTTTGCAGATTCCCGTTCGGACGTTCGCCTTCGCCCCGCAACCGCGGCAAACGCGGCTGTTCGGCTCAACCAACGGAACAACCTGACCGGATTTCATGCTCATAGACGAGGCACAGCCGAGGTACGGGAAGGCAAGGTCGCTATTGAGACAGTGGCTACAGCCCTCCGGACTGCCTGCTCGGTGCCGGAGTGGCATCGTGCTAGTCTGGCGACGCTGGTGCGGCCGGCCGACGGGGGACGAATGGCAACACGCAAGGGTGGGGATACGACGGCAAGTACCGCGTTCGTCGAGTACACCAGGTTCATTGTGAATCATCCAGTGTATGAAGGCATGCCTGACGCGTGGAATGAGAACGGTGCTGTCCAGTGGGAGGCACCATCGAATCGCGGGAGCGGCAAGCACAAGGACACGCATCAGAAGCGTCGGGCGTGGTGGCGCGACAAGGCCCTTGCGGTGGGAATCGACCCAACTGCCGATCAGTGGATCAGTCGGACGGCCAAGTCCATCCACCCGACGGGCGAGAAGCCATGTAAGAGGTGCGGCCGAGTGATGTCCCTGCGGTACGTCTATCCAAGCGGCCACTTGGCTCGACGGCTCGGCAACCTTGGGTACCTGGAGGAGTCGGACTTGCCGGAGAAGACCGAGGACGTCTACTCCATTGTTGAGCGGCTTCATGCGAAGTTCGGCAACCAGTTCCTTGCGGACGCAACCCGACTGTTCACGACAGCAGGCATTCGCGCTCCGCGCTTTCCGACAGTCGACGCCATCTTGTCGTGGTTGAAGGACGACTACGTCCCTCAAGAGCCGAGCACGCTTAGCCCTGGCGCCATGTCGAATGCCCCTGACCGGTTCGAAGGGTTTCACTCATTCAACCTGTGTTGTCGAAGCAAGGCCGACTCCGGTCGGCATTCCGGGAACTTGAGAAGCTACGTCACGGACCGGAGGGTCTTTGAGTATTGGGTGGACGGCGACTGGGTTGCTGCCGACAGGATGATGGGGCTCGTTCGGACCAAGCTGGCCGATGAGCCGTGCGCCAACGGGCATGATGGCCCTTGTTCTGCGGACCACATTGGGCCAATCTCGCTGGGCTTCTCCCACCGCCCGGAGTTTCAGTTGCTCTGCGGTCACTGCAACGGGGCCAAGAACAACCGAATGACTATGCGAGACGTTCAGAGACTAATCGCGGCCGAGGCCCAGGGGGAAGACGTCGTTTCTTGGCACAGTCGCGCTCTATGGGAGCGCTGCAAGGATCGTGTGGGGGATGACGAAACCGCGCTGAGGCTCAGCAAGCTCATGCGAGACAATCGGCACACCCTGATGGACATCCTTCAGAGGGTCTACGCGGCTGGCCACTACTCGTTCCTCGTCCCCCTGCTGAACCTTGAATACGCCGAGTGGGATGTCACGTTCGAGGGGCTCCACGTGTCGGAGGGCTACACCGCCTACTCCGAAATGGTTCGTATTCCCCGGACGACCACGTACGCCAGAGAGCAGAAGGCAAGACGATGTCGCATCGCCTTCGGCGCACTTGAGGCGTATTGGGTCAAGGCGAATCGAAATGCGTACGTTGCGTGGAGCGATGAGGCGGAGGCTCGAGTGCTGGCCGCGTTGGAGATTCTGAATCGCGACGGAACCGAGGTGCCGATGCAGGCGATTCTGGCCAGAGCCTTGTCGGGCGACTTCACCGAGAGCGTAGACACTCTCTTCAGGGGCGCCGTTGCCGTGTTGCCTTCGGAATGGCCGCCGGAGTACGAGGAGGCCTTTGTCCTCCTGCGCTCGGCAATGGACGATGTCGCGGAGACTCTCTCTCGGATGTGGGATGACGAGCGTTACGTACGGACCATCTACGATGCCTCGGACGAGGATTTCGGTCTGGCTGCGATTGCTGCGGAGTCCATGCCGCGGTGAGGATCGAATAGGTACTCGCCCGGGCTGATGCGGGAGCGCATCAGAGCCTGGTATGCGCTGTTGGGATCCGTCGCGTAGTCCAGCATCGATCCGTCGAAGCCGGGCTCAACGGGCGGTAGATCGGAGATTGCCTCCCCGACCGTCAGGGGGCCGGGCAGGTTCGACCCTTCATCGGACTTCGACGAGGCCGTAGTCGGCGTCGGAGTTGGCCACGTGCCCAGGTTGTTCCGCAGCGACGTGATGACGACTCGCTTTCGTCGCTGAGGAACGGCGTACTGCTCTGCATCGACGACCCGCCAAGTCATGGTGGACTCAGGGCGCTCGAGCTCGGCCCGAATCGCGTCAAAGACTCGACCCTGCTCCATGTTCAGTAACCCAGTCACATTCTCGAAGACAAAGCCATCAGGTTGAATCAAGTCGACGAGTGCCCGGTAGTCGTGGAACAGGTGATTGCGGCCGTCGTCCATGGACCGCTTGTTCCCAGCGGTTGAGAACCCCTGGCAGGGCGGTCCGCCCAGCACCACGAGCGGTGTATCGGGATCGACTTCACGCGCCTTCCTGACCTCAGAGAGAATCTGGGCAATCACCTGATCGTCGCGGATGTCACCCAGGACTGCTGGCGTTCCGAAGTTGCGCTTGTGGGTGTCGATGAACGCGGACTCGAAGTCGTTCGAAACCACGGGTGTCCAGCCGGCCCAGACGAAGCCCAGTGCGAGCCCACCTGCCCCGCAGAAGAGGTCGACGAAGCGGCCGGTGAAGGGCAGAGCCCGCGCAATCTGGTACCCGAGGAGTGGTGGCACCGCATTCCCGATTTGCTGATGCACAGCCCGATGTGATCCGCAGAACACGAAGTCGTCGGGGAACGATTGAAGCCTGGCCGCTTCTCGCTCAGACAGAACTCGGTGCTGTCCGCCTTGGAAGTCGTAGTGCAAGTGGCAACCATTGCCGGGTCTGCTGAAGTACGTGTTGATTGTGTACGACGGGCGATCCGCCCGAAGGCGTCCGTAGTATGTTGATCTGCTGCCCTTGCCTGCGGCGTAGTCTCGGCGGATTCCTGTGACGCGGGCGCAGCCCACCGAATCGGGTACGTCCTTCCAGTTCCCTCCGGCGGGGACGTACTTCGCCACGGCAAGGTCGAGGGCACTCATCTTCGCGCTGTAGTGATTGGGTATCGGCATCGGCTAGCAGCTGCAATCGGAGTAGGGGTCAACGCAGAATCTCTCGATTCTACGCATCCTGGACTGATCGATGCCATACAGACTAGCGACTAGCGTTTCAATCTGCGAGTCGACCTCAGTGTGGCCAGCGAGCGCACGCCGTGCCATTGCCGCCAGGTCGCTCACCAAGGCTCTGTCGTCCAGTGAGGGGATGCGGACTTCCCGCACCGCGCCCAGCGAGACGTGTCCGGTACCCAGGCCTGATCGCACTTGGAGCTCCACAGGCAGGGAGTTGAGCAGCGCGAGCAGCGCCAAGAGCCGATCCTCGTCATCGTCACGAAGATAGGCGACGTGGAGCGAGTTCCCGGTCACAGCTCCTGCACGCAGTAGGGTGGCCTGCATTCGGCGTCGCTGGCTCCGCCTTGAGACATCGCGCCAGACGATTCTCGAATGGCGAATAGATTCTGGCAGTGGGCGAGTCTCCTCGCGCATGAAGAGGCACTCCTTGGGGGCGGCGTACCTCGCAACCATTCGTCCCTTTACGAACGGGACCGATCCCTCGTGGTGCGTGTACCCTGCGTAGCCTGTCTCATCCAACTCGCGACCCATCCACAGGCCGCCGGGGGCCTTGTTCTCCATGGAGCCGATGGACGGCAGTGAGCCCAAGTGCGCGAACGTGTCCATGAGGTCGCCGGGAATCTCGCAGGGCAGACGGAACCCCACGTTCTCCATCTCAGAGAGCACCAGGCCGAGCTCGGTGGAATCACAGACAAGCCCGTCGATACCATGTCTCTCAAGGGTCACAGAGGTGGTCGGGCCTCCGCTCGTGGCAACCAAGGTAACGAACGGCTGATCAACTCCTGCGAAGAGACGAGCCTCGGCGGGGTAGTGCGCGACATGGCGCACCGCGAACTGTTCAAAGAGAGCCACTCGAAGTTGTCGAGTTGTCTGATCACCGAGCACCGCGGCGGGCAGCACTATTGCGCACGCACCAACGCCCTGTCGGCTGAGCCGCATCGAAAGCTCAAGCCCGCAGCGGGAGAGGTTCGTACCCCAGCCCGAGAACTTACGTGAAGGCTGCGACAGAGGCAGCGCCGTGGCGAGGGCAGTGTCGTAGGCCTTCAGCGCGTCGATGTAGGCACTTGTCTGCTCCGCGTCCATGTGAGCCATCTCGCGTCGATCCGGCTTCAAGGCCTCCCACGGAGGGTTCGTTATCACCAAGTCGAAGGATCCTTCGTGACCGCCGAGTTGCGAGAAGGCGTCGGACGACGAGGTCCGGAGCTCGAGGTCAAGGCCCATCTGGCCGGCCGCCGTCCGCACATTGTGCTCGGCATGCGCCGTCGCATCCGCGTCTAGGTCCCAGAGCGTCACTCTCCACTGGCGGAAATGCAGGTTCCTGTCTTGCGCAGCCAGCATTGCTGCCACTACAAGACGGCCGTCTCCGCAAAACGGATCGATGCAGTCGATGCCGTCGCTAGTCAGCGACTCAAGATCACCGAGCGCCGCCACTGCGCGGGAAGCGAGTTGGCTGGCAACGGACGCGGGCGTGTAGAAGCGGCCAAAGGCTCGCTGATTGTGACCGGCCTGCGGGTCGGCACCCGTTGAGAGTATTTCGGCGTGCAGCACGAGTCCTCCGGAGTCGATTTGTCCTGTAGCCAGTATACCGTCATGCTGTGACATGAATCGAACATGTGTTCCCATTTGCGCCAAGTGCTGACCAGGTGCGTTGAGGCCACCGGACTCCGCCCCGCGCGTAGCGAGGCCTACAGAATAGGGTTCCTGGGGTTCAAGGACCCGCATGATCTTTGAGCTTGCCGCTCCGATGACGGTGACAGCCGTCATCCTCGAGCTCTGGCTCGTCTGGCGGTTTCGATTCTGGACCTCTTCGCTCGCAACAGCCTGATCAGGCGCCCTGCTCGCCGTCACCTGCCGGGCAATCGGGGTAGCGCCCGTGAAAGGTGCACGAGGTGATCGTCAGAGCTCTCCTCCAAAATGTGATCGGCATGCAGGTGTTGCGATGAACATCAGGCAGCGCGGAGTGGCGGCGAGCGTCGCCTACCTCGAGCGAATCGGGCAGGTCGTGCTGGGACCGGAAGCGGGACCTGCAGCGAAGGCGATCGACATCCTCAGCATCGACGGAGACATCCTCGTCGCCACTCTGGTTTGCGTGAGGCAACAGCCCACGGAGGTCGCGCCGGTCTCCGGACGAACCCTCGACGCGGCGCTTCGGAGCGTCATCGACCACCACGACAGCCATGCGACCCAGTGCGGCTGTGCCCGCGTCGACGTGATCTCGATACTCGTCCTCAGCGAGGACCGGGCGCTGCTGCGCCACTACCGGGGAGAACGCAGCGGATAGCCTCTCCGCTGCTGTGGACTGCTGCGAGGAATGGGCACACACTGACCGGCAAGGCAGCTGCACGGTGTTATGCAGTCCGCATAACCCTTGTTCGACGTAGTGCTGTTGGTTTCGGGGGGAGATCGCGTGACAGACCCAATCCGGGTGGACTCGACGTCTGCAACCTCTGCGGAGACACTCGAGCCCGTCGTTCTGTGGGTGAGCCCAAACGGGCGCCGTCGGCTTGCATTCGTCGCAAACCTGCATGCGAACCCGAACTCGCCAGACGCATGCTTGAGCGGCGAGCTGCGGTATCAGTCGAAACGGGACACTGACGACTTCGTCGACGAAGAATCGCTGTCGCTGAACAACCTCCATGCAACGCAGTGGACGCGATACCACATACCTAGTGAAGCCGTGCTCGAGCTCTTCCGTGCGCTGGGCGGTTTCTATGAGCTGCATTCGACAACAGGAATACCCAGGCGTCGCTACCTGCTGGTGCCCGTCGACTTCCAAGAGGGCGATCCCGCGACCGCGGCGGACGTCATCGACGATGTTGTCGGCTGGCTTCGTGCGAGTACGGATCCGAGGGCGGTCGTAGATGCCCTTCTTCGCAACGACCCTGCAAATGCAAGGTACCTGAACTCATCGTCAGCGGCTGTCTCGCTCAATCAGCTGCTGGTCGAGTGGGATGCGCTCGCTCGACAGCCTGAACCGAGGTGGCACGATCTGCTACGTCGCCATGAGTGGGTGATAGAGCAGGTGCTGGGGCAACCGCTGGTTCTGTTCCAAGACGAGGCACAGGTTTCGGCACCCACCGCACGACGAAAGAGGGCCGCCTACGTCGATTTCATGTGCCAGAACCCGCACACCACGGCGATCGCACTGGTCGAGATCAAGAGAGCCGACACACCGCTGTTGCAGGATGAACCGTACCGGGGCGAGGCGTACGCGCCTTCGGACGAGTTGGCTGGTGCCGTCGCCCAAGTCCAGTACTACCGCGAAACGTTTGAACGCGACATTGACGTTCTAATGCGTGAGGAGACCGTGCTTCGCTTGGCGCAACCGAAGTGCGTTCTCATAGTTGGCGACACGCGAGCGCTGAACACGCGTGCCAAGATGTCGTCTTTCGAGCGCTTCCGCGCTGGCGTGGTTGACGTGGAGATTCTCACCTTCAACGAATTGCGGTCGCGAGTAGAGGGTTATCTCGCAGTCGTAACAGGCGAGGTCTTCGAGGAGTAGGCGCCGCTACCACACGCGTAAGTTCAAGTTTGGGGACTTGGCGGTGGTCTAGAATGACCCCGACGAGGGGGACCGCATGGCCGAAGAGAAGTTGTGGCACAACAGGCTCTTTCAGGTGTTCGGCATACTCGCCGGAATCGGGGCCGTTGCCTTCATGAGCCTCGTTGGGGTCGGCCTTCTGAATTCAACGTTGTGGCCAACAGTTGGTCCTTGGTTGTGGGTTAGCGGGATTCTCACGGGGTTATGTTTCGCTGGGCTCGTCGTCATGGTTGTGGCCGCCTTCAAGACCCCACGCAAGCCGAAGCGGAAGACTCTCGTCAACCCTCTTCCGCCGCTGACTGACGAAGAACGCGCCGCAATTCCGGATCTGACGAAGTACAATCCCACGCCTCCAGAGCCCCTTGAGATCACCGTTCCCCAACCACACGACCTCACACGCGCCTTCAGGAGCATGGGCGACCTGCCCCAATGGGTGGTCCAGGTGAAGAACCCACGAAGTCGCCCTGTTTCGGTCAAGGCGCAAGTGCAGCGCCTCTACTACCTCGACTCCAACACAGAAATGGCTACCGCGAAGACCCCCGCCTATCTCCCATGGGTTCACGAGCCCGCGCTGCCGTATGAGGTGACGCTCGGAAGCCAAGAAACGGGCACTTTCGAGGTTGTGCGCGAGGCCGGTAGTAGCGCCGTGCGCGTTCCGCTGTCGCGCGGAGAAGTCTACCTGTCCGACGACCCGTCCAAGTATGGGATGGACGTTATTGTCGGCGGTCAGACCCTCCACCTGGAAGTCGAAATCGACAATCTGACAGTCGCTTCGATTCGAGAGGCGCAGGAACCGCGTGACGACTCCGTGTCGGACCAAGCACAAGCTCGGCAGGAGCTTGAGCAGCAGCGGAGGGCACAGACCGATCGGCTCGCGACCATGCAGGGATTCCCTGCTCCGAGCCTCGTCGAACGAGCCTATCCGCCTCCGCTCTACGGAGTCATCGAGAAGACCGGACCAATCGTTGAGCCGGAGGATTTGGAGCGCCTCCGCGTCTTACTTCGCGATGGCAAGAGGATTCAACTCGAACTCGGCTCTCCGAACCCCCACGACTGGAACGCGATTCGAGAGCCCTTTACGAAGGCTTGGGAGTGGCGCAAGGCCGTGGAGTCCGCCCTGCCCATGGACAAGGCAATCGCCTTTCGCGCGGTGAACTGGATGCTCGACAAGCGCGTTACTCCGCCCGATTCCGTAGGGGCTGCTGGGCTTTCTCACAGCCGTGGCTCGGGCTTCAATCCCATGCCAGATCTGACGACTTCGCTGGAGTGGCTGGAGATTACCATCGACGCAATGTGTCCGAACACTCACGGACCGGCCGATCTGCTCGGCCTCCCGAAGCGTCGGACACACGAATGGGGGCCACCGAAGACATCATCCGTCGGCCGTAGCGGGTCCGTCCTCGACGAGATTAGATCCCGAGTTAGATCCCAAGACCGCTTGGCGCTGGCTGGAAAGTTGGAGACCCTGCTGCTGCACGGAGAGGACTTGCACAACGCGACCGCGATACCTGACTCCGAAGCGATGTGGGAAGCCTGCCAAGACTGGTTCGCTTCGGCGTTGGCAGCACTACCTGCGACCAAGAAGGCATCCTTTAGGCAGACCAATCCGTTCCCCACCACAACGGGATTCCGCGTCAACCGACAGTACGTCAACCTCAACGACGCTCTTGCATACCTCGGGAGCGTTATAGAGGAGCTCAAGAGAGGCGACTGACATGCCTGACAACCCGAACCCCATCCCATTCGAGGAAGCCCTGAAGCGCATGGCGAAACCGCGTCCGAAGAAGAAGCCATCCGCGAAGAAGGACGAACCGAAGCCCGACAACCCCGAGAAGAGGAACGACGACAGATGCTAGGGTTTGACGACTCGAACTCCGTCAGCATGTTCGAGGAGAACCTTGTTCAGCATCCGAGTCCCCATTGGAACGATGACCACTTGTACGCCCTCGCGCCGCGCGAACTTCATTGCTGGGATGAAGTCGGTATCAGCAGTAACCACGACAACCTCGACATCCTGCCTTGCACATCCCCGGCGAGCACCCCATTTCATCGAGGGTGCTATAGGTATCATTCCCGTTGCCTTCTCGCTGTATATACCCATTTGCAGCGAATCATTTGACATGCTGTATAAATCTGGCATAACTCCAGGCAAGAACGAATGAATGGAGTTACAGCCATGGCAACAGCCGATCGATTGAGGAACCTCATCCTCGAGAATGCCGTGAAGAACGACCTCGACCCGGGCGCCGCGGTACGGGAGTTCGCGGACGTACTGACCCAGCTTCGGGATTCCCGCCACGTCGCCGAGGAGACCCAGCGACAACTGGTGGAACTCGGTCCCCAGTTCGCCTACTACAAGGGAGAATCCGGGACGGAACCCTACGCCGGCACGCTCCTCCCCCAGCGTGACCTCAAACGCAGCTACGCCATCCTGAAGACCCGACTCCAGGCCACCAATCGCAGCATCGCCATCCTATGCAACACCGCCAACGGGATCCTCGGCGCCAGCTGCTTCCACAAGGGAAGGCTCGTCGAGCAGTCCGATCCGATGATGTCGGTCGAAGAAGTCGCTCGGATCTCGAGAGATGTCGGCGAACTCGAGATCCTGCACGACCCCCGCGATGGCGAACTCATCATCCTCGAGATACTCCACTAGACCCACCGAACCCCATCGACCACAGAGACCTCCGTGAACGTTGCGGGGGTCTCTGTTCGGTTGAGCCCAGATACCCCGGAACCCGTATGTACGCGGAGTGCCGCAGGTCTACGCCTACGTTTCCCTTCCTTCATGGATGTTTCGAGATGCCGGCACGCCCGCAGGAATTGTCTTTTGTTGCTGCATATATTATTTGTAAGAGCCTATTGACATTTTTGTACATCACTTCTATAATGGGCTCAGGAGCTAAATACAACGGATAGAAAGTGACTCGCGACTGACGAAGACCAGGGATTGTCGCCCTCCAGGGCATCTGCGAGGCAGTGACGAACAGGACCGGCATCTCCGAAAGAGAGGCGAGGACACCGTGAAGAGTCGATCTGGAACGAAGGCTAAGCGCCCATACAGGACAGGAGTGTGCAGTGATGAAGCAAGAGAACGAGACCCATGAGCCATCTTCCGTACAGGCGGCGACAGGGACGGCTCGGCCGGCGGTGCCTGATACCGGTGCACGTCGACCGCTTGACCCGCGACAGGGACGGCTCTGCCGCCCCTGCGGCACCAAGCCTGGTGCTCCCCTGCCGGCGGAACCCCTCGTCAAGTGGGTGGGCGGCAAGCGGAACCTCCTGCCTCAGCTGGAGCAGCTGATGCCCGATGACGTCGCTCCCGACTTCAAGGGTCGGCTGGTGGAACCCTTCGCCGGTGGCCTGGCGGTCTTCTTCCACCTGAGGCCCGAGGAAGCCATCCTCTCCGACCTCAACGGCGAGCTGGTCAACTTCTACCTCCAGGTGCGGGACAACGCCGACGACCTGCTGCCGCTGCTGGACGCACTGGCAAGGCGTCCCTACACCTCCGAGGTCTACTACGAG
>Ga0209540_10002324_pt1 | contig 13584 bp, 10 predicted proteins | sample BarGraIncu01121A_FD_184501 | JGI IMG/M metagenome (GOLD analysis project Ga0209540, IMG submission 184501) | Arctic peat soil microbial communities from Barrow, Alaska - Barrow Graham LP Incubations 011-21A (SPAdes) (version 2) | ecosystem: Environmental > Terrestrial > Soil > Wetlands > Peat... | reverse complement strand
TGAGATGGAACCAGTAGAAGAGGTTGTTGTTGAACCTGAGATGGAACCAGTAGAAGAGGTTGTTGTTGAACCTGAGATGGAACCAGTAGAAGAGGTTGTTGTTGAACCTGAGATGGAACCAGTAGAAGAGGTTGCTGTTGAGCCTGAGATTGATCCTGTAGAAGAGGTTGCTGTTGAGCCCGTAGAAGAGGTTGTTGCTGAACCGGAAATTGAACCTGTGGAAGAGGCAGTTGTTGAGCCTGAAATAGAGCCTATAATAGAGGCAGCTGTTGAGCAGTCGGCTGAACCGGTAATCGAAGTTACTTCCAAACACTGGACAATACCTGTGCCTGTAGTTGAGATGCCAGCTGTAACTGCGCGCGAGCCTGTTGCAAAGACTATTGTTCAGGCAACCCCTGAACAGATTGTTGAGCCAACCGTTGAAGTTACTGCAAAGCATTGGACAGTACCTGTACCCGTAGATGAGATGGATGCAGAACAAGATGCCGAGCCGCAGATCACTAAAGAGGAAGAGGATTTAATGGCTTTCAATAAATTTGACAAGACAGACAAGACAGAAATAAAAGAAATAAATTATTGCGAAGACATTTGCAAGGATGAAGAACAGAAAAAGGTATGTTTCTATTACAGAAACAAAGAATATTTGACGGATGATTTCATCAACAAGTGTGATGAAGCGCTTGATTTTGAAGCGAACCAGAAAAAAGAGCAGGAAGAAAGAGTAGAAAGAGAACGTTTGTTAAAAGAATTGTTCGGAAATAAAGACGAATAACAAAAAAATGTCACCGCACGGAAAAACCTGTTGCGGTGACATTTTTTTAGTTCGTAGATATCGTCAATTGAAATTTACTATCCATGCGTCCTTTATGCGGTCGGAGACTATTTTTTTTGAAAGGTTGAACCAGCTTGAGCACTGGTCGAGGATGATTGAATCGCCTGTTACTACCCGCGCCATTTTGGATAGGAAGAGATCTGAATTTGGTACAAGTTCAACGGTGACTGGTACATCCCATTTCTCAGCATGCTCCAGAATCCGGCTTCTAAGCCTTCCGGAATTCGATACGGGAGCATCCAGGTAAAACACGGCTTCAGGAATTGAAAGCTCCTTAAAGGTTTCTCCGATCAAATCTAAAGCAACGTCAGTCTGTTCAATAAGAAAGTAGTTTCCCCTCAAACCGGCCAGGTCTCTTAAGACCCCGTCATTACCTAGTAGGACAATGCTTCCCGAAAGCGCCACCTCTAGAGTGATTATAAGGTTGAATCCGTCTATATAAAGACAACTATCCTTGGCGGCTTCAAAGGTAAGCATACTTGACAATCTCCTTGTACATTGATGAGTGGAGGAGGAAGCCCTTTGAAGAGCTGTTCTTTGTCTTGACGAAAACTGATAGTGGTTACCTACAAAATCAACCACAGGAGCTATTTTATAACCTCTGTCGAGCAGCCACTGAATCTCTTTCTGAGCTGCTGCGAGCTTCGGAAATTCTTCGCCTGAGAAGTCGTCCTGATCGCCTGGGTCAAAACCTCTCCTTGGTTTTTTCGATGGCAAAATATCACTCCTTCCGATTCATCAGACAAATTGATGATAGATTATAGAATAAGTATAAGCATTTTAGTTGCAAATGAAAACATAAATAGGGTAAAATAAATGTGGATAATCAAATCGGGAAAAGGGTGAATTGATATTAATATTGAAATTAAAAAAGGTGTCAAAGAATACCTTAACGAAAAAAATGCTCAGGATGTTTATATAGACATGGACAACAGGGGCGGGTGCTGCTCGGGACCTGTTTTTGTTCCTGTCGTAAAGGTGGGAAAGCCCGTTTTCAATAAAGAGTATGACAGCTTTGAGAGGGATGGGATTATAATTTATGTTCCTAAAAAATTTATTAGCGATGATACCGAGAATATTACAATAAAGCTTCGCAGCATTCTTGGGCAAAAGTCCTTAATTGTAAATGGAATACTTGCATATAAAGAACACGAATATGGAAAGAAAAAATTCTGATGAACGCTAAAAAGGTTGCGAGATCCAGAAGAAGGAGCTCACAGAAAATACAGAGGCGTTTGTGGAGAGCCGCAAAGCCAAAAGAAAAGCATGCCATATCTTAACTGATGGCGTGCTTTTTATTGTGAAAGGTTATCATTTGCACTTTAGTATCAAATGATAATTAAAATCGCTTACGCTTTATTGACTTGAGAGGTTGACATATAAGGTTTTTTGGCTTATTATTAAGGGGCTGATAATTTCCCAATTGATAATAATAGCTGCTATGAAAGCTTATGAGAAAGGTGGTGCTATGATGGTTGACGGAAAGTATAAATCAATAAACAAAGTTTTGTGGATCATCCTATTCCTGAACTTCATAGTTGCTGCCGCTAAGATCGTTATGGGAACCATAATCAACAGCGGGAGCATGACTGCAGATGGATTCCACTCGCTGACCGACGGCTCATCCAATATAATAGGAATAATAGGCATAGGAGCTGCTGCGAAGCCGATAGATAAAGATCATCCCTATGGGCATAAAAAGTACGAAACGCTTACCGGACTTTTCATCGTAGGCATGCTGGTTTTTCTTGGATTTAAAATCATTTCCGAGGCAATAACCAAGTTCATGAACCCTGTAACTCCCGAAATATCAGCAACTAGCTTTATAGTTATGATTGTCACCCTTTGCATAAACATATTTGTTACACGCTATGAACACAGAAAAGGAATTGAACTCAGCAGCACAATACTTGTTTCCGATGCTATGCATACCAAGAGCGATATATATGTCACTATAGGCGTTATCATCGCACTCGCAGCGATAAAGTTAGGTGCGCCACCTATTGTGGATACTATAGCGAGCCTTGTTGTAGCGGGCTTCATACTCCATGCCGCATATGAGATATTCAAATCTGCAAGCGGGATTCTTGTTGACAGCCAGGCTGTTGAGGCTGAGAAGATTGAAAGGGTCGCGATGGCACAGGAAGGCGTTAAAAGTGTACACAAAATAAGGAGCCGAGGAACAAATGATGATATATATATAGATATGCATGTAAAGGCAGATCCAAGCATGAGCCTTAGGGATTCCCACAAGCTTATGCATGACATTGAGGATGCCATCAGGAGAGAACTTAATTGCGATGTCCAGGTGATAATACACATAGAACCTATTGAAGATGAAATTAAGAAGTTCTGATAAATCAGGACTTTTTTTCATATTATGTTTAATGTTATACTGATACTACATGATTTAAGAAGGAGAAGATATTATATAATGAAAGCACTAAGATTTTTATTGATTTTTGTTCCCATAAGCTTCATCGCAGAATTCATGCATGTGTCAGGAACAGCGATGTTTGTACTCTCGGCACTGGCTATAATTCCACTGGCAGGTTTGATGGGCGAAGCGACAGAGGAAATATCCTTTTTTACCGGACCGCGTATCGGCGGTTTCCTCAATGCAACGTTCGGAAATGCAACTGAACTTATTATCGCATTTTTTGCTATGAGAGCCGGCTTGTTTGAAGTTGTGAAGGCTTCCCTGGCTGGTTCTGTTATAGGCAATACATTGCTAGTTCTTGGCTTGAGCATGCTTGTAGGAGGATTAAAGCATAAAAACCAGACATTCAATCAGGAGGCTGTGGAGGTATCTGCGAGCATGCTTCTGTTTGCCATGATCGGGTTAATTGTTCCGGCGGTTTTCACACATACGGTGAGTCCGGATCTTCTCGCAACAAGGTATGAGGGTTTAAGTGTCATGGTGGCAGTAATAATGTTCGTCATCTACATATTCAGTTTGATTTTTTCTTTTTACACGCACAAGGACCTTTATTCGTTAGACCACAGCCAGGAAAGCACCGCGAAATGGTCAGTGAAAACCGCAGCTCTGGTATTGATTGCAGCAACTGTTTTGATCGGCTTTGAATCGGAATTTTTCGTAAGTGCAGTTGAACCTATGACCCAGACAATGGGTCTCAGCGAATTTTTCGTAGGTATTATCCTTGTGCCGCTCATAGGCAATGCTGCAGAGCACAGCACTGCGGTTGTGATGGCGTATAAGAATAAGATGGATGTGGCTATAGAGATTGCATTAGGTTCAAGCCTCCAGATAATTCTGTTCGTTATGCCTGTGCTTGTGTTCCTGAGTCTGCTTTTCACACCTATGAGTATCGTGTTCAATGAATTTGAGCTGATAGCTTTGTTCTTCTCTGTGCTCATAGCCAACAGGGTCGCAAATGACGGACAATCCAACTGGCTGGAAGGGGCGCAGCTTCTGGCTGTTTACGCCGTCATGGGTGCCTGTTTCTTCATCATATAAAACGAAACTTCAGTTAGAAAGAAGACCGGTTTTGCCGGTCTTCTTTATTTACTTCATTTATATACATGATTTGGAAAAAACGGCAGAATAGTTTGAATCTTCGTAAATATAGCTTTATTTTCTGCGTGTTATGTATTAGAATAAGTCTATAGTAAAGAAAAGGAGGTTTGTTTATGGGATGTAGTAAGTGTAATTCAAGTGAAAAGTTTAACGAACTCGAAAGCTTTATTAATGGACTCGAAGACAAAAGAGGTGCTTTGATAGCCGTGCTGCACAAAGCGCAGCATTTATATGGATTTCTTTCGGATGAGGTGATATATTTCGTTTCCGAAAAAATGGAAATACCTACTTCCAAGATCTATGGTGTAATCAGCTTCTACTCCTATTTCACAACAAAACAGAGAGGACAGTATGTAGTCAATGTATGCCTGGGCACTGCTTGCTTCGTTCGAGGTGCTGACGCAATCATGAAGGAATTCGAAAAACAGCTCGACATCAAAGCCGGAGAAACTTCAGCGGACATGAAATTCACTCTGACAGGGTTGAGGTGTATCGGCGCATGCGGACTTGCACCTGTAGTTATGGTCAATGATAAGGTTTACGGCAGAATGGAAAAAGATATGGTTATAAAAATTCTTGAAGAATGCAAGTAGGAGGTTATAATATGAGTAAAATTAAATCCCTTGAAGAACTTCAAAAACTCAGACAGACTGCAAAAGGAAGCTTGGATTTAAGGTCAACTGCTGAGTCGGAAAACAGAATGATCGTTAGAGTGGGTATGGCAACCTGCGGAATTGCAAGCGGCGCCAGGGAAACTATGAGCGCGATAATTGACGAGTTAGCAAAGCAGGGCATTAAAAATGTATCAGTCACTCAGACTGGATGCATGGGATACTGCGCTGAAGAACCTATAGTTGAAGTGGTATCAAAAGACAACCCACCTATACTTTATGGACATGTAGATGCTGAAAGAGGTCGTGAGATAGTTACTGAGCACATTAAGAACGGACGGCTTCTTCAAAATGCAATAATCACTAAATCCTTTGAAAAAATAGAATAAGGGAGGATAAATTATGAGTAGCTACAGAATGCATCTATTGGTTTGTGGTGGAACGGGATGTACGTCTTCCCAAAGCTTAAAGCTGATGGACGAATTGAATGCAAGCGTAAAAAGACATGGACTGTCCGATGAGGTTGAAGTTGTAACTACAGGCTGTTTCGGTTTCTGTGAAAAGGGTCCTATCGTAAAAGTTTATCCTGACGATGTTTTCTATGTATCAGTAAAGCCTGAAGACGCAGAGGAGATAATAGCCGAGCATGCTTTAAAAGGACGTCAGGTTGAGAGGCTTCTTTATGTAGAGCCTAATCTGAATGTTAAACTCGAAGGACAGAGGGACCTTCCTTTCTACAAGAAACAGGTCCGCATAGCATTAAGGAACTGCGGCTTTATCAATCCTGAAGACATAAATGAATCCATTGCTAATGAGGGTTATCAGGCGCTTGCAAAATGTTTGACAGAAATGAGCCCTGAGGACGTTATAGATACGGTAACCAAGGCAGCCCTCAGGGGAAGAGGCGGCGGAGGATTCCCTACAGGCCTTAAGTGGAAATTTGCCAATAAGAACGTTTCCGATGAAAAATATATCATATGCAATGCTGACGAAGGAGACCCTGGCGCCTTCATGGACAGATCGATTCTTGAAGGTGATCCGCATACAGTGCTTGAAGCAATGGCTATCGCAGGCTATGCTATAGGAGCAAATCACGGATATATTTATATCAGGGCTGAATATCCTCTGGCGATACACAGGCTTGAAATAGCAATAGAACAGGCAAGGGAACTTGGCTTGCTTGGCAAGGATATACTGGGATCAGGCTTTGATTTCGATCTCGAACTCAGGTACGGCGCAGGCGCGTTTGTATGCGGCGAGGAAACGGCGCTCATCCAATCCATTGAAGGCGAAAGAGGGGAGCCTACTACAAAACCTCCATTCCCTGCAGAAAGCGGAGTTTGGGGCAAACCGACCTGCGTTAACAACGTAGAGACATTTGCAAATGTACCTCCTATAATACTCAAGGGAGCAGAGTGGTTCAAGAAGATAGGAACTGAAAAATCAGGAGGAACAAAGGTTTTCGCACTCGCAGGTAAAATAAACAACGTAGGACTCGTGGAAGTGCCAATGGGTACGACTCTGAGAGAGGTAATTTACGACATCGGCGGAGGAATAAAGAACGACAGGAAATTCAAGGCTGTTCAGACTGGAGGACCTTCCGGCGGATGCATTACTGCTGAAAGCCTTGATATCCCTATAGACTACGAAAACCTGACAGCCATAGGCTCAATGATGGGTTCCGGCGGTATGATAGTTTTAGATGAAGACAACTGTATGGTCGACATAGCAAAATTCTATCTTGAGTTCACGGTCGACGAATCCTGTGGAAAGTGCACTCCTTGCCGTGTTGGAACAAAGAGGCTTCATGAAATACTGGAAAAGATTACCAATGGTCAGGGAACCGAACAGGATCTGCTCGATCTCAGAGAATTAGGCGAAACAATAAAGGATACAGCCCTCTGCGGACTCGGACAAACCGCTCCAAACCCGGTGCTTAGCACATTGAATTACTTCCAGGATGAATACATTGCCCACGTCAGGGACAAGAAATGTCCTGCCGGGGTATGCCAGGCGCTTCTTTCATACAACATACTCAAGGACAAGTGCGTAGGCTGTACGGCATGCGCAAGGGTATGTCCTGTTAAGTGCATCTCAGGCTCGCCTAAGGTGGTTCACGAGATCGACCAGTCGGAATGTATAAAGTGCGGCGCATGTATGAATGCATGTAAGTTTAGTGCTATAGAAAAGCGTTAAGAAAGGGGTGACTTTATAGCTATGGTAAATTTAACAATAAACAATATGAAAGTTGCTGTTGAGGAAGGGTCGACCATCCTTGAAGCGGCCAAGAAATTGAATATAAAAATTCCGACACTGTGCCATCTGGACCTTCACAACCTGAAGATGGTTAATCAGGCTGCCTCATGCCGTGTCTGCGTTGTTGAGGTGGAGGGCAGAAGAAACCTTGCACCGGCCTGTGCAACTCCTGTTTCTGAAGGAATGGTTGTTACGACAAACACAGTAAGAGTAATCAAGGCAAGAAGGCTGGTAGTCGAACTTCTTCTTTCAAATCATCCGAAGGACTGCCTTATCTGTACAAAGAATCTTCAGTGCGAGCTCCAGGCGCTGGCAGCCGAGCTTAATATCCGCGAAGTGAAATTCGAGGGTGAAAGGCTGAGGGTTCCTAAGGACACTTCAAGCTATTCAATAGTAAGGGATATGGACAAGTGTATCCTCTGCAGAAGATGCGAAACCATGTGCAACAAAGTTCAGACTGTCAATGTGCTTTCAGCGATACACAGGGGCTTCAAGACACATATTGCTCCATCGATGAATCTCCCTCTGATTGATTCGACCTGTACTTTCTGCGGGCAGTGCGTAGCTGTATGCCCGACCGGAGCACTTGCTGAAGTCAACAATATTCCAAGGGTTTGGGATGCCCTGCATGACAAGAAGAAATATGTGGTAGTCCAGACTGCTCCTGCAGTGAGGGTTGCCCTAGGAGAAGAATTCGGGGCCGAGCCTGGCACGAGTGTAACTGGAAAGATGGCTGCAGCTCTAAGACAGCTAGGGTTCGATGCAGTCTTTGATACTGACTTCGCAGCGGACCTCACAATAATGGAGGAGGCATCCGAATTCGCTCACAGGCTTCAGCATGGAGGAAAGCTTCCAATCCTCACTAGCTGCTGCCCTGGGTGGGTCAAGTTCTTTGAACACCAGTTCAATGATATGCTTGATATACCTTCGAGCTGCAAATCACCTCATGAGATGATGGGAGCTATTGTGAAGTCCTACTATGCGCAGAAGATAGGCGTGGATCCTAAGGATGTGTATGTAGTATCCGTAATGCCTTGTCTCGCTAAGAAGTATGAAGCTGCCAGGCCGGAACTCTCGAATAACGGACTTCAGGACGTAGACACCGTTATAACAACAAGAGAACTCGCAATGATGCTTAAGGAGGCAAATATCGACCTTATGGCCCTCAAGGATGAAGAATTCGACAATCCGCTGGGCGAATCAACGGGAGCGGCAGTCATATTCGGGGCTACAGGCGGAGTTATTGAGGCGGCGCTTAGAACTGCTTATGAATGGCTTACGAACGAAACCCTTGAGAAGGTCGACTTCAATGACCTGAGAGGCTTTGACGGCATTAAGGAAGCTACCGTGAAGGTAAACGACCTTGATGTTAAGATAGCGGTAGCGCACGGACTCGGAAATGCAAGGAAACTGCTTGAGGCCATACGCTCAGGTGAAGCCCAGTACCATGCTATTGAGATAATGGCATGTCCGGGCGGATGCATCGGCGGCGGCGGCCAGCCATATCTGCATGGCAACATGGAGATACTTGAGAAGCGTATGGAATGCATATACAACGAGGATAGAGGAAAGCCTATCAGGAAGTCGCATGAGAATCCATATATAAAGCAGCTTTACAAGGAATTCCTTGGAGAGCCATACGGAGAAAAAGCCCACGAGCTTCTCCATACTCATTATATAAAACGAAGGAAAATGTAGTGTTTATGTCCCGGGATGCTGAATCCCGGGACATTTTTATTCAAGGATAATACAGTGTTCATGAATTGACAAAATGAATGGATTTGTAATAACCTATGTTATAAGAGATAAACATAAAAGAGGAGAACATTCAATGGAAATAGTAAAAATCAAGGGCAATACCTTTTGCATTGATACTGGGATGACATACATACCTTTCTACAAAATAAACGAGGAAGAGATTATCATGCTGGATACAGGATGGGCTAAGGGGGAAAGGGATGGGATAGTAAACCTCCTTGAAAGCAACAATTTCACGGTATCAGGTATAATAAACAGTCATTCACATATAGACCACGTCGGCAACAATGCTTTTTTAAAGGCGAAATACAACTGCACCATAGCTATGGCGTCTTATGAAGCTCTTATCTGCAGCTCCACGACAAATCTGAAGCTGTATTTCAGCAACCTTACACTGACCGAGGTTACAGAACACTTAGGGCACATGGTGTGTGAAACGGACATAATGGTGCCGGAGGAACAAAATAAAATATATTTATGTGACATAAAATTCAAGGTGCTTCATACCCCGGGACACAGTCCTGCGCATATGTGCATAATAACGCCGGACGATGTTGCCTACCTAGGTGATTCGCTTATAAGTTATGAGGTAATGTCAGGGGCTAAAATGCCTTATGCATATATACTGAAGGAGGATCTGAAAAGCAAGGAAAAGCTGTACGATCTGAACTGCAGCAAATACATTGTTGCACACAAAGGCATATACAGTGACATTACTAAGCTTATTTATGACAATATGGTTTTCTGTAAAAACAGGGCGAAGATGGTATATGACGCAATAGAGGGCCCGATGACAAAGGAGGAAATATTCAAGGCTGTTTGTAAAGCCTTCAATATCCGTATAGCAAACAAGCTGAGATATTCTGTAATAGATAGAATGTTTATATGCTATCTTGACTATCTGCATGAAACAGGTATGTTAAAACCGATAATGGATGACGGGTTCATAAAATATATAAAAACAGAAAAAGACGGGACTGGCTTCTAGCCGGCCCTTATTTTAATATACTGCTTGACCGAAAATTTTGGAAGTAATACAATTAGCATACATGAGAGAAGTTTTGTGAGGTGAAAAGATGAACGCGAGTGCAAAAAGTCAGCTGGCAGCGGCCATAGAATTGGGGTCACATGCCCTAAGTATGAAGATTGTTGAAATCGGAAAAAACATGGAAATCAAAACTTTGGAAAGCCTCAGGAAGCCCGTCGACCTGGGAAAGGATACCTTTGCCACTGGGTGGGTCAGCTTTGAAACACTGGTTGAGACTTGTGAGATATTAAAAGGTTTCAAGAAGCTGATGACAGATTACAATGTGAAGATATACAGGGCTGTTGCCACGACGGCGGTTCGTGAAGCAATGAACAGGGAATACATCGTGGATCAGATAAAGCTGAAAACTGGCCTCGACATAGATGTCATCGGAAATTCGACAGAAAGATATTTTGCGTACAGCGCGCTGAGGGAGCATCTGTCAAATTACAAAGACATAAGAAAAGAAGGAGGCATTATAGTAGACATAGGCTTTGGAAGCACTCAGGTCTACATAGTGAGCAATGACAGGCTTGAGGAGAGCATTAACATAAAGCTCGGTTCTCTAAGGGTCAGGGAGATACTGTCTGCCCTGGAGGGGAGAACGTTGAATTTCCCAAGAGTGCTTGATGAATTCATTGCAGGCAAGATAGACACGTCGGATTTTTTCAAAAACAAGAATCTCTTCAGGAATATAGTCCTCATTGGGGGCGATGTCAAAATGATAAGCAAATTAAACCTCAGGATTAACCGGGACAAAAAAAAGAACTATATATTGAAGAAAAATTTCGGTGAATTCTATCAGGAAATGCTTTATAAATCGCCGCAATTTATGATGAAGGAGCTGGGCTTGGAGCGGTCAAGTGCGGAAATACTGCTTCCGACTATGATGATATTCAAAAAATTTCTTGATAAAACTTCAGCTGACAGATTCTATACCCCTCTTGTTACAATAATGGATGGGCTTATAGTTGATATCTGCAGAAAAAGGATATATGAAGAAGAAAAAGACGAACTTGAAAAGGATGCTTTGTCCCTGGCTCGCTTCATAGCAGGGAAATTTAAGTACGACAAGGCGCATTCTGAGGATGTGGAGAAGAACTCCCTCATCCTGTTCGATGAAACCCGCAAGCTTCACGGCTTGGGAAAGAGAGAGAGGCTGCTTCTGCAACTGGCTTCAATTTTTCATGACAGCGGCAAATTCATAAGCTTGAACGAGCACTATATACAGTCGTATAATATAATATTGGCATCCGAGATTCCAGGAATATCAAGGGATGAGCAGACTATCATTGCCAACGTAGCCAGATACCACAGCGGACTTAGCCCGGAACAAAGCCATCCTAACTTTGCCTCTCTGGCTGATTCTTCAAAACTTATAGTGGCAAAGCTTTCGGCTATAATAAGGATCGCTGACGCCCTCGACAGGAGCCATAAGCAAAAGGTCATGCAAATGAGGGTGGAATGGGATAGCAACAGGTTGATAATCAAAGTAGAAACAGCCCAGGAAATGCTGCTTGAAGAATGGACTTTTGAAGCAAAGTCGGAATTCTTCAAGATTGTTTTCGGTGTGATTCCTGAAATTAAGATTAAGAAGGTGATGACGAATGTATAGTGAAGACTATAAAAATCCTGAATTTTATCTGAACAGGGAGCTTAGCTGGCTGGAGTTCAACGACAGAGTCCTTGATGAAGCAAGGGATAAGACCAATCCTCTCCTTGAGAGGATAAAATTCCTGGCCATAACAAGCTCGAATTTGGATGAGTTCTTCATGATAAGGGTAGCTTCGCTGAAAGATCAGGTTAAAGCCGGTTATACAAAGATCGATATTTCCGGAATCACTCCAAAACAGCAGCTTAAACAGATATCAGTCAGGACGCATATTATGGTGGAGAAGCAGTATAATACTCTGAACAGATCCCTTATCCCTCTTCTTGGGAAAAACGGAATCAGGGTCCTGACAAATGAAGAGCTGGATGAAGTTCAAAAAAAGTTTATTCATGAGTACTTCAGCGATATGTTGTATCCTGTTTTGACACCCATGGCCGTGGATTCCAGCAGGCCATTCCCTCTTATTTTAAGCAAGAGCTTAAATATAGGTATCCTTTTGAAGCACAGCGATGAGGACAAAGGATACATGTTTGCTACAGTGCAAGTTCCTTCAGGACTTCCAAGAATGATCGAGCTTCCGGGATCGGCAGAGAAAAACGGAAAGCATTTCATCTTCCTCGAAGAGATCATACTGATGTTCCTTGACACGCTTTTTACGGGACGTGAAATTATCTGCGCTTACCCTTACAGGATTACCCGAAATGCCGACCTTACAATTGATGAGGAGGAAGCAGAGGATCTTCTGCAGGAAATTGAAAAATCACTCAAGAAGAGGAACTGGGGAGCAGGGATTAGGCTGGAGGTCAACCATTTGATCGATGAAAGGCTCTTGAATATACTGAAGAACTCACTTGAGATACACAAGGGAGACATTTATTACATCAAGGGTCCTATAGATCTGACCTTCCTAATGAAATTGAGTTCAATCGAAGGTTACAAGCATCTTAAGTATAGGCCTTACGAAGCTCAATCTCTCCAGGCTCTCAAGGGCGAGGAAGATATTTTCAGGGCAATCGACAAAAAGGATATCTTTGTTCATCATCCATACGATTCATTTGACACAGTAATCGAATTTATCGAAAAGGCATCAAAGGATCCTGACGTCCTTGCAATAAAACAGACGCTTTACAGGGTGAGCGGCAATTCGCCCATAGTAAGAGCGCTTGAACAGGCTGCTGAGAGCGGCAAGCAGGTGATGGTTCTGCTGGAGGTAAAAGCGAGATTCGATGAGGAAAGGAATATACAGTGGGCAAAGCGACTTGAACAGGCAGGATGCCATGTCATATACGGCCTTTTAGGGCTTAAGACCCACTGCAAGATAACTCTAGTTGTAAGACGGGAGGAATCCGGAATAAAGAGATATGTACATCTTGGGACGGGCAACTACAACGACATAACTGCAACGCTGTATACAGACATGGGAATGTTCACCGCTAACGAATATATAGGAGCAGACGCCTCGGCAGTATTCAATATGCTTTCGGGCTATTCTGAACCCCCGCAATGGTATAAGTTGGAGGCTGCGCCATTGGGTCTCAGGAAGAAACTGCTCAGCCTCATAGAAAATGAAAGGCAGAATGCCCTGGCAGGCAAAAGAGCGATTATTATGGCAAAAATGAACTCTCTTGTTGACCGTGAATTGATTTCTGCTCTATACAGCGCTTCGGCCGCAGGTGTGGAAATAAAGCTTATTGTAAGGGGGATATGCTGCCTTAGGCCTGGAGTCAAGGGCATAAGCGAGAACATAACCGTAATAAGCATTGTTGGGCGATTTTTGGAGCACAGCAGGATTAACTATTTTTACAATGATGGAAGAAAAGATGTGTACCTGTCCAGTGCAGATTGGATGCCAAGGAATCTGGATGGAAGGGTAGAGCTCCTTTTCCCGGTTGAGGACAGCGATATCAAAGCTAAGATCATCGACATACTTGGAATTGAACTCGCAGATAC
>Ga0209540_10002323_pt1 | contig 13584 bp, 9 predicted proteins | sample BarGraIncu01121A_FD_184501 | JGI IMG/M metagenome (GOLD analysis project Ga0209540, IMG submission 184501) | Arctic peat soil microbial communities from Barrow, Alaska - Barrow Graham LP Incubations 011-21A (SPAdes) (version 2) | ecosystem: Environmental > Terrestrial > Soil > Wetlands > Peat... | reverse complement strand
GACAGCGGTCAGGGGCGGGGGTCGCATCGACCCCCGCCCCTGACCCTGGCTCACTCGCCGATGATCTGGTTCAGCTGGTCGTTGACGGCTGTGAGCGACGACGCATCGGCCTGGCCCAGGTGGATCGCCTCCAACGCTGGGGTGACCAGTGCGTAGACCTCCCCGGAGTTCACCGTGATCGGCGGGAGGAACGTCCTGCCGCCGTCGAGGTAGCTGGAGAATGCTTCGACCGGCCAGCCCTTTGCGGCGAACGCCTCGAGGGCCTTGTCAGTCGCCGAGGGGATTGCCGGGAAGACCGTGGCCGTCGACGCGATGACGTCCTGGCACGCGCTCGACCCGAGGTACTGGACCCACATCCAGGCTTCGGCCTGGTGGTCGGAGGACGCGCTGATCGAGTCGGCCAGGCCGTTGAAGATCGATGCACGCTGGCCGGACGGGCCGACCGGCCCGGGGAAGACCCCGATGGAGATGCCGTCGAGGGCGAAGAACTGGCTGCTCGCCCAGTCCCCGTTGGTGCCGATCGCGACCTTGCCGGAACCGATCTGGGTCGGCGTCTCGTCCGAGAAGGTGCCGGCGGGAGGCATGTAGCCCTTGTCGGACAGCCCGTAGAACCAGTCGATCGTCTTCTGAAAGCCCGGGTCGTCGAGGTTGTAGTGCGTGCCCCACGGGTTCTCGTCGAGGTAGTCCCAGCCGAGGGAGCCGGTGAAGTTGGCCCACTGCATCTGGCCGGTGACGTCGTACGACGGGTTGATGCCAATGCCGTAGACCGCGACATTGCCCTTGTCGAAGCCTGCCTCGTCGCCGCGGACGCCGTTCGCATCGACGGTCAGATGCGCGACGAGCTGCTCGAAGGTGCCACCGTCGTCCGGGTTCCAGGTGAGGTCCATCAGGTCCTCGGCGGTGAAGCCGGCCTCCTCCATCATGTCGGCGTTGTAGAAGTACGCCGTGGTGTCCCAGTCCTTCGGGATGCCGTAGGTCATGCCGTCGGTGAACACCCACGGGTCGATCAGCCCGTCGGCGAACACCGAGGTGTCGAAGTTGTCCGCGGCGATCAGATCGTCGAGGGCAAGGAGCTGGCCTTGGCCGGCGAACTCGGCGTACTTGGCCAGGTGGTCGGTGAACACGTCGGGGGCCGAGTCACCGACGAACGACGCGGTGAGCTTGGTCCAGTAGTCGTCCCAGCCGTACTGCTGGAACGCGATGGTGATGTCCGGGTTCGCCGCGGTGAAGTCGGCGGCGCACTGCTCGTAGCCCGGTTGCTGGTTGGCGTCCCACAGCCAGTACGACAGCTCGACCGGCTCCGCGCCTCCGGTGCTTGAGCTGTCGTCGTTAGGCTCCCCGCCTCCGCATGCCGCGAGGGCGAACAGCACCGGGACGACCCCCAGGGCGATGATGTGCTTGCGCATGGTACTTCCCTTCTGGCATCCGCATCGATGCCGTTTGCAGTGCCGGAACGACTTGGATCGTTCGGGTTACTTGATTCCTGTGAAGCCGACCGAATTGACGATCCGCCGTGCGAACACGGCGAAGAGCAGGAGCATGGGCAGGGCGGCCAGGAGCGTGGCCGCCATCAGGCCGGACCAGTCCGGCGCCTGGGCCGGGGCCTGTGACCGGAACACCCCCAGTGCGAGGGTCAGCACGCGCGAGCGGTCCGACTGGCTGACGAGCAACGGCCACAGGTAGTCGTTCCATGACGTCATGTAGGTCAGGACCGCCAGCGTCGAGACCGCAGGGGCGGCCATCGGCAGCAGGATCCTGAAGAACGTCCCCATCCGGCTGGCCCCGTCGAGCATCGCGGCCTCCTCGATCTCGAACGGGACCCCGAGGAAGAATTGGCGCAGGAAGAACACCGCGAACGGCGTCATGAACATCGTCGGCAGGGCGATCCCCGGCAGGGTGTCGAGCAGGCCGAGGTCCCTGATCAGGACGAAGTTCGGCAGCAGCGTGAAGATGCTCGGGATCATCAGGCCGGCGAGGAACACGGCGAACACCGCGTTGCGGCCCGGCCAGCGCATCCGAGAGAAGGCATAGGCGGCCAGCGCGGAGAAGAAGACCTGGCCCACCGTGACGACGGTGGCCACGACCACCGAGTTGCTCAGGTACCGCCAGAAGTCGATGGTCGCGCCGAACCCGCCCTGTTCGAGCGACTCTTGTCGAGTGGTCAGGCCCAGGGCGCGGCGGAACCCGTTGAGGCTCGCGTCGACGGGCAGCAGGCTGGTCGGATTCGTCGCCAGGGCAGCGTTGGAGGACAACGCAGTGCGCAGCATCCAGTAGAACGGGAACAAGGTCACCAGCAGCACGAGGCCCATGACGACCCAGCCGAGCGCTCGTCCCACCCACGGGCGGCGGACTCGGCGCGAGTTCAGTCGACCGGCTGCGGGCCGGGCGTGGGGGGACGCGGAGGTGGTTGTCATGGAGGCCTCAGTTCACGTCGCTCTGGCCGGCCCGGGTCATGCGGTACTGCGCGAAGGTGATCACCGAGAGCACCACGAGCAGGGCCACCGACATCGCCGAGGCGTAACCGAAGTCGTACCGGGTGAACGCGACGTTGTAGATGTAGTACTGGATGACGTTCGATGCGTTCGCCGGGCCGCCTTGGGTCGCCACCGAAACGGTGTCGAACACCTGGAAGGACCCGATGCTGGTGACGATGAGCACCATCGCGAGGTAGGGCCGCAGCAGCGGCAGCGTGATCCGCCGGAACGAGGCCCACTCGCCGGCCCCGTCGACCTTGGCGGCCTCGTAGAGCTGCGGGTTGATGGTCTGCAGCCCGGCGAAGATCAGTAGTGCCGTGTACCCCAGGTGCCGCCACACGTTGACCAGGGCGATCGTGGGGATGACCAGGTCAGGGTCGCCCCAGAACAGCACCCGGTCGAGCCCGATCGCGTGGAGGAGCTCGTTGACGAAGCCGAGCTGGTAGTCCAGAAGCAGCAGCCACACCATCGCGGTCACGACGTTGGACACCAAGTAGGGAGACAGGATGATCCCGCGCACCCACATCGAGCGCGTCAGCCGCTGCATGAGCACGGCCAGCAGCAGGGCGACCACGGTCTGCACCCCGATGTTGATGACGACGTACTGGACCGTCACGTTCATCGCGGACCAGAAGACCGGGTCGTCGACCATGCGCCGGTAGTTCTCCAGGCCGACGAACTGCCCCGGGGCGAACACGGAGTAGTCGGTGAAGCTCAGCCAGATCCCCCTTGCGGCGGGCCAGACCAAGAACACACCGAACCCGATGGTGGCCGGCAGCAGGAACGCGATGGCCACCGGCAGGTTGCGCGCGTCACCACGTAGCCGCGGGATGCGACGCCTGGTCGGCCGCGAGCCTGCGTGCGCTGTGGTCACGGATGCACCTCCTTCACGTGCAGCAGGGCCCCGTGGTCGGGGTCCAAAGCCGGTGCCTGCAGCCCGGCCGACATCAGAGCTGCGCCGCTCAGCCGTACCCCGGTGCCCCACCACGGCGGGTAGACCGTCGAACCCTCGAGGTCCTGCCGCGGGCCGGCGGCCGCCACCTGGTATGTGCGGGCGGGGTCGAGGCCTGGCAGGGTCAATCGGCCGGGCGGCCACGTCATCGGCCGGCCCATCACGACGACGGCGTACAGGGCCTCGTCCTGCTCGGGTGCGACGACGCCGTGCAACCAGATGTCCTCACCGAGGTCGGCCCGGACCGTCGTGCCCGTGTGCACCAGGGGCCGGATCTGCTTGCCGAAGGCTATCCATGCGGCGAGCTCGTCGAGCTCCGCCTCGGAGGCTGCGGCCAGGTCCCACTCGATGCCGAGGTGGCCGAACACGGCGGTCACCGCCCGGAACGACAGGTCCAGCACCCGCCCGGTCGTGTGGGAGCGCGGCGAGCTGATGTGGGTGCCGACCAGTTCGGGGGGGACCAGCTGGGCGGTCCAGCGCTGGATCCGCTGCCGCTCGTGGGCGTCGATGCAGTCGCTGGGCCACACACGATCGGTGCGCTGCAGGATCTCCAGATCGATCCGGGCCCCGCCGGACGAGCACGACTCGATCTCCAGCCCGGGGCAGTCGGCCCGGACCGCGTCGAGCAGGGCGTAGGTGGCGAGCGTCTGGTCGTGCACCGAGGCGCGTCCCGTGCGAGCGGTCCCCGCGTCGATGAGGTCGCGGTTGTGGTCCCACTTGATGTAGTCGACCCCACTCGACCGCACGACAGCGACGATGCGCTCACGCAGGTATGCGGACACCTGGGGGTTCGCCACGTCGAGCACCTGCTGGTGGCGGGCCTCGACCGGCAGACGGCCCGCCACCTGCAGTGCCCAGTCCGGGTGAGCACGGAACACGTCCGAGGAAACGTTGACCATCTCCGGCTCGAACCACAGACCAAATTGCATGCCGAGCCCGTGCACGTGCTCGGCGAAGTCGGAAAGGCCGCCGGGCCACACGTTCTCGTCGACGAACCAGTCGCCAAGACTGGTCGTGTCGTCGCGGCGCCCGGAGAACCAGCCGTCGTCCAGGACGAACCGCTCCACACCGACACGCGCGGCCAGCTCTGCCAGTGCGCGCAGGCGCTGGCGGTCGTGATCGAAGTAGACCGCCTCCCAGACGTTGAACGTGACCGGCCGCGGCGATCCGGGGTGGATCGCGCGTGCCCGGAGCATCGCGTGGAACCGCGCAGCCATCTCGTCCATGCCCGCGCCGCAAGAGCCGTACAGCCATGGCCCGCGGTAGGCCTCCCCCGCCGCCAGCCGCACCTCGCCGGCCAGCAGCAGCTCGCCGCCGCCCAACAGCTGGTCGCCGGTGTAGACCCGCTCGGCGTAGGTCCGGTGGTTGCCGCTCCACGCAACGTGCACGCCCCAGACGCGCCCGCTGCGGAAGCCGAACCCTGCGGTCCCGGCGACCATGACCGTCGCCGCATCGGCGCCGCTGCGGCCGTGGCGACCCTCGCGCAGGTGGGTGCCCACGACGAAGGGGCGGCGCTGCGGCGACCGCTCGGCCGCCCAGCGGCCGGCCAGGTCGAGCACCTCGGTCGCCACCGGCGGCACCGGCAGCGCGAGATTCAGCGCCTCGACGGTGTACGGGTCGGCCGCCTGGTTCACGACGGTGGCACGTGTGCGCAGCACACCCTGCTCGGTCAGCTCGAGCTCGAGTCGGAGCGCGAGCCGGGTGTCCGGGTCCGTCGCGTCGATCGTGACGAGCCCGCCGGCAGCAGGTCCGTCGGACGTCTCGGCGACAACGGAGCCGCCGACAACCGTGCCGCCGGTCACCCGCACGTCGGTGACCGTGAACCGAGGCGACCACGACTGCCCGTCCCGGTGCCCGACCAGGCCTGGGGTGCCGGTCCAGCCGGTCCATGCCTCGGGCAGGAGGGCCACCGGGATCGGCTGGTCGACGCCATTTGCCGCGTTGGGGCCACTGGCGGCCCGCCGCACCTCGACGATCTCGTCGGCGCCCAGGTCGCCGAGGTCGACGCCCCAATGCTGCACGACGGGCAGCCGTCCGCCGTCGCAGGTCAGGAGCACGCTCACGCCCCCGGCCCTCAGGTGGACCGTGTCGATGGCGCGGGTCAGTGACACGCACAACTCCCTTGTCTCGGTGCAGGCGCCGTGTGTAACCCCGGCGCGCCTCTATGAAAGCGTTGATCAGAGGCCAGGGCAAGGGTCTGTGACATACGTTTTCATAACGATCGCATCACGGAGCGGGCGACGGCGGGAGGGCTCTGGCTGGGCAAGTCGTCAGCGTGGCGGTGCGGCGCTCTCGCGAACGACCAGCAGGGGCCGGGCGGTCGAGGTGCGCGGGGCCCGGCCGGTCGTGAGCAGCGAGTCCAGGAGACCGAACGCCCGGCGGCCCAGGTCGTCGAAGTCCTGCCGGACCGTGGTCAGCGCCGGTGTCCACATCGCAGCGAACGGCTGGTCGTCGAAGCCGACCACGCTGACGTCCTCCGGTACCCGCCGGCCGACCTCGCTCAGCGCACGCATCAGGCCAATCGCGAGCTCGTCGTTACCGCACAGCACAGCGGTCACCGACGGGTCCTCGGCGAGCGCATGGCCCACGGAGTACCCGGACGCCGGGTCGTAGGCAGCGCCCAGCGGCTCGTGCAGCGGCGCGCCCGCATCGACGATCGCCTGGCGCCAGCCCAGCGCGCGGCCCGTGCGCGAGTCCGTCGCCGGGATCGCCAGGTAATGCACCGTGCGGTGACCTAGCCCGAGCAGGTACTCCGTCGCCTCCCGCGCCGCGACCCGGTCGTCGAGGTAGGCGTGTGGGTGAGGGCTGCGCGTACGACCGGCGGCAGCTGCCGCCACAACAGGGATGTTCGCGGGCAGCGCCCGGGAGATTGCGACGCCGACCGGGTCGAACTCGATGACCACGAGCCCGGCGACGGTCTGCCCCAGCATGAGGTCCATCGCGGCGTCCATCGACTCGCGGTCCTCTGACTCGACCACGGCGATGAGCACCAAGTACCCGGCGCGCCTGGCCGCCTCCTCGATGCCCTGCAGAGTCCTGGCGTAGCCGTATCGGACCGTGTTGAGCGCGATCACGCCGATCATCGAGCGGACGCCCTTCACCAGGGCGCGCGCCGCAGCGTTGGGCCGGTAGCCGAGTCGCTCGATCGCCGCGTTGACCTGGGCTCGCTTCGCGTCGCTCACCGGCACCGACCCGTTCATCACGCGGGAGACCGTCGGTAGGGAGACGCCAGCCTCGCGTGCCACGTCAGAGAGCAGCGGGCGACGTGCGGCACCATCCACCGCGCCGAGCGAAGACCTTGCGGACGAACCGGCCGGCCCGCTCTTCCCGGTGCCGGGACTACCTGCGGTCCCCGTCCCACCCACTCGGCCGAACGCCGCCGGGCCGGTGGTCACCACGTTGCGCCGTGTCACCCCCGGAACCCCCTCGTTTCACCCGACTGCGTCAGGGCTATGAAAACCTATGTCAGGCACCGTCACAAGCACCCGCCCTTGGTGGGTCGTCCGGGGGCACCGCGGCTGTGTTCCTGCGTGGCGGCGTTCGGCCAAGCGCGGAGATCCCTGGCCGCGAGCAGTGGGCATGCGTCGTTCGAGGAGGAGAGACGATCGCGCCCCCCATTCGATCGACGATGCACCCCATCGCGGGTCTCACCCGGTACTGGCACGACTGGCAGTGCGCCGCCGTCGCCGTGTGCGCGCTGTGGACCATCGCGGGCGTCCTCGGCTGGACGGACGGGGTCGACGCCGCGTTCGGCCACCCCGTCCTCAAGCCCCGAACACCGGCCTGCTGGACGGCGACACGAGTGGGGAGCCGACGACGTTCACGGCGGGGCCCTGCCTCGCGCGCTCATCGTGATGACGCCGCGGCCCTCCGTTCGTCGGCTCCTCGCGCGACGCCGACAAATGCGCGGTCGCAGGCACTCTCCTCCGCGCGAGTGACCGCCCGGCCGAGGAGCGACATCGCGCCTTCGAGGCCCGGTCGGGCGACCCTAGGGTTAGCCTCAAGCGAGGTTCTCGACCAGAAGGAGCTGCACGATCGTGGCCACGAAGTTCTTTGCCAGGCCGTTCGTTGCCGACACGATCGCGCGGTTGGCTCAGCGCGGGCCGGGGCCAAGGGTCCCGGCCACCAAGTGGTTCTCCGGGCTGCCGGTCACGACGGAGTCGGTGTCGGTGGCCACCCGGCACGGCGAGGTCGCGGCGACGGTCTACCGCCCGGCCGTGGACGCCGACGACCGTCCGGTGTACGTGAACTTCCACGGTGGCGCCTTCGTGATCCGACACCCCGAGCAGGACGACGCCATGTGTCGCTACCTGGCGGCATCGGCCGGCGTCGTGGTTGTGAACGTCGACTACGACGTCGCGCCGGCGCACCGGTTCCCCGACCAGGTCGAGGAGGGCTTCGACGCGGTGCGCTGGGCCGCCGACGAGGCACGCCCCTGGGACGGCTCGCGGCTGTGCGTCGGAGGGCAGAGCGCCGGAGGCTCGATCGCGGCCGGTGCGGCGCGCCTCGCGCTCGAGGCAGGCGGCCCGGGGATCGCCCTGCAGGTCCTGCACTACGCGCCGCTGGACCTCGTCACCCTGGGTGAGGCCAAGCGCGCGGCTCGCAAGGCCGTGGTCTCGGTACCGATCGCGTACATCGCCAACACGGCGTACATCCCGTCCGTCGAGATGCGAGAGGACCGGCTCGCCTCACCGGCCTGGGGATCGAACGCCGATCACCTGGACGGCATCGCACCGGCGCTGGTCATCACCTGCGAGCGGGACCGGCTCCACGATGAGGGCGAGCACTACGCGCGCAAGCTCGACGAAGCCGGAGCCCTGCTGGAGCACGTCGACCTGCCCGGCCAGGACCACGGCTACAACCTGCTGACAGCCGACCGCGCTGTGATCGAGCATGTCTACGCACTCATCGCCCGCCACGTGACCGCGACCACCGCCGGCTCACCCGGATGACTGTGCACAGGACCGACCGAGCGCACGTACCGCAGCTGCGGTAGGGGCGCTCGCCCCAGCTTTGGGCCGGTAGCCGAGTCGCTCGATCGCCGCGTCGACCCGGGCTCGCTTCGCGTCGCTCACCGGCACCGACCCGTTCATCACGCGGCAAACTGGCTCTTCGGACTTCTGGTGCGCAACCGCGAGAACTACAGACTCCGGATGCTCCTGGTCACCGGCGGACTCGACCCCCACCCCCTACCGGAAGTCTGATTAGCCCGAAATCCGCGTCGGTCCTCTGGGCACTGGCCGACGACGCCACCCGCGCCGCCGTCCTCGCCGGCCACCGGGCCGCCGTCGAGCAGTCCCTCGCCTTGCTGGCCGAGACAGCGCTGTTCACGCGCACCGGCACCCGCTCGTGCGCGCAGGTCACCACCCGCGGCCCGCGGGGGAGGCGCCCGTGATCCACATCGGCCGCTCGGCGAGAGTCCGCACGGATGCGCTCGCGGCGTTCGTCGAATCGTTGGCGACCTAGCCGAAGGCTCAGGCGCCATCCAGCAGCTCGCCGCCGCACGCACGCTCATCGCCGGCGGTCCAGTGCACTGTCAGCCTCGCTCACACCCTCGGAGTCGCCCGGAGCGGCCTGTACCGCACGATCGAGAGGGAGCGGGCCGCCATCTGGGAATCGGTGGTTCAGCGGTAGTCGTCGAAGTCCTCGCCAGCGTCGTACTCAGGCGTCTCAAGCTCCAGCCCCAGCGCCGCGATCTCGCTTGCGTCGAGGCTCAGTCCACACACCGGACAGTGGAGGGCGGTCAGCGCCAAGTACGGCGTGTAGAGGTACTCGCCGGGGAACTCCTCCTCGACGTCGGCGTCCCAGGCCCAGGCGACGTCCGCCTCTTCGTGGCAAGCGGGGCACTCGGTGACGTCCATGACGTCGTCCGTCAGGGTGCTGCGCCGCCGGAGTTCGCCCACGATGTGCCCGCGCCGATCCTCGGGGAGGCCGTCCACCAAAGCGGTGAACAGTCGCGCCGCTCCTGCCACCTTCGCTTCCACAGCCTCAGTTAGCCGTTGCTCCGATGCTTGGCGTTGCCGTTGCACCTCATCAAAGTCGATGCCCCAGTAGTCGCGGGATGAGCCGCGGAGCCTGTTCGCGGCGGCGTCGGTGAAAGCCTGCATCGAATCGACGAGGCCGATGAGGTGTTCCACGTCCGGGGCGACGGCCTTGTGAACGGCCGCGTTGCGGGCCTTCATGACGGCCAGTGCTGCCGCCTGGTGACTCCGGCATCCGTCTACGACTCGAGCAGCCAGTTCGATCGCAAGTCCGGCACCGATGGTGGACTCACCGTTCCTAGCGTGGGCCGCAAGAGCGCCGTGGTAGCCGCGGAGTTCCGCGATGGTCTCCAGCAGCGTGTGGTGTGTTCCCCGGTCGGGCAGCAGCCGCACATCGACATCGGCGAGGACGGCCTTTGCGATCAGTTCCACGGCCGCGCCGGCGTGAGTCACGGCGTCCATACGCTCGTGGGAGTCAGGAGAGTTCGCGAGGGCTCGCGCGCTGGCTGCGTGGTGCCGCGAAGCGGCGTACAGGCGGGCGCCAGAGTCCCGTCCTGTGCTGCCGCTGACCATGATCCGCATCGTGCCAGATGTCGCCCCGTGCCTAGGGCGTTTACCCGGGCACGAGCCCGATGGCCTGCGCGGCGAGCATCCCGCCGAGAGCGTTCGCGCTGATGTCGCGGCCGAGCCGCCCGAACCAGCGCAGAGCACGGACAACCCGGCCGGGTTCGCCGTGCTGGAGGTCTTCAAGGTGGTTGTCGTACTCGACCTCGTCCTCGGCCATGAGCCCGAGAGTCCCGCGCGCCGCGACTAGCGCCTCAACGAGCCGGCCGACTGCGTCGGCGTCGATGCCGTTGGTGACGGACGCCCCCACCGTTGACCCGTCGCCGCCGATCGCCACCGCGCCCGAGTTGTGCGCGATGTTCACGACAGCGTCCCGGCGGGCCATGCTTGCCCGCCACGTCGCGACGTCGCCGTTGTACTCGTCGATGACCTCACGACCCCTGGGCATGAGTTCCACGTCGGCCCGGACCACGCCCGCACCCCACGCTCGCGTCACCCGCGCCTTGATGAGCCCGTACTCGTGGAGTGCCTGGGCAGCCTCGGCGGCCTGTGCGAGGGTCAGCGTCACCCCGTCGATCCAGGCGTAGTCGCCGCGGAGGAAGTCGAGGACGTTGCCGCCTCCCGTGTCGTCCGCCCACGCGAGGAGTCGCCGCTGCGCCATCCGTCGCAAGTGAGAGCGGTCGCTGCGGCACCGCCGTGCCCCAACGACGAGTGCCCGCCCCTCCGGCGTTGGTCGATCCGACGGGACGAGGCTCCCGTCGACCTCGGCCACGAGGCCGCGTGCACGAGCTTCCAGCAGCCAGTTCTGCGCCTCGGCGAACGTGAGACCGGCGGTGTCGACGACGCGTGAAAACTGGGCCGTAATCGACGGGGCGGGTTCCAGTGGCCTGGTGGGAGGACCGGGTCGGGTTCTGGGCGACGCTCCTCCCGCCGGTGGGTCGACGGCGGCTCGCGGCGCTCCGCGGTCACCCGCCGTACAGCGCGTCGAGCCAGGCGGGGCGGGGCGCGGCGGACCCCGAGTCGATCGCCGACCGCCAGGTCTCGTCGGAGAACCGCTCGGTCGACTCGAACTCCCGGTAGGCGTTGACCGCGCCGGCGGCCACCTCGAAGCCGCCGTCGGGGGTCGGCACGATGACCAGCAGCCGGTCGAAGCGTGCGGTCGCGAGCTCGAGGTAGTGGTCCCCGGCAGTCGCGACGTCGGCAACCAGTGCGGCGTCCTGGTCGGACTCCGGCGTCGAGCCGTCGTCGGCCACGTCGGACGTGAGCCAGACGAACGACTCGATCATGGAGCCCGTCTCGCGCAGCCGCTCGTTGTCCGCCGCCGAGACCGTGCCGCCGGCGAGCTCGGTACGCGCGACCCCGGCGAGGAACGTGACGTGGTCGCCCAGCGCGGTGAGCAGTGTGCCGGCGGTGTCGGTGAGCAGACCGCGCTGGTCCAGCCCGCGACGCATGAGGTCGGCGGCCGCGGCGATGCGTTCGAACGCCACGGGCTCCGGCTCGACCCAGTTGGTCAGCGTGAGCGTCTCCTCGCCGCCGGCCTCCGCCATCGCCTGCTTGGCGTACAGGATCGTGTCGTGCTTGAGCTCGGCGTAGGACGCCATGCCGGTCTGCAGGTCCTTGGCGGCCCACACGTCGGACCGCATGTAGTCGGGGTAGGCGGTGCCGTGCTCGGCGAGCACCGGCTGCAGGGCGTACAGCCATGCGTCGTAGACCGTTGCGCCCCACTGAGCGGTCGGCCGGTTCGCCACCGCCGTGGTCAGCGCGTCGCGCTGCTCGGTGTAGTGCGCGTACGCCGGAGCCCCTGAGGCGTCCAGGACCCCGCGTGCCAGGTCGGAGCCGAGCACGGCCGCGGTGTCCAGACCGGACGGCAGCTCGCGCGGGTCGTCGCTCGTCCCGACGCTGAGGAAGATCAGCTGGTCCAGCACGTAGGCGTCCAGCACGAACCGGGTGCCCATCACGCGTACGGTCGCGTAGGCCGGGTTGATCTGCACCTGACGGGTGGCGGTGAGCGCCGCGACGACGGTCTGGATCGCCGAGTCGTCGGCAAGGCCACTCGGGTCGTCGAGCCAACCCGGGTCGGCGCCCGTTGCCGCGTCGGCCAGCTCGGCAGGGGTGTAGTCGTCGGCGAGGCCGACCAGGAACGCGGTCGGCTCGTAGACCTGGCGCCACAGCGCGGTCATCTCTGGGTCGGCGACCAGCGGCCGGGTCGCCAGCAGCCCGAGCCGGGTCGCGTCGACGCCGTCGGAGCAACCCGTGGTGCCCGGCAGGCAGAAGGCGAGCTGGCCGAGGACGGTCATCCCGAGGAAGTACCGGGTGAGGTCGGCGTTGCGGGTGTAGTGCCCGCGCGGCGTGAACAACGAGTAGTCGACCGGGCTGCCGAGCAACGGGGAGGTCTGCGACCCGCCCGCCGCCTGGCTGATCAGGTCGATCTCCTGCTGGGCGAGCGGTCCGGGTGTGACGTCCAGCCCGAGCTCGGCGGCCGCGACCTGGTACAGCTGCTCGACGCGGGAGGCGTCGTCGGCGAGCGGCGTGCCGGCGAGCTCGGCGCTCTGCGCGGCCGCGGCGTCGAGCAGCCCCGAGACCAGCGCTTCGAGGGTCGGCAGCAGCCGGGACTGCTCGAGGTCGCGCAGCACCTTGTCGAACGCCAGGTGCCACTCGTGGTAGGCGACGTCGGTGGTGACGTAGGTCGGGATGTTCTCGTACCAGTTCGCCTCGTAGACGAACTGTGGCTGGGAGTAGCCGAGGGTCTCGACCGCGACGCCGTTCGCCGTGAGGGGGGTCTTGAGCGCGGCAACGGAGTCCTGGAGAGAATCGGCGACCGTGACGGTGTCCAGCGCGGTGGGTGTCGCCGGGCCGGGGTAGGCCGGCGAGTCAGGGTCGAGCAGCGGGACTCCCGCGAAGTCCGCGAAGGAGATCAGGGACGTGACGGGCAGCCCGCTGAAGCCGGACGGCTCGGCGGAGGCGGTCGTCGACGGCTTCGGCGTCGAGGATGGCGACGGCTCCGGCGTGGTGTGTGTGCAGGCGGCCGGCAGTAGGCAGGCGACCATGGCGAGCGCGAGCAGGCGAGGGATCCTCATGGCGCGGACCTTCCGAGGACGACGGGATCGAGCAGGTGGTCCCCGTCGACGTCGGCACAGGCCGGCATGCCGTCTCCGGGGAGGTCGGGAAGGTCGGGCGAGGTGGTGAAGCCATACCCGCTCCACCTGACGGTGCCGACGCCCACCCGGTCGGTTGCGCCGACCGATGAGGAGTAGGCGAGCACGATGGTGCCGTCGCAGACGGCGACCGCGGCGATCGGACGCAGGACGGTGCCTGCGACCCACTGCTGGTGCAGGTCGCCGTCGTACACGCCCAGGTGCAGCGTGCGGCCCTGCGCGTCGGACGGCACCGGGGTGGCGAGCGTGGAGCCGGCCAGGGTGCGCCGCGCGGGCCTGACGAAGACCACGACCACCTCGTCGTCGCCGTCCCGGTCGACGTCGCCGAGCACCGCGTCGACCACGGTCACGCCGAGGGTCGCGACCAGGTCCGGGTCCGGCGTCCGGCGAGGTTCCGGGGTGACCGGCTCGGCGACGGTGCGCCAGCCGTCGGGGCCCGCGACCAGGTTGACGGCGGG
>Ga0209540_10002321_pt1 | contig 13590 bp, 8 predicted proteins | sample BarGraIncu01121A_FD_184501 | JGI IMG/M metagenome (GOLD analysis project Ga0209540, IMG submission 184501) | Arctic peat soil microbial communities from Barrow, Alaska - Barrow Graham LP Incubations 011-21A (SPAdes) (version 2) | ecosystem: Environmental > Terrestrial > Soil > Wetlands > Peat... | reverse complement strand
AGGAAGTGGGATGCAGTTAAATTCACCAGATTTGGTAATAACATTCACAATGCCGGGGAAAAAATATTTGCCGACTAAATATTTTTCCTTAACCACATCAATTTTCTCAACTACTTCAGGATCAAGGTTAGCGATCGAAGAGGCATCTTTTATTACTACCCCGTCTATCATTAAAGTTGGTGATATAACAGAAAATTTATCACCTAAATAATTGGTAATTGATATTTCGTATCCCGATTTTTTCTTTTTCAAAGCAACTCCAGGTAAAAGTTCAAAAAATATCTCGCCCATAACCGGCAAACTTATGTAATCTGACAGGATTAATTCAATATCAGGCTTCCCATAAAACCTAACCTGCTTTATTGGAAGGGAAACGGAGTACGAAGGTACATCGAGGGCAGATATCCCATAAATTTTCTGCACCTGATAATTAATACCTGACTTTGAAATATAACCTGGCATTTGTTTCAGGGATGAATAAACAAACTTGTCAGATTTGAGATATTGATCAGAAAATGATGATTCAATGATGCTTTTATAATTTTTGCTTAAATCATCGGGCATTATTATCAGATCTTTCAATCCCTCATCGATGGGAATATTGAAGCTGAAATTGCCTTCACTATTTGTCCGTGTATATTGGAATGAGGCCTCTTTTCCCGGAATACATAATAAGAGAATTTCTGAAGAATGAACCGGTTGCTGATCTTTGGTAAGGAGTTTTCCTATAAGGTAATGACCTTCTTTTTCAATATGATATCTGAAATGAGGCTGATCATCTGAAAGTATTGCAGACCAGTCAATCCAGTTGCTTCTGACATTTAGAAGAATACTATCAATTAATTCAGGCCGAAGGTCAGTAATTATTCTGTCATAATACAAATTGTTTAATTCTCCATACTCCGAACCAAATAACAAATAGTCGTTAATCCCTATAATTTTCATGTCACCCGACCTGGGAGAAACTGATATGCTTAGATTTGTCTGATTCAATAATAAAGATTCTTCGTTTACTGATTTAAGGCTGAGAGTAATTTTACTCCTTAAACCACAACTGTCAACTGAATTAAGAGTCAGAAAATTATTGTACTTATCAGGAATATAAACATACCTTTCAGCTACAGGTTTTCCCTTTGAATCAAAGATAGTTATCTGATTTATTCCAGAGCTCAGTGAAATCTTTGGGATAGAAATCTTTGTAGTTTCATCATCAATCTTTTCAGAACTAATATGTCCTATATTCCCATGAGTCTGAATGAAAACGTAAATATGGTTATCATTTTCAGTCCGGAATTTATTATCAGAATTTATAAATAATTCGAGGATATCCTGAATAGAATTATTAATATTCAGAGTTACGCCGGAATCTTTAAGCTCCTTTTTAAGATTGTTATAGTCTCTTTTCTGAACGTATGATGCAGTTTTTGTTTTACCATTGAATCCTTTGGTATTTAAAGTATTATATACTTCAATATTTTTCATAAAACAATTATCCGGAAGGAAGTTTTTCATCCAGCTGGTATATGCTCTGATAGTATAGATACCTGTGCTTAACGTGTCGGGTAAAACAATTTGTCCCGGACCAAAACCTTTCTCAATAAGTATTCTCTTCCGTACAACCGGTCTGTTCTCAGCATTCAATAGTTCAAAATATGCAATCTTGCTTTCAGATGTAGGTTTAAAGCTCTGTCTGTTAATTAAATAAATATTAAACCACATATCTTCTCCAGCAATATATTCTTCCTTGTCAGAGTGAATAAATATTTCCTCTCTGGGGACTGATTTAACGTATCTTGAAAACTTTTGAATAAGTAAATCTGTCATATCCTTAGGTGTTTGTCCATTAATACCATGGAGAAACATTAAGTGTATCAGAAACAGAATTACAGATTTTAATTTTTTTATCATTTATAATACTTTCTTCGATAATTTGTTATTTATCATCTGTCCAGAAATCAGGTTTTATTTTTGTTCCCCTTAAGGTACAGTCAGCACATCCCTCATTAGTCGTGATTTCATAAAATGGCACGCAAGGAGGGCCACCACATATATGGGCAAACAGAATCCATGCAGTAATATTTACTCCAGGGAAATCAGGAGAGTAAACAGTATCGGTAATGCACTTGTTATATCTGTCTACAATACCTTCAAAATTATCTTGTATAAAAAGTCTTTTAGATGATTTGGCTGAAACACTGAAATAGCCCAACACCTTCTCTGAAGGATTCTCCATACAATTGATATTACTTGGAACAGAAGCAGGGATAATATCATAAAGACCTCCAACCTGTTCCGCAATGTTCTGAATTTTTTCCCAGTAGATATATTCATCTTCATTAAGGGAATACTGATCCACTAAAATGCTGTACCTCGTTCTTAGCCTGTCTGTGACATTTGATATATAATTTATAGGATAGCTTTTAATCCTTGCTTCATCAAAAGCAGCGGTACTTTTAATATTTATTGAATGAGATTTCTCATTTATCCAGCATGTCTGATTTGGCACATCAAAAAGAAGCCTGAATTTCCATGTCTCTGAAAAATCCCATCTGTAATACTTACATATATTTTGAGGATCATGAGTATCCAATTTAATCTGACATGCATCAACTCCCTTAAAAAATCCTTCCGGTTTCTCAATAGCTATTTTTTCATAATATAGGCTGTCAATAGTAGGAACAGGTACCATCTCCATCGGATATGATTCATAAGTAAGATTGCCGGATTCGGAATTTGTTTTGACATGTAATGTATAAATTCGCCCAATTATTCCATAAAATGTCGATGGGGTCAGGTATGTACCCGGCACTGATTCTGTAAGACTGACTACATCGCCAAAATTATCGGATATTGTAACGTTGTATCCACGAACCGGTTTGGCTGCACTTACTTCCCCGAGCGGCAGTGATTTAGAAAGTTTAATTGTGTCAGTCTCGTGCTGATCTGTTAATAAACCCTGCACAACAAGAAGTTCCTTCTCCTCTTCAATCTTTGGAACAAATTGAGTAATACAACTACTTAAAAGCAGTAAGATCAGTAAAAATAATATATGGCGTTTTTGTATCATAATCAGTTATTTATCTTCCCAGAAACCAGGTTTTACATTTGAGCCTCGTACTGTACAATCTGCACATCCCTTTTTATCCGTCAGGACTTTAAACGGAGGAGTCCAATGTGGTTCATCCTCAAGAATCCATACAGTTACACCCAATCCCGGAGGATCAACATATCCAATCGTATCAGTGACACAATCACCATAACGGTAAATAATTCCTTCAAAATTATCTTTTATGAACAGTCTCTTTGAGGATTTTGCCGAAACGCTGAAGTATCCTAGCACTTTTTCAGTCGGATCCTCAATGCATTTCATATTGCTTTGGACAGAGGCAGGGATTACATCATACAGACCACCAACCTGTACAGCAACATTCTGAATTTTTTCCCAGTACTGGTATTCATCCTCGTTCAAAGAATACTGATTCAACAGGATGCTGTATTTCCGTGATAGTCTGTCGGTAATATTGGTTATATAAGTTACGGGAAGCCTTGTTATTCTTGATTCATTTAAAGCGGCAGTGCTTTTAATGTTTATTGAATGTGACTTATCTGATATCCAGCATGTTTGATTTTGTACAGGAAAGAGTAACCTGAGTATCCAGGTTTCTGCAAAGTCCCACCTGAAAAACCGGCAATCTCCTGAAGGATCATGAGTATCAAGGTAGATCTGGCATCCATCGACACCCTTAGAGAATCCAATTGCAGGTTCAATAACTGTTTTCGTATAGTAGATGCTGTCAATTGGAGGAACAGGTTTCATCTCCATAGGATTTGACTCGTAATTAAGACTTCCTCTCCCTGCATTTGAGCTCACATGCAGAGTATAAAAGCGTCCGATTACACCTTGAAAAGTTGATGGGGTAAGGTATGTTCCGGGAGCTGTTTCTGACAGAAAGACCATATTGCCAAGATTATCGGATATTGTAACATTGTATCCGGTTACTGGTTTTGGTTTATCCAGTTGTCCAAGCGCCAATGATTCTGAGAGCTTAATAGTATCGGTTTCGTGCTGATCGGTTATTAAACCCTGAACGACCAGAACCTCCTTCTCCTCCTCGATCTGAGGGACAAACTGAACTATACAACTATTCAGGAAAACTAAAAACAGTATAATAATAAATTTAAGTATAGATGAAGAATTCTGGCCATTTATAGTATATCGGTCGAAAATCAATTTATCTACTTTATCCCCAGTGGATGTAAATTGATTTTTTTCGCTCCCCTTGGGGTCGGAGTGAACAAAGAAAATCAATGAATATCTGGGATTATTTGACATCATTACATCTAAAAATCAAAACTAAAAGTAACTGAGGGAATAGCCTGGCCAAAGACCGACAGTTTATAGCCTGTGTACACATCACCCACCTTCTTGAAATATATTGAATAAACGTTTTGCCTTCCAAGCAGATTATATACAGAGAATGTCCAGGTCGGACGAGCCAGTTTATGCGATCTCAGGTTTCCGTTTACCTGGAAAGACAAATCAAGTCTTGAATAATCAGGAATCCTGTATTTATTTCTGTCGGAATAATGCACAAGCACATCATCATATATATGATAAGTAGCAACAGGATAAGTAATGGGACGTCCTGTGCTCCATGTATAGTTCGATGATATACTGAACCGGCGCGAGAAGATATAATTAAACGTAACAACAAGATCATTCGGCTTATCAAAGTTGGCGGGGAACCATTTCCCGGCATTGATTATCTCCTCGCTGAATGAGCTCAGACTCCTTATAAAAGTCCTGGAATAGGTATAACCAACACTATATCGGATTTTCCCTTCTGTTTTCTTTAGCACCAGTTCCAATCCGTAGGCCTTCCCTTTTACATTTACAATGTCTTTTTCAATGTGTTCATCCATTATAAAATCTGTTCCTCCTTTAAAGTCAACCATATTTCTGATTTCCTTATAGTAAAGTTCCACAGATGCTTCGAAGTTGTTCTTAAACAACATCTCATAGAATCCTACTGCAACCTGATCACCGATCTGTGGTTTTATATAGGAATCACTAAGTTTCCACGTATCCGTCGGAGATATTGAGGTTGAATTTGAAAGCAGATGAAGGTATTGTCTTGTTCTGTTATAATTGATCTTAAAAGAGTTCTTTTCAGAGATCCTGAAATTCAAAGAGACCCTGAATTCGGGTCCACCATATTTATTGACAATACGCCATGGCTTGTAATTAAGTGTATCGGTAATTGTAGATATACTTTTTGAATATTTCGGATTATAAACCATAACTGTCTGAGGACCGAATGTAAAGAAAGAGGACATTCTTATCCCTGCATTTACAGAAAGAAAATCCGTAAGAAGGAATTTGTCGTCGATATATAATGCACCTTCCCATGCCCTTTCTTTTTGAAGTGTATGCGGGACAACCAGTGATGAATCGTTATAAGGTTGATAGCTCCCGGGGATAATTGCGTAACGTGTAAGGTCCATGCCAAAATTGATCTCATTTCTGCCCAGGAACCAGTTAAAGTCAGCTTTCAATCCTGTGCTGTTTAATCTGTGAGAAAGAATAAATGCCTCTGTTGTAAGATACTGACTTGAAATATTATAATCATAAAAACTATTATTTATTGAAAAGGATGAAAAAAACCTGCTGTTAAAGAAATGTCTCCATTTTAAAGCAACAATGTTGTTATTATAAGCATAAGTCGTATCGGAGTTAAACCGGAAAGCATCATGACTTATATATGCAGAGAGATCTATTTTGTTGTTCTTATTAAATTCATAGGTTATTTTTCCGTTTAAATCATAGAACGACGCTCTGCTGTTTCGTAAAGAGGGGTCTTTGATCAGACCGAAGATCCAGTTTGAATAAGTTGTGCGTGCAGTAAGTAAATAAGTAAGTGTATCTTTTATCAGAGGTCCTTCTATCGAGATATGGGTTGTAATCGGACTAATACCAGCATTACCGGCAAATTCTTTCCTGTTACCTTCTCTTGATCCTATATCGAGAACCGAGGAAATCCTTCCGCCATAACGGCTTGGTATTCCACCTTTATATAATGTGACATCTTTGATTATATCAGAGTTAACCGCCGAAAAGAATCCGAAGAAATGTGAAGAATTATATATTGGTGCCCCGTAGAGAAGAATAAGGTTCTGGTCAGTAGAGCCGCCCCGTACATTAAAACCGGCTGAACCTTCTCCGACAGTCTGAACTCCCGGAATTAAAAGAACACTTTTGATTATATCAGATTCCCCCATGGAGGTTGGCAATAACTTAAAAGAAGTTATGTTGATCTTTTCAGCTCCAACCTCAAATCTCTGAAGGGTAACACTCTTCTGAGCCGACACAATTGTTTCCTTCAAAGGTATAAGAACACTGTTCATGTCAACATTGAGTTCCCCGTTTCCGTAGAGATTCAGATTTATCGCCTTTTCCCTCATTCCGATAAAGGAGAACTGGAGAAAGTGAATTCCCCTGGGCAGCGTAAGCGTGTAATAGCCATATTCATTTGAGACAGTCCCAATAGAAAGCTTCTGTAGGAAAACAGTTACACCAGGTACCGGCTCATGCGTATCCTTGTTTCTGATATAACCTGTCAGAATGACATTTCCGGGTTTGTTTTTTTCCTCCGGATTCCCAATATTAATGGACATATTGCCTTCTAATCGCTGATTTTCTCCTGATCCATTATAATCATCGGGCGGCAGGAAGCTATTATCTTTTTCTGAAGGTGAAACTGAAACCTTAATCGCAAACCTGTTTGTAATAACTATATTCCCCGATTCTTCAATGATATAATAAAGTGTTGTTCCTTTAAACAGGTTATCCAGCACACAGGATAACGTAGGACAGTCTGATAAATCTCCTGTCTTCAGTCGGGACACCCACTCATCTCTATAAAAGAATTTTACAGAAAAAAGTTTTTCAGCTTTTAGTGTAAATTCTTTAAAAGAAAGATTTTTAAAATCAGAGGATATCCTGTATTTTTCCTGAGCTTCAAGGCTCAGGGAAAAGAACAAAGTTAAAATAAGGATAGGGATCTTTGATTTCATAAACTAGTGTCTAACGGCTAATGTTGTCGTAATACCTTATTACAGGAATAAAACTTTCCGGTTCTTTTTCTGAAACATAGAGTCTGTTTTTTTTAATAAAGGGGTTAATCATCTCTTTTTTTTCAATCAGCGCCTTTATCAAATCACTTTTACTATTTATCATGTAAATAACGTTGTCTTTAACAAAATAGATCCGGCTAAGCTGGTAGAACTTTTCATTTCCTCCGTCAATTGTGAGCTTATCAATTTTTTTGGTGTATTTCAGGTAAAGTGCTGTTTTTCCCTGATATAACACGTTAAAATATTTTTTAGATCCTTTTATACTATCATCCTGCATCCTTATGAACTTATATGTTTTATCCTTAAATGAAAGAGAAAAACTGTCAACCATTTCTTTATTCAATTGAAGTATTCCTCCCTGGTCAACGGGTGTAAGAATTTCATCATTGTAAATATCATACTTGAGGAAGATGTCTGTAAACCTTTTACCATTAATTGTCAGTGATCCGGGTAAAAACTCATTGGAAAACAAAAATTGATTGCCTTCTGACAGATAATAAAGGTTTCTCCAGATCCTGCCATTGAAAAGATTCTGATTTTCAATAAGAGTATCCTGCTGACTTCCGCTAGAACGAAATGGCCCGGCTAATGTCTGTGCAGTAACAGAAAGGTCAGCCCCAATTATAAATGCAAAAAACAGGATGAACAGGAATTTAAATCTGCACATTGAATATCCGTTATGTATTTAAATCAATTGATATTTTTTCAGATATGAATTAATGAAATCGTTATCCTTCTTTAGCTTTCGTACAATGATTTCCTGTTGCTGACTCAAAGATAGTTTCAGATCCTCTTTTTCAAGCAGTGGATATTCAACATGGATGGTTATTGGAGCATAAATATTGAGTTCTTTCACCATTTTAAAGAAGAGATCCCAATCTATCATCCCCTCACCCATCGGCACAGTAACAGGCTGCGGTTTGCCTCCTTCTGTTTTCCATATAAAATCCTTGATTGCCAGTGTTTTTATTTGTCTGGCAATCAGACGCATTCCAACTATCCATGTATCTGTACCTTCTACCATTGCATGCCGTACATCATACTGACTGCCTAAGAACTCAGGCGGAATATCACGAAGAAGTTCATGCAAATCCCATACGGGGGCACCCACATGGGTACCTGCATGGTTCTGATAACCGCCATGAATTTTATATTTACGGTTAATCCTGGATATTTCAATCAGATCAGTTCTGTATTGCTGGATAGTTTCCCAAACACCTTTTTTAAAATCATAATCAAACCATCCTAACCTGTAAAATTTCACTCCTGAATCTGAAGCTGTCTTCAGTATTTTTTCAGTGAAAGAATCTGAAGCAGAGACAATCCCTGTTACAATCATGTCGATTGTCAGGTTGAATTTATTTGCCCGGCCAATCAATTTCGGCAAAGCTATCCCAACATCTGCCGGTTCCACTTTTCCTCCGGGACGGACAGTCAGGTCCAGACCACCTATTCCTGCTCCTGCCGTGCATTCACACATAAAATCAAAATCATATGTATCGAGAGGCTTAGAGAATAACCTTATAGGGTATCGATTCACGACTGATTCAGGAATCAGGGACCGAATGTTCGAGATTAATGGGATTGCCACCCCACCAGCTACCATAGTAGATAAAAATTTTCTTCTGTTCTGGATCATTTCATTGTTTTTAAATATTTCAGTAAAACCAGAGGACTTTCCCAAATCTACCAAATAATCTGACAATTGTTTGAACTGCAAACTACTAATATTCTTCCCAGTAATCAGGTCTTGTAGTTGTTCCCCTTACTGTACAATCGGCACAACCTTTGATATAGGTCAGAATTTTGTATGGTGGCGGAGGTGAGGGAACATCAATAATTACCCATGCAGAAACACCCAGATCGGGAATTAGTGTAAAATAGTTAACACGTACATGTTCACAGTTTGTATATAAATCAGGCATCCCTCTGAATTGATCTTTTACAAAAATCCTTTTTGATTTTACTGCTGAAACGCTGAAATAACCTAAAACATTTTCATCAGGTTTATCAACACATGATATATTGCTGGGAATCGAGGACGGAATTATATCATAAAGACTGCCTACATTTTCGATCACATTCTGAAGTTTATCCCAATAAATAAATTCATCGTCAGTAAGTGAGTATTGATTCACCAGTATACTGTATCTAACTTTCAGTCGGTCAGAAGCATTTGTAACGAAATTTACCGGCTGCCGTATGATTGTACCTTCAGACAAACCAGATGTACTCTTAATATTAATATTGTCGGAGCCATTTGTTACCCAGCACTTATTGTTGGGAACATTATATGGTATCCCGAATTCCCAGGTCTCTGTGTACTCCCAGCGATAGAGCTTGCAAATGTTTTCCTTATCGAAGGTATTTAAGTAAATCTGACAACCCTCACCTGAAGGCCATCCATCATCCGCTCTAGACAGCACAACTTTTTCATAATAAACAGTGTCAATCGGAGGCACCGGCTTCAGAAGTACCGGGAATGATTGATAACTCAGGTAATTACGGGATGAACTGGTTTTAATGTGCAGTGTATAGGTTCTGCCGACAACACCCTGGAAGGGCGGATTTGTGACATATATTCCTCCTTGTCTCTCACTTAAACTATAAAAACCGCCTAAATCATCAGAGAGGGTCACAATACATCCTGTTAACGGGGTAGCTGAATTTCTACCTCCAAGAGGCATTGAAGTGGAAAGTTTTATTGTATTTGGGCCAGGCTGGTCTGTCACAAGCCCTTCAACTACAAGGATATCAGGGTCTTCAGTAGTTACAGGAACGAACATTGTGATACAACTATAAGACAGTACCAATATTATCAAAATAGAAACATACAGTAAAAATCCCGAAGGCAAATATTTTAAAAATAATTGCCTGTTGGAATCCCCATCTCCGAAATTGACATTCATATGGTATATTTTAAAACCATGTGGATTTTAGATGAATAAAAAGTTATTTTCAGGTGACTTGCAGAAAAAATATTCCAGATACTGACGCTCAGCTACTCTGTTACCTTTTTACCTTAATGATCTTTTTTATTGAATACATTTTGCCTTCCGGATTAATGCCCTGAATATTAACTTCAAAATCTGAAGCAATATCCGATGTCCAGAACTCAACCCTGACCTTACCATCTTTGCCAGGCTTTAGCGAAGGATTCCAAAAAAGCGTGTTTCTGAAATCCGGTATCCGGCTCTTCTTCATTTCTGCAGATGAATAATCGGGCGATACAAACGAGCCTGTCGGATCGATTGCTCTATAATGCAACCTGATGGCATAATCAGCCAATGTGGCATTGCTGAAGTCTGCCGCTTTTGTAATAACATTCACTATTCCAATGAAAAGGAAGTCTCCAATATAATATTTGCCTCTGACAACATCTATTCTTTCAACGATCTCAGGATCAAGAGCAGCTATTAATGAAGGATCTTTTACCATTACCCCGTCTATAAACAGTCCCGGAGGTGTTTCGTAAACTTTGTTGTTCTCAGGATTTGCAACAGTTATCTCATAGCCCAATTTTTTACTCTTCAAAAAGACACCGACTAAAAGTTCAAAGAACACTTCCTGCATTACAGGAAGTACAATGTAGTCTTTCATGATCAGCTCCTGATCAGGTTTTCCATAGAATCTTTTAATATCGGGCAGTGCTATAACAGGACTAACAGGGTCTCCAATATAAGAAGTCCCATAAATTTTTCTCACCTGGTGATTTACACTCCATGTTGAAATATAGTCAGGAATCTGATTATTGACAGAATCAACAGATATCTCTGGCTTTAAATACTGATCCGAAAAAGGTGATTCAATACTAAGAGACTGATTTTTAGTTACTACATCGGGTTGGATAATTAAATCTTTTACCTTTTCATCGATATGAATTTTAAAACTAAATCTTCCTTCCCGATCTGCTTTCGCATATTGAAAACCAGCGATTTTGCCCGGAGATGAACAGATGACGTACTTAACTGAATCTTCGGAACTCTGACCAGAAGCTATAAGTTTCCCCGAAAGATAATGATCTTCATTTTCCATCTGGTATTTAAAAACAGGTGGTTCATCTGATAAAATAATATTCCAGTTAATCCAATTACTTTTCAGAGTTTGAAGAAGACTGTCTGTCAATTCAGGAGCGAGCTCGCTAACTTTCCTGTTTTTAAAAACACTCCATGGCATGGAGCCAAATTCCGTCCCAAATATCATATAATCATTAATGTCCATGACATTATGTTTAAATGTTTCCGGTGCAATTGATATGCTCAGATTGGGGGAATTCAGAGAAGTTAATCCTTTTCCAAACTCCAAATCCAGTGATATTTTCTTTCTGAGTCCTGAACTGTCGACAGAATGCAGAGAGATATCCGGATTTACGCTACCGGGTGTATAAATGTATCTTTCACCTACAGGCTGGCCTTTAAGATTAAAAACTGTAATGCTGTTTATTCCTGAAGACAACTGACTTTTTGGAATAGAGATTTTTGTAAATTCTCCGGATATCCTTTCAGAACTTACTACGTTAATAATTCCATGAGTCTGAATAAACAAATAAAACTGATTACTATTTTCAGAGCGGAATTTTTCATCTGCTGAAACAATGATTTCCAGAAAATCCTGTTTAAGATTGTCTACCTTCAGAGTGATTCCTGTGTTTTGAAGTTCCTGATTAATTTTAGTACCTATACCTTGATTAATTATTTTGTCTGAATTTATATTTCTTTTAAATGACTTGTTGCTGAAAGCATTATAAATATGGACAGTCTTTGTAAAACAATTATATGGAAGAAAATTTTTCATCCAGCTTGTATATGTTCTTATTGTGTATGTCCCGGTACTCAATGTGTCGGGAAGAGCAATTTGGCCAGGGCCAAAACCTTCATTAAGCCATATTTTTTTCTGGACGATAGGACGGTTTTCAGGATTAAGCAATTCAAAGTAAGCAATTTTACTTTCAGATGAAGGTTTAAAACTTTGTCTGTCAATTAAATAAATATTAAACCACATATCTTCTCCTGAAATATAATCTTCCCTGTCTGAGTGAATAAATATTTCTTCCCGCGGTACTGTTTTACAAAATCTTAAGAATTTTTCACTGAGATTATCCCTGAAATTAACAGGAGTCTGTCCATAAACACCTTGTACAAACAGGAAATGAATCAGAATTAGAACCGTTGTTAATATTTTTTTTACCATTTAAAATGCTTTCATCGATAATCCGTTATTTATCATTTTACCAGAAGTCAGGCCTGATTTTTGTGCCTCTGACTGTACAATCATAACAAGCCTTGATACGTGTAGTCACTCTGTATCCTGGCGGTGGCAGAGGGTTATTAATAATTACCCAGACGCTCGAATTCAGATATTGAATTGGGTTATTCCCTCTCACTGTATCGGCGATGCATGTTTGATCAGTATATTCGGTGCGTACACCTGCAAAACGATCTTTTATAAAAATTCTTGTAGATGATTTAGCTGATACGCTGAAATAACCAAGTACTTTTTGATTGGGATCATCAACACAATAAATATTGCTGGGAATAGCTGAGGGTATTATATCGTAAAGGCCACCTACCTGTTGAGAAATATTTTGCAATTTATCCCAGTAGATATATTCATCCTCATTCAATGAGTACTGATTCACCAATATGCTGTATTTTTCTCTCAACCTATCAGTCTGGTTTGTAATTAAGAGCAAAGGGAACCTGCTGATTCTGTCTTCCCCAATGAAAGAAGTGTTTTTAATATTAATTACATCGGAATTATTTGAAATCCAGCATACGTTGTTAGGAACAGTATAAGGAAGGTGGAACTCCCAAGTCTCGGAGTACTCCCATCTGTAGAACTTGCATTTGTTCTCTGGATCATGGGTATCTACAAAGATCTTACAACCCTCCTGACCTGCTGAGGTTCCATTACTCTCTGAAAAAACAACTTTTTCATAATAAACGCTGTCGATTGGAGGAACAGGTTTCAGTTCCATCGCATATGATTCAAAATTCTGACTATTACCAAGGTTTGTACTTATGTGCAAAGTATAAAACCTACCGATAATGCCCTGAAATTTTGCCGGGTCCGAAATATAAGTTCCCGGAGTTGTTTCAGTGAAAATGAAAGACTGACCCGAATCATCGGATACCGATACATTACATCCTGATACAGGTAGTGGTGCAGTAGTCAATCCCAGATGGTTTGGTCGGGAAAGTTTTATGATATTAGTTTGTGGTCTATCTGTTATCAATCCTTCAACGACAAGTAAATCCCTTTCCTCAGTGGTATGCGGAATAAACTGAGTTATACAACTGCTCATAAGAAGTAAAATTGATAATAATATTATTTGCCTGGCGTGATTCATTTTCCCTTAGAAATCAAAGCTAAAAGTGACCGATGGAATTGCCCTTCCAAAAACTGACAATCTGTAACCGTTTACAGTTTGTTCCTCTTTTTTGAAATAAATTGAGT
>Ga0209540_10002320_pt1 | contig 13592 bp, 11 predicted proteins | sample BarGraIncu01121A_FD_184501 | JGI IMG/M metagenome (GOLD analysis project Ga0209540, IMG submission 184501) | Arctic peat soil microbial communities from Barrow, Alaska - Barrow Graham LP Incubations 011-21A (SPAdes) (version 2) | ecosystem: Environmental > Terrestrial > Soil > Wetlands > Peat... | reverse complement strand
CGGGGAGACATAGAACAGCGCCGCCGCGTAGATGAGCAGGAGAGCGATGATCGCGATCAGGCGCAGGAACTGGATGAGCGCCGCGCCGGCGGCGTCCACCTGCCCTGTGAGCAGGGCGATGAGGTCGCCCTGACCGCGACCGGCGATGAAGGACAGATCGGTGTGGGCGAGCGCGTCGAAGCCTTCGACCCGCAGTCGCGCCATCGCGCGGTTCTGCACCACCGCCGAGTACCACGCGTTCAGGTAGAACGCGACCTGGCGCAGCATGACGGGGATGAAGGCGAGCGCGAGAAGCGTCAGAAGGTTGAGCGGGACCCCGGCCCACCGGCTCGCGCGGATGAGAATCCCCCACAGCCCCCCTTGCGCCTGCGCGATGACCTTGGGACCGTCCTGCGCGTACTGCAGCACCGGCAGGAGCATCCCGATGCCGAAGCCTTCGAGCGTGGCGTACGCCATGGCGAACGCCACGAGGATGGTGATCTCCGAGCGTCGCATACGGAGCATGTCGAACATGCGCCGTATGGCGTTGACCTTGGTGTATTCGGCGAGCCAATGGAGGATCTTGTGCAACATGGGGTCCTTGCGTTCGGAGTGAGGATGATCTCTGGAGAACAACAATAGAGCAGTCGGTGACCTAGCGGGATTCTGGCACCGTTCTGTATTCTGCTCGGCCTCAGGAGTTGCCACGTTGCAGTAGAGTGACGAGGGGCGGCCGCAGCTGGGTCCGCGCCGTTCTTGACCCGAGTGAGCGAAGGCGCTGCTTTCGGGCGGTGCGGACTCAAGACGACTGGGAGCCAAGTGTGATACGCGCGGCTGTTCGCACTCTGCGCAGGGTCGACGCCTATCGGCGTACGGTCGGGGCTCGCGGACTTCTCTCCGCCGCGCTGGGGTTGCTGAGGCGTCGCCCCGAGTTGCTGCAGGTGGAACCTCTCGGTGTCGTACACCCCCTGTTCCTGAGAGTCCCCTCCTCCGATGTCCCGACATTCGAGCAAGTCTTCATCAGCAAGCAGTACGAGTTCGGCGTGAAGTGGGCTCCCAAGTACATCATCGACGCCGGCGCCAACATCGGGCTCGCGGCGGTCTACTTCGCGAACAAGTTTCCAGACGCGAGGATCGTCGCCATAGAACCCGAGGCGAGCAACCTGGAGATTCTCAGAAGGAACGTCGCACCGTATCCCAATATCACAGTCGCTTGTGCGGCTCTGTGGCATGAAGACTCGACGATCGACCTCGTGGATCCCGGTCTGGGCAACTGGGGCTTCATGGTCCAGGCTGGACATGATGGTGAGAGGTACGGACCGGTCGTCCACACCGTGCGGAGCGTGACCGTTGACGCGGTCATGAGGCAATACGGGATCGACCACGTGGATATCCTGAAGATGGACATCGAAGGCTCGGAGCGAGAGGTATTCGGGGATCCCTCCGCTTGGATCGATGCAGTAGACGCCATGATCGTCGAGTTGCATGACCGCATGAAGCCGGGATGCAGCCGCAGCTTCTACCTCGGTTCAGCCGACTTCGAGAACGAATGGTTGCAGGGAGAGAATGTGTACATGGCGAGACGCCGGAGCTGCCTAGGACGTCCTGCGTGATCGCCGATCCGCCGAGCCGCGCGCCGGCCGCGCCTGCAAGGGTGCACGGTCATAGGCTATCTTTGACTTGGTAGGGCTATACGATTGCGACGGAGATGGTCGCGGGCCTCTGGAGGCGCTGGTTTGAAGGCAATCATACTTGCGGGCGGCTTGGGGACGCGGCTGTCCGAGGAGACCGTGGTCAAGCCCAAGCCGATGGTAGAGGTGGGCGACCGGCCGATCCTTTGGCACATCATGAAGCTGTACAGCCACTACGGGATCAACGACTTCGTGATCTGCGCCGGCTACAAGGGCTACCTGATCAAGGAGTACTTCCAGAACTACTGGCTTCACAACTGCGACGTGACGTTCGACCTGCGTACGCGTGAGACCGTCGTGCACCAGGACAGCAACGAGCCGTGGCGCGTCACGGTCGTAGACACCGGAGCTGACACACTCACGGGCGGGCGCATCCAGCGGATCCGCGACTACGTGGACGACGAGACATTCCTGCTCACGTACGGAGATGGCGTCGCGGACGTCGATGTTGCGGCCACGATCGACTACCACCGGAAGCACGGCAAGCTCGCCACGGTCACGGCGGTCCAACCCATTGGCCGCTTCGGGGCGATGGACCTGACGCACGAGCAGGCAGTGATGTCGTTCCAAGAGAAGCCCAAGGGCGACGGCGGATGGGTCAACGGTGGCTTCTTCGTCTTGGAGCCCGGCATCTTCGACTACTTGGGCGATGGCGACGCGATGTGGGAGCAGGCCCCCCTCGAGGGAATCGCCGCGGCTGGTGAGCTCGTGGCCTACAAGCACACAGGCTTCTGGCAGCCCATGGACACCCTGCGCGACAAGCAGTTGCTGGATCACCTGTGGGAGTCCGGAGAAGCGCCATGGCGGAAGTGGTGAGTGCGATCACGGCAATGCCGGACCTCTTCGGCGGCGTGTTCCGCGGACGCCGTGTGTTCCTGACCGGGCACACGGGCTTCAAGGGTGCGTGGCTTGCGCTGTGGCTGACGGAGATGGGGGCTGAGGTCACGGGCTTCGCACTCGCGCCGCCCACGACGCCGTCGCTGTTCGAGCTCGCGGGGGTCGAGAGGCGCCTCGCGCGGCACGTCATCGGTGACGTCCGCGATCGGGACGCGCTGGTCGAGGCGATGAAGACGGCCAGACCCGACATCGCGATCCACCTGGCGGCGCAGCCGCTTGTGCGGCTCTCGTACGAACAGCCCATCGAGACCTTTGAAACCAACGTCATGGGCTCGGCGGATTTCTTCGAGGCCGTGCGAGCGTCGGACACGGTCCGCGTCGCCCTCAACATCACGAGCGACAAGTGCTACGAGAACCGTGAGTGGGAGTACGCCTATCGCGAGAACGACGCGATGGGAGGATTCGACCCTTACAGCGCCTCCAAGGGCTGCGCCGAACTCGTCACGGCGGCGTACCGGAGTTCGTTCTTGGGCGCCGGCTCCGGTGTGCGGGTCGCGAGCGCCCGCGCCGGGAACGTCATCGGCGGGGGCGACTGGGCGGTCGACCGCATCGTGCCCGACTGCATCCGCGCATTGACCGCCGGAGAGCCGATCGTCGTTCGCAATCCGGACGCCGTGCGGCCGTGGCAGCACGTGCTCGAGCCGCTCTCCGGCTACCTGCTCCTAGCGCAGCGACTGTGGCAACATGACGGGCCGGCATTCGCCGAGGGATGGAACTTCGGACCGCTTGCAGCCGGAGGCGTGCCAGTGCGCGAGTTGGTGGCCGGCCTCGTCTCGTCGTGGGGCTCCGGCTCGTGGGGGATCCCCGAGCGTGTCGAGCAGCCCCACGAAGCGAACCTGCTACGACTCGACTGCACGAAGGCGCAGGCACGGCTTGGGTGGCAGCCCCAATGGGACGTGGCCACCACTGTGGCTCGGACTGCTCGGTGGTATGCCGCTTGGCATGCGAACAACGGCTCGGCGGCTGCGACCTGCATTGATGACCTGAACAGCTACGTAGAAGCTGCCCGCGCCGCACGCTCGGTGTGGGTCTGACAGGAGGACTTGTGAGCGGAAGTGCCGATGAGGCTGATCGACTGCGGGCGGAGATTCTTGACAGGGTTCGCGAATACCATGCGGTAGCGTTCGGTGGCACGAAGCCCTTCAAGCCGGGGACGTCACGCGTCGCCTATGCGAGTCGCGTATTCGACGAGCGCGAGATGGTGAACCTGATCGACTCGTCGCTAGACTTCTGGCTCACCTACGGGCGCTACTCAGCGGCCTTCGAGAAGGGCCTCGCTGAGTACCTCGGCATCAAGCACGCGCTCCTCGTGAACTCGGGCTCGAGTGCCAACCTGCTGGCTCTGGCGGCGTTGACCAGCAGTCGGTTGGGGAAACGATCCCTGCGCCCGGGCGACGAGGTCATCACGGTTGCTGCCGGGTTCCCGACAACCATCGCGCCGATCGTGCAGTTCGGGGCCGTACCGGTATTCGTGGATATCGAACTGGGCACCTACAACATCGATGTCTCGCAGTTGGAGGCGGCTCTCTCGACGCGCAGCAAGGCCGTCATGCTCGCCCACACACTCGGCAACCCGTTCGACATCGGGGCGGTGCGCTCGTTCTGCGATTCGCACGGTCTGTGGCTCATCGAGGACAACTGCGACGCCCTGGGTGGCGAGTATCGTGGCCGCAAGACCGGCACGTTCGGTGACATCGGGACCTCGAGCTTCTACCCGCCGCACCACATGACGATGGGCGAGGGCGGCGCGGTCTACACGGACAACGACGAACTGGCGACGATCATGTTGTCGATGCGCGATTGGGGTCGCGACTGCGTCTGCCCTTCGGGCAAGGACAACTCGTGTGGCAAGCGGTTCTCGCAGCAGTTCGGCACGCTGCCGTTCGGCTACGACCACAAGTACGTCTACTCGGAGTTCGGCTACAACCTGAAGGCGACCGACATGCAGGCCGCAATCGGCCTCGCGCAACTGGAGAAGCTGCCCGAGTTCGCTGCGGCACGGCGGCGCAACTATGCGTACCTTCGCGAAGCCCTGCGTCCTCTCGAAGATGTGTTGATCATGCCCGAGGCGACCAAGGGCGCCGAGCCGAGTTGGTTCGGCTATCTGATGACGGTGCGTGACGGCGCGGGGGTGACGCGCGACGAACTCGTCGCGACGATGGAGCAAGCCAAGGTCCAGACTCGCATGCTCTTCGCCGGCAACATCGTGCGCCAACCGGTCTTCGACCGGATGCGTGAGACTGGCGAGGGCTATCGGGTGGTCGGCGGTCTCGCCAACACGGATCGCGTCATGCGGGACGCGTTCTGGATCGGTGTGTATCCGGGCATGTCCGAGGAGATGCTCGCGTACATGGCGGGGGTGTTGTCACGCGCATGCGGGTGCTAGGCGAGGCGTCAGAACTCGAGGTCCATCTTCGGGAGAGGTCGTCCGTGGGTGGCTGTTGTTCGACATCGGCTGTTGTGCCGACCCATGGCGGGGTGATGGGCGCGCGAGCGCTGGTCGTACGGTCGGACTGGGCAGCGAGATGACGGGCACACACGCGACAATCAGCACGCCGGACGCGGAGTCTGCTGCCATGACGCGGCGCGTACACCTGATCGCCACGATAATCCTCATCGGCACTGTCTTGATGATTGGTTGGCACTACTTCCAACCCGCGCAGTTGCCGAGGCCGTATTCGGTCAGCACCTTCTTGTTCAACCCCGCCGATCGGTTCATGGATTTCTTCAACGACTTCAACCGCGCAGCTCACTTTGCTGCCGACCCGCTGTTCGCGATCGACTACACGCCATGGGCGCACTTCCTCGTGACGCTGACGGTCCCTCTTGGGGCTTGGCTCGCATTCGGACTGGAGCTGCTGGCCTTTGGAGCGACGCTTTCGTTCATGCTGGTGCGGTACTTCTTGCCTCACGTGGAAGGTGGCGCGGCCAAGGTCCAGCAGTTCTTCATCCTCGCCGCGCTGTCGTATCCGGTCATCTTCCTCATAGACCGCGGCAACCATGAGATGCTGGTCTTCGTCCTTCTCTTCTGGTTCCTGCATCTCTACTACAACAGTCGCTCACCGTGGACGGGAGTGCTGCTTGCAGCGGCAATCGCCATCAAGTTCTACCCTGCGACACTGCTGGTGCTTCTCTTAGCTGACCGCCGATATCGCGATGCTCTCATAGCATCAGCTGCCGCAATCGGAATGCTGCTCGTTGGCGTCCTCGGCGTCTCCTTGACCACGCACGTATCCGTCGCTTCGGTGGTTGCATACACGCAGACGACGCTCTTTGGACCCGCCAGCCATCATGCGTTTGACCTTGCCGCGGGGGGAGTGCAGCATGGTCACTCTCTTTGGAGCGTCTTCTTGGTGCTGGGATCACTGCTCCGCGTGCCTCTGGCTACGCTGGGAGGCTACTCAACCCCGTATGGGCTGGCGTGCCTCGTCCTCTTCGCGATTGTCTCCGTGTACGTGATCTTCGTAGAGCGACGCCCATGGGCCAGAGTCCTACTGCTGGTGATCTGCGCGATCACGCTGCCTTTCACATCGGCCGACTACACGCTCATCCACCTGTTCTTGCCGATGATGATGCTCGTGGCCGCGAGGCGGTCTCCCTGGGACAAGGTGGTGGCGGGGATGCTGGCACTGCTCTTCGTGCCGATGGACTTCCTGTACAGCCATGCTTCGGAGGTGAGCACTTCGGTCATCATCTATCCGATGCTGCTGCTCGGACTGGTGGTCGCGACCATGTGGAGCGGTCTCATTCTGCGCCAGGGCCGAGAAGTGCGAGTGGCTTCATGACGCGCATTCTCGTCACCGGTGGTTCGGGGTTCGTAGGCCGTACTCTCGTGCCCGGCTTGCGGAAGCTTGGGCACGAGGTGGTGGCACCGCTGCATGCCGAACTCGAACTCATCGATGCCGGGGCGGTCCGGGGCTATCTGGCGACCGTTCGTCCCGACGTCATCGTGCACGGCGCCACCAAGCCCGCACACCGCAATGCCACGGATCTCAGTCGCATCGTCGAGACGAACGAGCGTATGTTCTTCAATCTCGTGCGCGATCGCGATCTGTGCCCGCGCATGGTCTTCCTGAGCTCGGGGGCGGTGTACGACGGCGAGCACTACGTGAGCCGCATGGCTGAGACGTACTTCGACTCACACGTTCCCACCGATGAGCACGGCTTCTCCAAGTACGTCATCGCGAAGTACATCGAGAGCGCCGAGCACATCACCGAACTCCGGATCTTCGGCATCTTCGGACCGCATGAGGACTACGCGATTCGCTTCATAAGCAATGCGATCTGCAAGACGCTGTTCGATCTGCCAGTGACACTGCGGCAGGACCGCGAGTTCTCCTACCTGTGGGCGGAGGATCTCGTCCCGGTGGTTGCGTACTTCGCCGTCCATCCCGGTGCACAGCGGGCATACAATGTCGCGCCTGACGAGGTCATCCGGTTGCAGGATCTGGCACGGCTGGTGGCCGAGGTCTCGGGCAAGGATCTACCGATTCTCGTCGGCACCGCTGGCGAAGGAAGGCCCTACTCGGCGGACAATGCACGGCTGCGCGCCGAGATCCCGGATGTCGCGTTCACGCCGATGCGCGAAGCCGTCGAAACGCTCTACGCCTGGTACGAGGAGCGGCGCGACACCATTGATGTCGCGCAGCTGTTGACCGACAAGTAGGGACAGGAGCCGCACCACATGGCGATGATCAAGGTCTCCGACTACCTCGCGCGCCGCGTCGCGGAGCTCGGCGTCACGCACGTCTTCATGATCACTGGTGGCGGTGCCATGCACCTGGACGACTCGTTCGGGCGGCGCGACGACATCAAGCTCGTGTTCAACCACCACGAGCAGGCGTGCGCCATCGGGGTCGAGGGGTATGCGCGCGTCCGCGGGGATATCGGCGTCGCGGTCGTGACGACCGGCCCCGGGGGCACGAACACCATCACGGGCGTCCTGGGGCAGTGGCACGACTCGGTGCCTGCGCTCTACATCTCCGGCCAGGTGCGCTACGACACCACCGTCGCGAGTACGGGCCTCCCGCTGCGCCAGATGGGCGATCAGGAGGCCGACATCGTCGCCATCGTCACGCCGATCACGAAGTATGCGGTCATGGTCACCGATCCGACGACCATCCGGTACCACTTCGAGAAGGCCGTGCATCTGGCGCGAAGCGGACGCCCCGGCCCGGTCTGGCTGGATGTTCCGCTGAACGTGCAGGGCGCGATGGTGGATGAGGAGGCGCTCACGGGATTCGCGGTGGACGAAGGTCCACTCTTCGATGCGACCCTCGTCGAGCGGCAGGTGACCGAACTTGTCGAACGGATCAAGGCCGCCCAGCGTCCGGTCGTCCTCGCAGGCAGCGGCATCCGGACCGCGGGGGCGCACGAGGCATTCCTCGCACTCATCGAGCGACTGAGCGCGCCGACCGTGACTGCATGGAACGCGCACGACCTGCTGTGGGAGAACCACCCACTGTATGCAGGACGCCCCGCGACCATCGGCGACCGCGCCGGGAACTACGCCGTTCAGAACTCTGATCTTCTGATCTCGATCGGGTGCCGACTGAATGTGCGGCAGATCGGCTACGAGTTTGACGCGTTCGCTCGTGAGGCCTTCCTCGCAGTCGTGGATATCGATGCAACCGAGTTGCGCAAGCCGACAATCCACCCCGATCTGCCTATCCACTCAGATGCCGCGTTCTTCATCGCTGAGTTGGAGCGGCAACTAGCGGGTGCCGAACTGCCCGACCGCAGCGAATGGCTTGAGTGGTGTCTCGAGCGCAAGCGGCGGTATCCGGTCGTGCTGCCCTCGTACGCCGCGAACGATTCGCACGGCGTGAACCCCTATGTGTTCGTAGATCGCATCTCCGAGCACGTAGAAGAGGGCGACATCGTGGTAACGGCGAACGGCGCGGCCTGCGTGGTGGGCTTCCAGGCGCTCAGGTTGAAGCGGGGCATGCGCTTGATCGGGAACTCCGGCACCGCGTCGATGGGCTACGAGTTGCCTGCGGCCACGGGAGCCTGTTTCGCTTCCGGGCGTCGCGTGATCTGCTTTGCCGGCGACGGTTCGATCCAGATGAACATCCAGGAGCTCGAGACGATCGCTTTCAACCTGTTGCCAGTGAAGATCTTCATCTTCGACAACGGAGGATACCTTTCCATACGGCAGACGCAGGACAACATGTTCGGTGGGCACTATGTCGGAGAGGCTCCCCGGAGCGGTGTCGGCTTCCCGGACATGGTCCGCATCGGAGACGCGTACGGCATACCCTCTGAGCGAGTCTCGACGCACGCCGGGCTGGACGCCGCAATCGATCGGGCCCTGGCATCTGACGGTCCTGCGCTTGTCGTAGTAGCGATGGACCCGCAGCAGAAGTTCGCCCCCAAGGTCGCTTCCGAGCGGCTGCCGGACGGGCGCATCGTCAGCAAGCCGCTCGAGGACATGTGGCCGTTCCTGGACCGGGACGAGTTCCGCGCCAACATGCTGGTGCCCGAGTGGCGCCCGCAAACGCGCTAGACTAGGGGCTCAGACACAGGGGGGCGGCCGAGAGGGTCCATGGCGGACGTGCGGGCCTTCCCCATCGAACAGGTAGAGTGCAAGGGATTGAAGGGGGCGGCTGCATGAACACGCTCGAACGCAGGATGGTCGAGGTCCTGATCGACCTTCGAGAGAACCACCACGTCAACGGTGTGAAGGCCGAATTCGAAGCAGAGGGTACGCGTCTCGAAGAGGCCCTCCGGCTCAAGGAGGTCGTAGCCGCGGCCGGCATCGGTCTGACCATCAAGATCGGCGGCTGCGAAGCGATCCGTGACATGTACGAATGCCGCGTCATCGGGGTGACCCGCATCGTCGCGCCGATGATCGAGACTGCCTACGCGCTCAAGAAGTACGCCCAAGCGGTCAAGTTGTCGTTCCCCGAGGACGAGCGCGATCAGGTTGAGTTCGCGGTCAACGTCGAAACGCAGACGGGCTTCGACAACTTCGATGCGATGCTCGCACTGCCTGAGTCGGAACTCATCAACGGAATCGTGCTCGGCCGGGTCGACCTCACCGGTTCCATGGGGCTCTCTCGCGAGGACATCAACAGCAATCCGAGGGTCCTTGAGATCGCGCGCGAACTCTTCACCAAGGCGAAGGCTCGTGGGCTTGAGACGGCCCTTGGTGGTGGCGTATCAGCGGAGACGATCCCATTCATCCTTGAACTCGGTGAGGGGCTCGTTGATCGCTACGAGACCCGGAAGGTGATCTTCCAGTGCCCCTGCGGAATCCCCGTCGAGGGCGCAGACAAGGGCATCCTGAAGGCCGTCGGATTCGAGCTCATGTGGCTCAAGAACAAGCGTGACTTCTATGGCCTGATCGCCAACGAAGACGCCAAGCGCCTCGAGATGCTGCAATCGCGTTATGACAAGCTGATACAGGCCGCCGGGGGCATGTACGAGTAGATGTCCGTGGGCGCAGCGAACACTTCGATCGACATCGCATCCCCTGATTCCCTCGCTCGGGGGCGGATTCAGGCCGTGGCATTCGATCTGGATGGCACACTGTATTTCGGTGACACGGTCGCAGACGGCGCTGTCGAGATCGTCCAATACCTGCGCGACAGTGGCGTAACGGTGCTCTTCTTCACCAACAACTCGGCGAAGACGCGGGCACAGGTAGTAGAGAAGCTCGTGGGCATGAGTCTGCCCGCCGCCCCGTCGAACACGTACACGTCAGCGTCCGCGACGGCTGCATACCTTCGCAGACAGGGCTGGGATCGTGTGGCGGTGCTCGGCACGGACGGACTGAAGGCGGAGCTCGTCGCAGGCGGCGTGCAGGTCGCGGTCAAGGCCGCGGATGCGCAAGCGCTCGTGGTCGGCCTCGTCCCGGGATTCGATTTCGCAGTGCGCCCAGCGCTGCTCGAGGCCGTGCCCGCCGACATGCCGATCGTGGCCTGCAACATGGACATGGCATATCCGGTGGAGCATGGGGAACGCAGGCCTGGTTGCGGAGCCATCGTCCATGCGGTTGAGTCGTGGTGCGGCCGCACGGCACACGCCGTTGTAGGCAAACCCGGTGTATTCATGCTGGAGGAGTTGTGTCGCGATCACGGCTTGACCCCCGCTGCCGTCCTCGTTGTGGGGGACAACGTCGATAGTGATGTCGCGATGGCGCTTCGGACGGGGTCCCCTTGGGTGCTTGTCGGGGGCGAAGGCGCGCCGCCGCCAGGCGGGCTGGCCGTGCAGGGTCTCCGAGACCTGCAGCGTCTCATCGAGGAGTCGTGCGTCCGGTTCGACGGGGTACGGTCCTGAGGGTCGACGGACCGTGGGCTGAGCCCATCGCTTCTCTCGTCTGCGCAGAGGATGGACTCGTGGGCGCTCGCTGAGAGCTGCCGCAGACAGCGAACTCTTGCTGGCAGTCGATTCCCCGGTCCGCAGTCGTGCTTCGGCCAGTAGGCCGCTGGCGTCCCCGGTGGCTCCGCCGGGGCTCGCGGGGAGGCGGTAATCGAACTGCAGCGCCGTGCGCTACCATGGCTTGTCACGCAGAGGATCGACCAGACACGTCGGGTGACATCCAAGAATGCGGGGATTCAAGTTGCCGGATGACGAGCGACAGAGCCACCTGATAGCCGGAGGTTGGAACGTCGTGTTCGGGTATGCGTTCTTTCTTGTCGTACTTGCACTTCTCGGTGCTCCGCTTCGCGCTCTCGAATCCTCTCGTACGCCCTTCGTGGCTTGGGCGGGGCGAGACTACTACCTGATCGTCAGCTGGATCGGGTGGTTCGTGTCGATGCCGCTGAGTGCACTGGTCATGCAGCGTCTTGCGTACGGTGAAGACGGCAAGCGGCCTTCGCTGATTGGTCGAGCCTATTCTGTGTACCTGCCGGCGCAGGTGCTGAATGTCGTACTCCTCTGGTTGGCAGTGAGCGAACTGCACGTCTCGCCGGCGATCGGGGCTCTATTGGCGATTGGCGTCGCCGGAACGCTGAGCTACCTCGGATCGACCTACCTTGGCGTTCGCGTGCCTCTCCAGGTGGGCGCGGTTCGTCCCGAGGAGTACGTGCGCGACTATCGAGTCACGGGGACGCTCAGGGCGCTCGCTACGCAGAGTGTCGGGGTGCTCCGTGATCTGGTCACACTGGTGCGGCCTCTCGCGCTCGCGAAGAAGAAGGGGGTCCGACCCTACGTGTTGTTCGGATCCGACTACTTGCACGCATCAGCTGGCGTCCGCGCCTGTCATCGCCTCGTCCATGAATTGAACCAGCACGGTCTGATGGCATGCTCGCTGGGTTGCGTGAACCCCGAGTGGGACGAGCGCCGCGTGACTCGCGTCGGCTACTGGATGATGCGCGCATTGAGCGACCCCATCGTGATATATCCCGAGGTTGTGACCGGCAATCCACTGAAGGCCGGGCATGTCGTGCGTTGGATCCTCAACACGCCCGGTCACCTCGGCGGCGACACCGTGCATCCCGACTCGGAGCTCATCTTCGCCTGGTCGAAGCGATACATCGACACCGACCGGATCCTCACCGTCGATGTGATGGAACGTGATCTGTTCAACTCCGACGATCTGCCGCCGAAGACGCTCGATTGCTTCTACATGGGCAAGGCCGGTTTCCGCGGCGTGGAGAAGATCGCTCTGACGGATGGGATGACGGAGATCACGCGCGAGCCGAACTACCCTGCCACGCGTGCAGAACTGGCCGACCTGCTGCGACGTACTCGCATCCTGTACACCTACGACGACTGTACGGCGCTGGGATGGGAGGCGCTCCTCTGCGGGTGTCGGGTCGTCCTTCTGCCCGAGAATCGCGATATCACGCTCGCGGACGTGGAGCGAGACCTGCCTGATACCGACTATGACGGACAACTCGCACGATTCATGGATGAGACTCAGCACGGGTGGCTGACGTGAAGCCCTCTGCTTCGGAGGAGAGGGCTGTTCCGCGGGTCACGGTGGTCATCCCCAACTGGAACGGCCTTGCTCACCTTGAGGAGTGCTTCGGGGCCCTGAACGCGCAGACCCTGAAGGACTTCGAGGTGGTGTTCGTCGACAACGATTCGGCCGATCAAAGCGTGGAGTGGGTGTGGGCGAACCAGGCAACGGCGAAGGTGATCCGACGCCCGGACAACGGCGGCTTCGCCAAGGCCGTGAACGACGGGATCCGTGCATCGACCTGCGGGTATGTCGCGCTTCTGAACAACGACACACTCGTCGCGCCGGACTGGCTTGAGACTCTCGTCGATACACTCGATGCGAACCCATGCTACGACTTCGCTGCCAGCCTGATGCTTCTCTACTACGAACCGGGCAAAGTGAATGCAGCGGGCGACACGTACAGCATGCTGAGACTAAGCGGGGTCAATCGCGGGCTCGGGAGACCCCAAGAGAAGTACACCCGGCCGTGCCGTGTCTTGGGTGCCTGTGCCGGCGCTTCCTTCTACAGGCGCAGGATGTTCGATGACGTCGGCCTTCTCGACGAGGACTTTTTCTTGCTTCACGAGGATACGGACCTCAACCTGCGCGCGCTCGTTGCGGGCAAGCGGTGTCTCTACGTACCGGCGGCGGTCGTCCAGCACAAACACCACGGATCGATCGGCCAGCAGCCTCAGAGGAGGATCCAGGTTCTTGAATGGCGCAACAAGGCCGCGGTCGTCGCCAAGAGCATGCCGGTGCCCCTGCTGGTCTCAGCGGTCGTGCTCCTGCCGTTCGTGTGGCTGAGGTGGACACTCCCTTGGCGCCCTGAGAACTGGCGATTGGTTGGAGACCGTGTCGGGATGTTCGGAGACATCTGGAACGCGATCGGAAGCGGAGTCAGAAATGGCCTCGCCAAGCGCGGCGAGGTCATGGCCACCAAGAGAGCCTCCACCTGGACGATAATCCGATGGGTGTTGAGAGGCACCGCGCCGTATGAGGAATGCGGGGCGTCCTAGTCTCGAAGCGTCCGCCGCGCGACCTGTCACCGGCGTGCACACCGCGTCGCTGACCTCCGACCGAACTCGCGGCCCCTGCTATCATCGGCGGGGTCGGGTGTACGCGGTCGAACCGGCGGG
>Ga0209540_10002319_pt1 | contig 13594 bp, 13 predicted proteins | sample BarGraIncu01121A_FD_184501 | JGI IMG/M metagenome (GOLD analysis project Ga0209540, IMG submission 184501) | Arctic peat soil microbial communities from Barrow, Alaska - Barrow Graham LP Incubations 011-21A (SPAdes) (version 2) | ecosystem: Environmental > Terrestrial > Soil > Wetlands > Peat... | reverse complement strand
CATACCCCATCCTTTAGGTTGGGGTGGCCGCCCGCAATTTGATTTTTAGTGAGTGGAAGGGCGATAAGGATATTGAGGCATGTTTGTTTATTCAGCTTTGGTTGAGCGGTTCCAGAGTTGAACTGTTCGTAATTAAGCGATTCAAGGTAGTCCGTCAGGAAACCTATGCTGATATCTGGGTTTGGCCTGAGAACATGTGCGTGATTGTTGACCCATGTTTTTCTTGATATGCGAAAGGCGAGGCGACAACTCCGGCTAAGAATGTTTTCACCATCTTCTCCTAATAGAATCAGATCCTCGTCGAAAAGGTAGTCATTCACATAATCAACTATTCCAGAAGCTCCGTAATACGGAATTGATCCTCGCATCTTTGCGCGATCAGCGTCCTTCACTGGTCGCCGTTTTCCATCAAGGAACGTAACCAATTCACCAAGGGTACGCAGGTTCCAATCCTCCGGGATTACTCCTACTTCGGTCTGTTTGTAGCTATTGCTGGTCACGAACTCAGGCAGTCGTTTCTTGCCTGTCAGCAATTCCTGCATGGCGCCCTGCTTGATCTGACGTTTCTTGGCGATGAGCTGCTCTAAGGATTCTATGAGGGCATCCGCATCGCTTAATGCATCGGCGATGACTTCTTGTTCAGCTCTGGGCGGAAAGGGTATGCAAACGGCGAGAACAGATTCCTTTGAGATGTTCTTCATGCTGCCACTGGTTCCAGTAGCAGAATCTTTGATGGCATGATTGAAGGAGTTAGAGCTCAAGAAGTGGGCAAGCCATCGGACGCAATGAGGCATTCGGCTGTTGTGCCGCGTCATCCACAAACGATCAGGCAAGAAGAGATTGGTGTAATCCTGATCTACGTATCCACATTCACCGACCAATTCCTTAGTATTCATCCGACTTATTACGATACTATCTTTGCGCGGATTTAACTTTGCTCGGTGGATTTCATGAGGAACTATTGTCTTGTGTTCCTCTGGAATAAATTTTCCTCTTATGACACATGATGTCTTCATTATCGAAGCGTTATGAGCATAAGTGTCCTTTTCTTTCTCAACTGAGTTTACGCTAACACCAGCCTCAAGCGCTATGATAAGAGACCCCAGCAATTTTACATCCCAATCCTCCGGTATCACCCCCACCTCGGTCTGTCTGTAGCCGGGCAGGATGTTCACGGCGCTGCATTCCGCGCTCATGACCTATCCTCCGCTTCCGGTTCAGGATTCCACAACTCTACTTGCATTCTAATCCCGTCGAATTCGACGGGATTGATATGGGACCTGGGCAATTGGTCAGCAGATTGCTGACTAATCTCATCCTCAGTGAGTCTGGTGTAGTAAGTGTAGACTTGAGAATCAATAGCATCTTTTGCTTCTTTGAGGTGCTTCGGCGGAAAAGTGTTGCCGTTCACCCCTGATTCCGCAGACATTGTCTGCGGAATTTGCTTCTGCGTCAGGTAGAACTTGCGGGATTGTTCAAGCGACCGGGCAGAAAAACCTCGGCCCAACTGCATTCCCAACTCATCCGACAGCCGTTTGACCAGATAAGCGCCATACTCAGCCCTGCCGCATCCTTTTTGCTCATACTCAAAGATATACCAGCCAAAAAGCCAGTTTCGGACCACGAGATGAATGTCCACGGAACGGCCGGTCCGCTTCTGCATATCCTGATGCGTCTGTTTGCAGAGCTCGACAAGTTGTTGAAAACCGTAATTATTCCCAGCGTTCATAACTTGAACCCCATCCTCTCTAGGTGCCGGTTAACTTTCTCCTCAAGCTCTGCCACGCGGTAGATCATCTGCGGCATCGGGGTTTCATAGCGTTCGGCGAGCTCCTTTACGCGCTGGGTGAGGGACTGGCTGATACGATCCATCTCTCCGTGGATGGCAGAATCCAGCGCAGAGAGCCATTTGTCGTCCACGACCAGTGTCTTGATATCATCCTCTGTGAGCCTGGGGTAAAAAGCGTAGGCTCTAGAATCAAGTTTAGCTTCATCTTTTTTCAGGCGCTTTTTGAGGTCGGCTTCCTCGTTTGCGAGTTTCAGCCAGTCGTTTAGGACAGCGTATTCATCCTTTGCTTCCCTGTCGCCTCTTATTTCTTTCAGGCGGAAGCTCACGTTAGCCTTATTCACCTTTTCAAGTTCGGAAAAAGCTCCTTCTTCGCCGCCCTGTTCCTCTTCCAGCTCGGTCATACGGGCGGTGATGCCTTCCAGTTCAGCAGTTAGTTTATCGATAGCTTCCTGTTCTTTGGGGAAAAAGCGGGCTACAATAAGCAGTTTTGGTACAAGGTCGCAGGTCCAGCCCTTGTATTTATCCTTTCCCTTCTTATCCTTCTCGATAATACGGGAAGTCTCAGCTTTCCAGCCGTCGTCGGAGATTAGGTAGCAGTCGTCCTGCATCGTTTCTTCCCAGTAGTCCATCAGGTGCTGATACACATCATACTGGTTGATGAGCGGCTTGTCGGCGTAGTGGGATAGCAGGTTTTCGGATAGCTCGGCTATGATTTCCTTCGGGTGACAGCCGGTCTGCAACTGTCGGAGCATAGCTGAAGACTTCTCACGCCAGTCAGCGAAATGCACATTCATTCCTGCTATGAAAGCTGCAAACTCGGGATGCTCGTAGATAGTGGATTTGATGGCTGCCTTTTCCACGGCAAGATCCATATAACCAGGGCGTTTCTGTTTGAACAGGGTCTGCCGGAGCTGCGGGCAGATATTCCAGTAGCGCTGAAGTGCATCTACATCAGCAGAGGGAATGCCTCCATGCAGGTGGCCTTCGATATCCTGAAGGTCCTCAGCCTGCTGGCTGTCGATATAGCGAGGGAGGTTGAGGTTGAACTCGTTTTTCTCGATTTCCTCCAGGCTGATCATCCGCGAGTATTTTGGGATATCTACCTGCCTTGTGAAAACATCTACTATCCTGTGGATATCCTTAGTTCGCAGGCGGTTCTTGGGACCGTCCTTCATGAAACCCGCACTGGCATCGATCATAAAAATGCCTTTGCGGTTTTTGGCTTCCTCCTTGTCGATAACAATAATACATGCCGGGATGCCGGTGCCGTAGAAAAGGTTGGCTGGCAGGCCGATTATTCCCTTGATGTAGCCCTTGCACACGAGGGCACGTCGGATATCGGCTTCGGAATTGCCGCGGAACAGCACACCGTGCGGCAGGATGCATGCCCCTTTGCCCGTGCTCTTGAGCGAGCGGACTATATGCAGCAGATAAGCATAATCTCCCTGCTTGGCAGGCGACCCCAAAGGGCTTGAAACGCTCATGAGGGTCTTTAAGCGGGTCCAGGCCAGTGCTCCAGCGCTTGTCACTGAAAGGGGGATTGGCGACGACGTAATCAAAAGTCTTGAGTGTTTCACCATCCTTGAATTTGGGATCAGTCAGGGTGTTCCCCTGCACTATAAGCGCTTCAGGATTGTTGTGCAGGATCATGTTCATGTGAGCAAGACCGGATGTGGCTGCGTCTTTTTCCTGGCCATACAGGGTTATCTTAGTTCTGGCCTCGTATGCGACCTTCAAGAGCAGGGAGCCTGAACCGCATGTAGGATCATATGCTGTGGTTGAGCCTGTTGTATTGGCCTGGCGGATGCCGAGTATCTGTGCTATTATCCGGCTGACCTCGGCAGGGGTATAGAACTGGCCTTTGCTTTTGCCGCTCTCCGTTGCGAAATGGCGCATCAGGTATTCGTAAGCATCGCCCAGGATATCGTCACCTTCGGCCCGGTTCTTCGAAAAATCAAGGGAAGGGTTTTTCGAAAATGGCAATGAGGTTGGTAAGCCTTTCAACCTGTTCCTTACCGCTGCCGAGCTTGGTAGCGTCGTTGAAGTCCGGCATATCAGACAGTTTATTTGCATTGACCAGCTGACCGATTATTTTCTTGTTGATCTGATCGCCGATATCCGGTTTGCCTTTTAGTGCAACCATATCCTTGAAGCTCGCACCCTCAGGTATGGTGATCGGAGCAAAGGGAACGCCGGCGTATTTGTCGCCGAGGTATTTGATAAATAGCAAAACGAGTACATAGTCTTTATACTGGCTGGCATCCATTCCGCCGCGCAGTTCGTCACAACCGGACCAGAGAGAAGAGTAAAGTTCGGATTTTTTGAGAGCCATTTCATACCACCAGTGAATATTTACTTTGGGATGATCGGCTGAACATGAACTCGAACTTTTGCAGATTGAAAATGTTGTTAACAAATTCTAAATACTTCGGGACAATACTGATGTTATATTCCTCATCTTCTGAGTCCCATATGCAGACTGAAAAGTGCTTTCCGTTTTGGCTCATTCATTTTCATCTTCCTATTTTATAGTAACTACCCAACGATGACAGTCAAAAGTAATCAAAGTTGCGCTGGCGAATCTCCTTTAAGCAAATGTGTACATTCATGTCAGCGTTCTTGTTGCAAGGAACAATTAAAAATCGAGTGTTTTCATTTATTTATATGCTTCTCTTTCTTCCTGATTTCTCTGATTTAATATGTAATTAATTTCATAATTTCCTTCACTGTTGCAAACTAATGGATAAACCGCGGTTAAAAAGACTTGATACAGTTGTTTCATTTACCATTATTACCACTCCCGGGAAATGTATTATCCCCTCATTCAACTAATCCTTTATATTTATCAGTAGGTAATGTTTATATTAATTGTTTTATAAAATAAAAAGAGATGTTTTCAAGCATAACGAACCGGATTTCCGACATGCTTCGTAAAGTGAATAGCCAGTAAAAATCTCACTCAAGCTCTACTTTACTTTTGACTTCTCCTTTTAGTTCAGGCAAACAACCTGGGAAACTGCGAGGTACTTATTGCAGTTCCCATGCAGTTGTTCAACGTAAAAGAGGATAAAAGTCCTATAACTTTCCCTGCTTGCAGGATCGGAGAACCGCTATCTCCAGGCTGCGGCATATCAAAAGAGGGGAAGTTCAAATAAAGCAGTGAAGTTCCGGCATTAATCACCCTGCATGCGATAGTATGCACATCATTGACAAGCGAAGCATTTTCCAGTACGGCTGCACTGCCAAACTCTGTGATTTCAAACGTGTAGTCAGGAGGAAGCTCTATCAGAGCCAGATCAAATTCTTTAAAAATGCTCTTAACAACGAGTCCCCTTCCATCCACCGTAACACGGTCTCCTGCCCCGTGAAATATATGAGAAGCCGCGACTATGTAAGGCAAACCTTTGAATGAGATTACAGCGCCTATAATACAGCGCATCCCCTTATAGAAAAAAAAACCGCCTGATTTTATCATAATTTTCTATCGATCTGCTTATTTTACTTAGACCTGTTTTATGTATCCATGATATTTATTTTGAATTCTGCTCAACTTATATTCCCAGTCGTCATGCCGTTAGAATTTGATTTTTCAAGATCGCAGCTCTTTTGAAAAGAGATATGCCCTTTTAGCAAAGCCCTTTTTCGAATAAAACTTATGTGCAGCTTCCCGGTAAAACGCCGAATCGAGCTCAACCATTTTACATCCTCTTTTCTTTGCGGTAGCAACAGCGGCATCTAACAGCTCAGCACCAAAGCCCATCCGCCTGTGCGGTTCGTCGATGATCAGCTCATCGATATGCGCAACCAGGCCCTCTACCCGGAGGTTTTCTCTGATCACAAGAGAGCAGAATCCAATCATGTTACCATCAATCTCGGCACACAGATATATATTGCCTGGAGACCTGACGCAGGTTGAAAGGACTTTCAGCAAAGCATTCCGGCTGAGCTCTTTGTCAGGCCAGAGCTGCCGTAGAAGCTCGATAACCTTTTCAAAATCACTTAGTTCAGTTTCACGGATATTAGCAGGCATTTCTCTATCCCCAGTTTGCCAATTTGCAAGAAATTCTCTTTTTTCCCCTGCCATATTGTGAATCAATGTTTATAGATTGATGCAATGACAAGCTAAACATTGCAACCACAAGGTTAAATTAATGGCATTTGCCTCTGAAAAAGCTTGATAAAGTCTAACTCCGGAAAATAAAGAGATATTCGGAACAAAAGCGTCCTCAGCGCGCTAGCACTCGATTGCATGTGATTTAAAAACGGATTCTTACCTGACAACTTATCTTGACGTTTCTCATTCAGTTAAAGATTTTATGCTATTGTCTCCGTATTTTCTTTCTTTTACCGCAGTAAGCACTGCATCATGGAAACTCACAGTTTAAGAACAAAAGATCAGAAGTTAAATTACTGGCATAACTAAATACTGACAAGATATACAATTAATTAAATAAATAGATTAAAATATAGCCAAAATTATATAGTAAAGTATAAAATACGAGGAATAAGATGGATTATTGGAAAGAATGTTTAAGAGCTGCAAGCTTCCTTGGACTGGTCTTCTCGGTTCCTAAGATTCGAAATTGGCTGCTCACAAAATGGAATATTTTTATTCTGTGTCTCTAAAACCGTAATTCTGACAAAGGTATATTATTGCCCAACAAAGATATTATTGTGTATTCCAGACTGCACCAGAAAGTATAATTTTCACTAAAAATAATATTTCTGGTCATAATATAGTAATAAGTCATTTTCTCATTGAGATTAAAATAGGTAAACCCCTATGAGCTTTTGGCACATGCATGAAGCATGAAAAATTTAGTTTGATACCGATGTTTTTCATTGGAAAAAAGTCAGGAAAGAAATTTTCATGCAAAGTATCTTAAAAGATCCTTCCTGGTTGGCTTTCATTGACTGCCTTAACTCTTCTGACCAGAGCCGGATGGGTTGAAAGCAAGTTGGTTGTCCAGATCCAGAACCCTTCAGAAGTCCTTGCGGTTTCCAGGTATTCCTCAAAATTCACATTCTTATAAAGATGTTCGCCTGCGGAAAGGACTATGAGCCCTTTTTTGCCTGAAGGGGCGAGATTGATTCCAATCCGATCTGCGGTATATTCTCTTGCCCTGCTCAGGGCGGTCCATAAGATGTCTTTGAGGAAAGGCACAAAGGCTACTGGAAAGATTGCAAGATTATACAGCAAGGTAACATGTCCGGCTTTTATATGGCCCAGTTCATGGGCGACAATAAATTCCAGTGAAGCTGAATCTCCTTCCCGATATGCTACCTCAACAACATTTGCATAAAAAACTACGTAATTTCTTCTAAAGTACAGGCGAGTAGCAAAAGCATTTATCTCCCCTCCTTCCTGAATCATAAAAGCTTCAGGAACCTCATCAAGGTTCAGCTCGCGAGAAAGGCGCTTTATAATCTCATAGAGTTCCGGAAATTGTTTTTCGGAGAGTTTGACCGCGTTTGCCATCATTCCACCGTACGTTTGCCCGGAGACGAATGAGAGAAAAACAATCGCTGCAGGAACTATCAATATGTACTGTATCCCAATGTCTTCAGGATACAAAATTGGAGCCATCATTAATGTGATGTAAATAAAAATGCTGATGAGAAGGCAGACTATAAACAGAGGCATTTCAGCAGGATGTCTTAGCTGCTTTATTTCGCTATCCAGCAAGTTCTTTTTCCCCTCCATTAAATTATATTTTTCTATATGAATCCGAATCGAGTAGGCATAAAACTCCATTAGAGACAGGGCAAAATTACCAAAATATTAGAGATAGAACCCTATTATTAAAATTTTAAAGATATACCTGATTTCTCCCGGAATATCGTTAATAGTCCCACAACGGATCATCATACATATTAATATTTTACCTGAAGATACATTAGACTTTCGACAATATTCCTTTTATTCTATTTCACACGGAAGTTTTCCCCGGGGAAAAGTAAGGCAGTTTATCTAAGTTCAGGGCGATTAACAGATTGAGCAAGATGTTAGTAGATCAGATTCCAATCGGCAAGTTTTCTTTCATGACCCGCCTCTCGCAAAAAGCTCTCAGGCTCTATGACCGGAAAGGTCTGCTTGTTCCGTAAGCAAAGGATCCTTTTACCGGATACCGATACTACACCGTTGCCCAGCTGGAAAAAGGAATGAAAATCAAGACCTTGACCTTCCTGGGTTTTTCCCTTGAGGAGATCTCCAGGCTTCTGGACGCGGAAAGTAAGGGAGACTACGAGCATATAGGGGCATGTTTCAGAAAGAAGATCGAGGAAACTCAATTAGAGATCTGGAGGCTGCAAAGTATCGAAGGCATCTTGCAGGGCGCCTGCAAAAATAGTGAAAAGGTTTTGGAGTTGTTCGAAATGTCCGTTACAGAACCCGTAATTAAAGAAATACCCGAGATTCGAGTAGTAAGCAAGCGTGAAAAAGGAACTTTTGCTGTAACTATTGGAAAACTCATAGGTGAAATCTGCGCATGCGTCAGCAGCCCTGAAAACCAGCGGAACCGGATAAAGGTCACTGGCCCAATTATATTCCTCTGCCATGATGAGGAGTACAAAGAAACTGATGCCGACATCGAGATCGCAATTCCGGTTTCCGGCAGGATTTCAGTAGAAGACCCGAAAATTGAAATTAAAACCCTGCCAGCTATCAGGGCTGTTTCTGTCATATACAGAGGACCTTATAAGGGAGTTGAAGCCGGCTACAACCGGGTCTTCTCATTTGCCAGAGAGAACGATCTGGAACCTTTCGGTCCGAGCAGGGAACTGTACTTCAACGACCCAGCAGAAGTTCCGGAAGAAGAACTTATGACTGAAGTCCTGATTCGGGTCAGGGAAAAATAATTGATGCAGGTCAGGATAAATAATCAATGTATGCTCCAGATTTCTGGAGCTTCTACACTTTTTTCTCCAGAACAACAACCGTATTGCAGGCAGGATGTTCTGGCAGTATTCTTTTTTACCATTAATCCTTCTTTTCTACCCAGTTCCCATCGGAATCCTTTTCATATACTTTTTTAACCGCACTCCAGGCAACCTTGTGAGCAACCTCTTCCCTGGATTCCTTTCCTCTCCTTTCGGAGGGATCTTTGTACTCCATTTAGCCTTATAAAAGACTGTAGAGTAGAAAAGAGTAAATTCAGATCTCTATTAAAGATATCGATCACTAACACGATGGGCTTTTTCTTAGTTCGACACCTTTAAGGTTCGATCTCTTTAAACGGATCTTGCTTTCGAATTAACGGTTTTGGTGCACAGGCTTCTGGAAGACCTTTGTCCCGGTTTTTCGGAGGTAACATCTGTTATTTCAAAATATGGCAGCCCCCTGACGGCTAAAAGAGCCATGGAGTACTCGATATCTTGAGTATGCTCCTTAATCTTTTCCGGGCTTGCTATGGCATTGAGTAGCTCCTCAAGAGCCGGACTGTTCGACCTCCAGGTACCGTCGCTCCGTGTCTCAGCTGTGAAAACTTGCCACTCAATTTTTACTGACATTAAATTCCCCCTCTTGGAAAGTGCTTTGTTCATTCGATCTGCAAAATTAAAAAATAAAAAGCGGATCGATATTATTTTTATTACTCAGAAGTGATTATTTTTATAATTTTTCATCTATAATCTTATACTATTATATAACTATACTTTTCCCCCGAGAACCCAAGACTTTTGACTGTTTGATAAGCTGTGAAAGAGATGTGTCATTTCGACCCGATATTTAGTCCGATATTTAGCTTGACTTTGTCACATTCTCTTTTTCATATCTGCCGCAATATATAATATAGTAAATATTGATTTAATGTCATGAGTTCCATAACTGGAGACTTTATTGCGTCAAATAAAATCTCTGTAGAAAAGTACCTTTTAGATGAACATCTTGAAGTCTATCTTAAAACAAAAACTCGTTCTGCCGTTTCAGTTTGTATTGATTACATTTATGGCTTGATTCTCCTGCCAAAACGGAAGAATATGAGTAAAATGGCAATCTACTGTTGTAAGTGCTCCAACAACCAGTCGTTAAGCCATTTCATCTCAAATTCCACTTGGTCTTCTGCAGATCTACTCAAATCTGTTCGAACAAAAGCCATTGAAATTATAGGTGAAGATGGTGTAATTATACTTGACGAATCGGGCATGAGAAAATCGGGAAATTTTTCAGTTGGAGTTTCTCATCAGTACTGCGGCAACTTGGGTAAAATTGATAATTGCCAGGTTGGAGTCTTCCTTGCTTATTTTAAGGGTGAGAAGAGAATTTTGATTGACGAGAGACTATATCTTCCTGAAAAATGGGTAAATGATGAAGAACGTTGTTTAAAGGCCCAAATTCCTTATGAAGAAATAGTATTCCGAACCAAGTATGACCTTGGCCTTGAAATGATTGACAATGCAATCAAAGAGTGCATCCCTTTTTCTTATGTTACAATGGATGGATTCTATGGGGAAAATCCAATATTGCTTACTGAACTTGAAAATAGAGGTCTAACTTTTGTCGCAGATATAGCAATTGACACTAAGGTTTATGTTCAGGAACCAATAGTTGGAATCCCTGGAAAAAAGGGAAAACGAGGGAGGCAGCCTACAATTCCTAGAGTTTTGAACCTATTCTCAATAAGGGTCGATTCTCTTTCCAGTTCTATTGAGGGATGGGAACTGATCAGAATTCGAAAAACGGAACGAGGATACAAAGAAGTCTATTTTAAAGCTATAAAAGTATGGAGACGTCAGGATGAATTGCCTTGTGAAAATCCACTATGGCTTCTTATCAGTAAAGATGCAAAATCAGGTGAAATAAAACATTCATTTTGCAATGCTTCTGAAAATGCTTCATTTGACGAACTTGCAAAAATGCAGAGTTCAAGGTATTGGGTTGAGAGAGCTTTTCAAGATGCAAAAGGATATTGTGGAATGGCTGAATACATGGTGAGAAGCTGGAATGCGTGGCATCATCATATGACATTGGTTATGCTTACGATGCTTATTCTGTTGTCGTACAAGATAAAATTTATAAAATTTCATAAGACTTCACTTCATGGTGTCATTTTGATTATGAAGTTCCATAATCCATTGAAGATATTGAATGCGGAAGAGCTTGCAAAAATCTTAAACCATGATAATGATATGAGAGAAAGAGCAAGAGCAAGCAGATTGAAAAGTTCCTGATAAAAAATGTGAGTCGGATTACTGAATTTTCTTTCTGGTTACTGGTAAGTATACAATTTTGGAAGTGAAAATGCATGACATTACAAATAATCACTGCTTTGATCAAGGTGAATAACGAGAATACAACAAACTCAAGTCAAAAATATTCAAAATGGGGAATAATTTGGAAGAAATATGCAGTAACAGCTCTAAATAAAAGCGAATGTTACAATGTCAAGGTAGTAACAGCTCCAAATAAAAGTTAATTTGACAATGTCAAGCTATTTTTCTGATTTTTTACATAGAATTTTGAATTTTTACACAGGAGCTAATTTTTGCACAAAGCCGTGACTGGGAAAAATTTAAAACTCAATTTGAAGAAGACACTAAAATTCTAAAAATACCTGGAGAGGCCTGAAACTTCAGGCCTCTTCGATCAGCTTTTTTACGGTCTCAAGCACGAGAATTGCATCTTCCTTTTTTACGTCAACTCCTTCGGTGATGCAAAAATCCAGAACGGATCTCGTTTTCTCTTCCGGGATCAGACCTTTTTTTGCTCCTTCTTTTGTGAGTCCAAAATAGCTTCTGTCCGGGTAATACGTGTTGATTGCAAGCCCTAAAAGGTCGTCATGCTCTTTTTCGCTGATTATACCGGCAGCTATAGCGGCTTTCAGGGTTTCTCTGATATTGACAAGGGGGACGGAAATAGGTTCGAAAGTATCCGGGTTGGTGCTTACTGCGACCTCATCATCAGATTCGATTACACCGTCCCTGTACCATTCGTAAATTTTTCCTACACCAATCATTCCGAGGGTATCCAATTCCGAGGCTCTGAGGGCTCCCATGCTGGCGCCCCCTACAACTTTCACTCCTGCATCAAGAGCGGACAGTATCTCCCTGTGCCCGACTGCAGCCCTGTCAAAAAAGATTCCGTCTATGATCCCTATGACTTTATATCCCTTCTGCACGAATTTCTCAAGCTGGAACCTGCGTACGGGGGGCTGGTAATTTGCCCTCAGGATTTTGCGTGCATCCTCGTGGCTGATGCTGTTACCGGTAAAGATTACTGCTCTTGGTTTCATCGTCTTTTCCACGACTTATCGGTCCTGCCCCTGGAAACGTCTCTCCTCTTTCCAGAGTTAATTCTTTTTCCTTTGCGGTCGCGGTCAATAGTAAAAAGCTCAAAACCCGGGATAATCACTCTGACAACAGGCACCGCAATTTCTTCCCTTGAGAGATCTACTACAAGCACCTTTTCGGCAAGCCCCTTGAGCTTTTCGAGTATTATATCGATGTTTTCTGCAGGACTTTTTCCGGACAGGTCCTGCACTTCAGAGAGGGATATTTTTTCTCCTTCTTCGAACCAGAAGCCGTTCAGGCGCTTCAGCCGGTCGTATCCCACACTGCGGATAAAGCCTTCCCTATCCGTATCTTCCCTTGCTCCCTGGATCTGGACTACCCGTGACTGGGCAGCTTCAGTTATGGCTCTCGCAACCGCAATTTCGGGTTTCAGGTGCGAGCCTGCTCCCATAACGAGAAGAGCCGGATCCTTCAGCCTTATATCGTCGGTTACCGCAATTACTGAAGGGATTCCCGTATCCGAGGGAACCAGCCAGACCTTCAGTTCTATTTCCGCTTCCTTGAATTTTCTGGCAAGCTCGTAGAGGTATCCGTCTTCCTCCGTCAGCATGATTTCTTTTCCAAGGTTATGTGTAAAGTGGGCTGTGCTGATCGCATCTCTTTCTATAACTTCGAGTAACCCGTGAAGGATAGCTTCTTCGATCACATTCCCGGCTGCCAGCCCGTTAGTATTGCTCAGAAAAAGTTTCTGGCACTGCCCTGGGGCGTCGTAAGGGTGGTAAACCGCATTTGCACTTACGAATGTCTCTTCCCCATTCATCAAATCATGTGCTCCCACCCATTCCAGCAGTAATTGTGGATCATAAGGCTGGGGCAGAAGAAGTGCCTTCGGGTCTACAAGGTTGAAGCTTTCTCTGGCTTTGGTATAGGATTCTACCAGAGCCGGAGCGGAAATCCCGCTTTCAATGTTTGCGTTCAGGCCCTGCCTTTCTGCAAGACAGCGCTCAAAACCCTCCATTATTGACGAAATTCGAGCCCGCTGCTCGGTAGAGCCCTTTCCGGAGTATATACTTATCGCTCCCCTGGCGGCACTGGGGCGGATTACCGAGAAAATCGGGATTCTTAGCCTGTCCAGGTTTGTAATGTCTGCTATTCGGGTAACACCTATCTTTTTTATCTGATCTTTAGTGTTTTCCAGGGTTGTGGCTTCTTCATACACTCTCTGTGTGCCTTCAATGTATGAGAGAGACCTGTCAATCTTAATTTCGGGCATAATTAGAAACCTTCTTTCTCCTGTTATATATTTTGTGATTTTTCAGATACCGAATCTTTTCCGGATCAAAACCGTATAAAATACTCTGTTCCCTGATTCCTTTTAAGCTCAATACAGCCGTCTATCTGTTCGACGAGTATATTTACAAGCTGGAGGCCGAGGGACTCAGCAGTTCTAAAGTCAATTTCTTCAGGAATGCCCTTTCCGTTATCTGCTACTATAAGTATGTAATGAAAATCATTTTTATTCGGACATTCTTCTTTTAAACCCGAGATTTCATATCTTGCGGCAAAGGTCTCTATTCT
>Ga0209540_10002318_pt1 | contig 13604 bp, 11 predicted proteins | sample BarGraIncu01121A_FD_184501 | JGI IMG/M metagenome (GOLD analysis project Ga0209540, IMG submission 184501) | Arctic peat soil microbial communities from Barrow, Alaska - Barrow Graham LP Incubations 011-21A (SPAdes) (version 2) | ecosystem: Environmental > Terrestrial > Soil > Wetlands > Peat... | reverse complement strand
GACGGCGTCTGCTTGAAGTGCCACGTCGCTTCCGATGCCAAGTCCGGTGTTGGCGTCACGTTCTAGACGGCACCATTGCACGGAGCGATCGGAGTGCGCGAGCACCTCGGTCGAAAAAGGGGCAGGGCCCACTCCTCGGAGCGGGCCCTGCCTCGTGTCAGCGTCTGCTAGCAGGCTCGGCAGCGGCTTATCTGCGTCTCCATCTTGCGCTTCACTCGCTGCAGCGCGTTGTCTACCGCCTTGGTGTGCCGTCCGAGCGTATCGGCGATCTCCTGGTAGGAGCGGCCGTTGCTGTACAGGGTGAGCACCCGCGCCTCGAATGGCGACAATGCCTCGGCCACACCTGTGCGGATGAAGTTCGTCTCCCAAGCGGCCACGACGATCTCGGCGGGGTCGCAGACGCCCTTCGCGGCGAGGATGTCGGAGAGCAGGCGCTCGCCGTCTTCCTCCATCGACGTCGAACGAGAGAGCGATACGTAGCCGTTGAGCGGCGAGTGCTTGCGGCGTGTCGCCGACTTGACCGCCGTGATGATCTGCCGAGTCACGCACAGCTCGGCAAACGAGTGGAAGCTGGCCTGCCTCGACGGGTCGTAGTCACGAATCGCCTTGTACAGGCCGATGAGTCCCTCTTGGATGATGTCTTCGCGATCGGCACCGACCAGGTAGTACGACCGAGCCTTGCAGCGAATCATCCCCCGATAGCGCCGACAGAGTTCGCCAAACGCCTGTTCATTGCTGTTCTGAGCCGCCAAGACCAAGGCGAGCTCACCCCCGCGCTCCGCACCAGGCACGCGGTGCACCGCGGAAACATGGTGCTGTAGCACTGCGGACTCCCTCCGCATTTTGCAGCTCTGAGAATCGTCCCCTGAGGGGCTGGACGGCACCGCCGGCACGGTGCGAGCTTGCGAGTCCCACAAGCGACGATAGGCCTAAGGTAACAGGGTGTCAACGGCGAGACTGAAGAAATCTGAGGAAGAATGGAGCGCGCAAATCGCGATCCAGAATCGCGCAGTTCAGGGACTACCTGATGCCCCGTGCCCAGCGCCACAGCCGCAGTTTCGTGTCGGCTTCGATGCGGTCCTCGAGGCGCCCAACACTCGAGCCGGACGGGGCATGCTCGGTCCACTCTCGGCTTCCGTCGCGAAGCTCCCCCGAGAACTCCGCCGAGGACATGCGCGCCACGCTTCCGCCGAGAACCGCCCACTGCATAGCCGCGTCGGAGGTCACCACCGTGGTCTCGTCGCCGCGTTCCCGAGCCGCGCGCGCCATCGCCTCGATGACCGCGTCGGCGTCCATCCCGAAGCGCGAGAAGACCACAGTGACGCCAGCGACATGGTGCGCCGATCCATCGGAGGCACGGTTGTTGTGACCGTCGAAGACGACGGTCGCCCGCCACTCGCCGTGCGCGAACGCCGACACGTCGGAGACGAGCGCCGCCCGAGCAGCGTCGAGGTCGTGCTCGGCGAGCCGGGAATAGGGCGGCGTCTGCCTGATGACGTTGTAGCCGTCGACGATCAGCGTTCGCACGGCGCGCTCACGCCTCGGGGGCGGCGCGGCGCAGCCACTCGTAAGCGATGGCGGTCGTCGCCTGCGCCACGTTGAGCGAGCCCACCTTGCCGACCTGCGGAAGGCTCACGAGGAAGTCGCAAGTCTCGCGCGTCAGGCGCGCGAGACCCTCGCCCTCCGAGCCCATGACGAGCACGATGCGGCCTTCGAGCGGCGCCTGCCACACATTCTGCTTCGCGTGCTCTGACGCCCCGGCGATCCAGTAGCCGGCCTCCTTGCAGCGCACCAAAGAACGCACGATATTGGCCTCTTGCGCCAGTGCGACGTGCGCCAGCGCTCCGGCCGACGCCTTGTACGCCGCGGGAGTGACCGCCGCCGCGCGGGCGTTGGCGACCAGCACGCCGTCGGCGCCGACCACCTCGGCCGTACGCACGATCGCGCCGAAGTTGCCCGGGTCGGTGATGTGGTCGAGCGCGATGATGAGCGAGCGCTCCTTGCCTTCCGCGCGCGCCAACACGTCGTCCAGTGACGCGTACTTGTACGGAGCCGCATCGGCGATCACGCCCTGATGCGAACCGCGCTCGCTCTTCGCGTCCAACTCGCGCTTGGGCACGCGAACGACCGGGACGCCGACCTCAGCCGCCAGGCGAGCGATCTCGTCGAGGGTACGGTCAGGCTGGGTTCCCTCGGCGATCATGATGCTCCGCACGGGCATGCCCGCACGTAGCGCCTCGAACACCGCGTTGCGCCCTTCAATGGCCGACAAGAATTGAGCCCCCTAGGGTTTGTAGAGGACGCGCGCGCCCTGAGGAGTGTCTTCGATGTGGAACCCGAGCCGCGTCAGACCGTCGCGCACGGCGTCTGCGAGTGCCCAGTCCTTCTGCGTGCGCGCCGCTGCGCGCGCCGCGAGCAACGCGTCGACCGCAGCTTCCGCGTCGGTTCCTTCGTAGCCGGCGGTCTCTTTGGCCACGTCGAGCACGGCGGGCGGGTAGGCGGCCTTCTCGCCTTTGCCGATCTCGATGCCGAGGACGTGCAGCAACGCCACCACGACGTCTTCGGCCTCACACAGAACCCGACGGTCCTCCTCGCACAGGTCGACCTGGTAGCGCGCCAGGAACGTGTTGGCGGCTCGCGCGAGTTCGAAGACGGAAGCGAGCGCGCCGGCGGTGTTGAAGTCGTCGTCCATGTCGGCGTCGAACTTCTCGCGCGTCGCGGCGATCGCGGCCTTGAGCCCCTCGAGCGCCTCGCCGGGCACACCGAATCCGCAGGCGGCCAAGTCGCGCGCCCAGCGCACATTGCGCACGAGGTTTGCGAGTCGCTCGTAGGCGTGGATCGTCTCGTCAAGACGCGAGTCCGAGAAGTCCAGCGAGCTCCGGTAGTGGGTCTGCAGCATGAGCAGACGGATGATGTTGCGGTCATAGCGCGCCAACACGTCTTTGAGCAGCAGGAAGTTGCCCAGCGACTTGCTCATCTTCTCCTCGTTGACCTGGAGCATGCCGCCGTGCAGCCAGTAGCGCGCGAACGGTTTGCCCGTGGCCGCTTCCGACTGCGCGATCTCGTTCTCGTGGTGCGGGAAGATCAGGTCGCTGCCGCCGCCGTGGATGTCGAACGGTAGCCCGAGCTCGGCCTCCGACATGGCTGAGCACTCGATATGCCAGCCAGGCCGACCTTCGCCCCACGGGCTGGTCCAGCGCGGCTCGCCAGGCTTGGCGGCCTTCCAGAGCGCGAAGTCCAGCGGGTCACGCTTGCGGTCGTCGGCGTCGATGCGGGCGACGGTCTTGATCTCGTCGATGTCTCGGCCGGAGAGCTTGCCGTACTCCGGGAAGCTGCGTACCGAGAAGTACACGTCGCCGCCCACGGCGTAGGCATGACCGCTGTCGATCAGGCGCTGGATGAGGTCGATCATCGAGGGGATCGTCTCGGTGGCCAGCGGTCGGATCGTCGGGTCCTCGACGCCAAGTTCCCGCATCTCGCTGATGAAGGCCTTCGTGTACTCCTCGGCGACCTCGGCCGCCGGGCGGCCCTCCTCGTTGGCGCGGTTGATGATCTTGTCGTCGACGTCGGTGATGTTCTGGACGAACGTCACGTTCAGGCCGCGATGTGTGAGGTAGCGGCGGATCACGTCGAAGGACAGGAACGTGCGGGCGTTGCCGATGTGGATGAAGTTGTAGACCGTCGGGCCGCACACGTACATCGCGACCTTGCCGGCTTCGCGCGGGACGAACTCCTCTTTGGTGCGGCTCAGCGTGTTGTAGACGCGCATTCCTTCAGTCCTTCCGTGGCGGCGCTTCGACGCCGTTCGCGGTCTCGATGTCCCAGTGCTGGCCCTCGAACTCGACGATGATCGTGCCGTCGTCTTGCTCGACGATGTCCTCGGGCGCCTCGGGCTCGGGTGGAAGCGGACCGCCCGGGCAGCGCTCCTCGATGCGATCCATGCGCCGCTGCAGCGCGCGGAACATCTCGATGACCGGGTCGGGCAGATCCTCATGGTGCAGGTCGACGGTATCGACCCGGGTACCCTCTCGGCGGACCACGCGGCCCGGCACACCGACGACCGTGCACTGCGGCGGCACGTTCTCGATGACGACGGCGCCACCACCCACCTTGCTGCCGTGACCGACCACGATGTTGCCGAGCACCGTCGCGCCGACGCCGACGACGACGCAGTCTTCGAGTGTGGGATGGCGCTTGCCGTGTTCCTTGCCGGTTCCGCCGAGCGTCACGCCCTGATAGAGCGTCACGTCGTCGCCGATGACCGTGGTCTCGCCGATGACGACGCCCATCCCGTGGTCGATGAAGAACCGCCGGCCGATCGTCGCTCCGGGATGGATCTCGATGCCGGTGAAGAAGCGCGCGCTCTGCGAACCAAAACGCGCGAGCCCATGCCGTCCTCGATTCCACAGCCAGTGATTGAAGCGATGTGCCCACAGGGCGTGGAGGCCCGGGTAGTTGAGCAGGACGTTGACCGCCGAGGTTGCCGCGGGGTCGCGATCTCTGACGCTGTTGATGTCTTCTCGCAGTCGGTCGAACATCGCCCCGCCCGGTGAGTGTGGTCAGCCATCTCTCCTGGTCAGAAGAGCTTGTCGGACCAGTCTAGCAGGGCTGTCCTTCCTCGTGGGCCGGCCAGACGCGTTCGATGAGCACGACGGCCTGCGCTCCAACGCCTTCCTCACGCCCTTCGAAGCCGAGATGCTCGGTGGTGGTGGCCTTCAGGCCCACGCTCTCGACTCCGACTCCGAGCGCTCTGGCGAGGTTGGCGCGCATCGCATCGCGGTACGCCGAAACCTTCGGGCGCTCGAGAATGAGAACGCAGTCGGCGTCGACCACCCGCCAGCCTTGGTCGGCGGCGAGCTGCCCTACTTGCGCAAGCAGCTCGATCGAGTCGGCGCCGGCCCAGGCCTGGTCGGTGTCCGGGAAGAGCTTGCCGATGTCGCCTACGCGAAGCGCTCCGAGCACGGCATCGGCCAACGCATGCGCGAGCACGTCAGCGTCCGAATGGCCGAGCAGCCCACGCTCGTGCTCGATCTCGACGCCGCCGAGCACCAGCCTCCGACCCTCGGCGAACGCGTGCACGTCGTATCCGAGCCCGATGCGCATCATGCCTGCCCTCCGCTCCCTCGGAACCGCAACGCCGCCTCGACCAGGACGAGGTCCTCTGCGACGGTCACCTTGATGTTGTCCCGCGGCCCTTCGAAGACGACCACACGCCCGCCGTTGCGCTCGACGAGCGACGAGTCGTCCGTGCCGAGGAACCCCTCGGCGCCAGCCACTCGGTAGGCCGCCCGCAGCGAGGCGGCGCGGAAGATCTGCGGGGTCTGCACGGCCCAGAAGCGGGCGCGCTCGGGGGTCTCGGCGACGGTCTGGCCGATGACGACCTTCAGTGTGTCGACGGCAGGATGACCGACAACGATGCCGTCGGCGTCGGGCTCGGCGCCGAGCGCAGCCAGCGCAGCGCCGATGAGCGTGGGTGTTACGAGCGGACGCGCGCCATCGTGCACGAGGACCGTGGTGACCCTCTCGGGCACCAGCACGAGCCCGCTTGCGACGGACGCCTGACGCGTCTCACCGCTTGGCGCGAAGACGATCGGCGTCGCGGGTGCGATTGGATCGACTGCCGTCGCGCGGTACTCGGCCGTGCGATCCGGGTGGCACACGACGACGATCAGCTCGACTTCGGGTGCCGCGTCGAACGCGGCGAGTGTCCACGAGAGGACCGGCTTGCCAAGAACCAGCGCGAGCTGTTTGCCTCCTGGCCTGCCGAGACGCTCTCCCGTGCCGCCGGCAACGATGACCGCTGCCGTTCGTGGTCCGCTCATGCGTTCACGCTCTCGCTCGCACCCTCGCCGTTCAGTCGCGCGAAGATCATGCGGCCTGCCGAGGTCTGCAGAACGCTGGTGACCTCGACTCCGGTCTCGCTGCCCACGTGGTCGCGCCCGCCCTGCACGACGACCATCGTCCCGTCGTCGAGGTAGCCGACGCCCTGCTCGGCCTCCTTGCCGGGCTTGGCGACCTTGATCCGGATGACCTCTCCGGGCAGGTAGTTGGGCCGAAGCGCCGTGGCGGCGTCGTTGAGATTGAGCACTTGGATGCCGCGCACGCGAGCGACCTTGGCCAGGTTGTAGTCGACGGTGACAAGCGCGCTCTTGGCGTCGCCGGACAGTCGTAGCAGCTTCTCGTCGACGGCGGCCGTGTCGTTGTAGTCGGCCTCGAAGACCTCGACGCGTTCGTTGTCAGGAAGCGACGCGAGCAGGTCCAGCCCGCGGCGCCCGCGGGCACGGCGGGTCTCATCCGAGGAGTCGGCCAATGTCTGCAGTTCCCCGAGCACGAATCGCGGCACGCGGAGCGACCCGGGCATGAACCCGAGCCGATGCAGCTCGACGAAGCGGCCGTCGATGATAGCGCTCGTATCGAGCACGACGGTGCGCTCAGACGCCGTAGCCAGCTCGGTAGGGGCGAGGCGCGGGAACATCATCGCGAGTTCGCGGCGCTTCCACAACGCCACGCTCACGCACGCATACGCACACACGAACATGAGCACCCCGGTCACGGTGACCGAGAGCCATTCCGGACTGAGGAGGCGCAAGGGCTGGGACGCAAGCAGTGCAAGGAGGAGGCCGACGACGAGGCCGGCCGTGCCCAGAAGCAGGTCCGCGGGTGCGATCTCACGTACCAGCTGTTCGACACGTCGCCACTGCAACGTCAACTCACGGCCGAAGATCCCACCGAACACGAACCCGATAGAGCCCCCGAGAATGATGAAGAGGAAGATGACGTAGTACTGGGGGACACCGAGTTCGCTTGGCCAGTCGACGAGCTTCGTCACTGCGTACCCGCCCAGGAGACCCCCCGTGACGAACGAGAAACGGGTGATTGCCTGGATCATCGTGTCTGGCGGTCGCGGCTTGGCTCCAGCCGCGCGCCCTCACCTCCCTGTAGGCCGGCGCGATGCCCCGCCCAGAAGCGAGACCTGAATGGATGCTAACACAGAGTCTATCGGCAGCTCAGGTCGGCCTCTGCAGCAACGTACAACGCGTGAACTCTGGAGATTCGGCTAGAGCGAGGTGTGTGCGCGAATGCGGGCGAGGCCGTTGGCGATCGCCTTGGCGCGGCGAGTCCCCACTCCGTCGACCTCGTCGAGGTCGGCGACGCTGGCACGGACGAGCCCCGGCAGCGAGCTGAAACGCTCGATGATGCGGGCGACCACCGTCGCTGGCAGCGCCGGAATCTGGGCGAGCACGCGGTAGCCGCGCGAGCGCACATGCTGTTCGGCACGGTCGGAGGCCGTCAGGCCGAGCTCGTGGGCGACCGCATCGGCCTCGAGCAGGCGCTCGAGTGGCAGGTCGCGGAGGCGCAACTTGACGGCGGTCGCAAAGCGGAGCGAAGCGTCGGAGGCGTAGTCGCGAATCAGCAGCTGGTAGGCGTCGTCGATGTTGGCGGACAGCTCGTCAGCCTGCATCTGGACCAGACGCCCCTCGGTGCCGAGCTGCCCGATGTAGCGCGCCACCTCGCGGTTGACGCGCTGCGCCATCTCGAAGCGTCCGATGGCCTCGGCGACGTCGCCGAGGGTGACGACGTCCTCGAACTCGAGATGGGTGAGCCGGTCGAGCACCTCATCGAGGCGGGTGCGGTAGTTCTGAAGCGTCGAGAGCGCTTGGTTTGCCTTCGCGAGCACGACCTCAGTGTTCTCCAAGGTGACACGCCGGCCGCGCAGGTAGAGGCTGACAACCTCACGGCGCTGCGACACGGAGATGACCAGCGCGCTTGTCTGGCGGCTCACGCGCTCTGCGGTACGGTGGCGCATGCCCGTCTCCGAGGTAGGAAGCGAAGCGTCGGGAACGAGGTGGACGTTGGCTCGCACGATTCGCTCGGCGTTGTTGTCGAGGATGATCGCGCCGTCCATCTTGGCGAGCTCGAAGAGGCGCTGTGGCGTGAACGGCGTGTCGATGGCGAAGCCGCCGTTGCACACCTGGTTGACGGCGGTGTCGTCGCCGATGACGATCAACGCTCCCGTGCCGGCGGCGAGAATCATGTCGAGGCCCTCACGCAGGCGCGTTCCGGGTGCGACCTTTCTCAGCTCCTCGCGGAGCATCTCTCTCGTGTGCTGGTCGATCACCAAAGGTCCCGTCTCCTTGGGGGCATCGGATAGATTCTGCCACGAGCCACCGGCGGCAGTAACACGATTCTGCCTGATTGTGCCGGTCGGTGCGTCGAGCGGCGAGCTCACGACATCACGCCCAGAGCCTCGGATATGGTCGCGACGCGCTCAAGTGCGGGCGACGCGGACGAGTCGAGCGACGCGGAGGCAGCGCCGAGTACGTGCTTCATGCCCAGGCGTGTCGCCTCTCTGAGACGCGCGGCCGCTTGGGCGACCGGCCTAACCTGCCCGGTCAACCCCAACTCGCCGAACGCGGCAACGTCGAGCGGCACGGGTCTGTCCTTGAGCGCCGACGCCAGCGCGAGCGCAAGCGGCAGATCGACGGCTGGCTCGACGATCCTCAGGCCGCCGACGACCGAGACGTAGACGTCTTGGCCCGCGAAAGAGAGCCCCGCTCGGCGTTCGAGCACCGCGAGGACCTGAAGCAGCCGCCCGGTGTCGATACCGTTGGCGAGGCGCCGGGGAGCCGGCAGGTAGCTGGGCGTGACAAGCGCCTGGATCTCGACGAGCAACGGGCGCGTACCCTCCATCGCCGCCATGACCGCCGAGCCGGCGACTGCCTCGTGGCGCTCAGCGAGCAGCGCCGCCGAAGGCGACCCCACGCCGAGAAGCCCGCGCTCGCCCATCTCGAAGATGCCGATCTCGCTCGCCGACCCGAAGCGGTTCTTCACGGCCCGGATGATCCTGAACGCATGGTCGCGGTCACCCTCGAAGTAGAGGACGGCGTCGACCATGTGCTCGAGCACGCGCGGCCCGGCGATGGATCCGTCCTTGGTGACGTGACCGACGATCATCGTGATCACGCCGAGATCCTTCGCGACGCGCATGAGGCGCGCGGTGCACGCGCGAACCTGCCCCACGCTACCGGGCGCGCCCGCGAGTTCGGAGTCGAAGGCGGTCTGGATCGAGTCGACCACCAGCACGCCGGGCTTACGCTCGCGCACCGCAGCCTCGACGATCGCGACGTCGAGCTCGGGCAGCAGCGACACGCGCTGCGACTCCGCGCCGAGTCGGCGGGCGCGAAGCCCGACCTGCTGTGGCGACTCCTCGCCGCACACGTACAGCACCTCGGCGCCGGAGGCCCCAAGGGCATCCGCCGCCTGCAGCAGCAGCGTGGACTTCCCGATTCCCGGCTCCCCGCCCAGCAGCACCAACGACCCGCCGACAAGCCCACCGCCAAGCACCCGGTCGAGTTCGGCGATGCCCGTCGACGTGCGATGGGCTTCCTCGGCGCCTACTGCGTCAAGCCCGACAGTCTGCGCAGACGCACGAGCAGCCTGCCGGTGTTTGCCGACAGGCTGCTCGATCTCTTCCACATAACTGCCGAACTCGCCGCAGTCGTTGCAGCGGCCCATCCAGCGCGGGGTACTCGCCCCGCAGTTCTGACAACGCCAGACGCTGCGCGCTCTGGCCATCCGCTACTCGCCGGCCGCTCCGCCGGATGCGACCCCGCCACCCGACGAGCTGCGCTCGACCATCGATTTGACCGACGTGTCCATGTTCCGTGGAGCACGGTGTGTCGGCACGGGCACGCTACCCTCGCCCTTGCGGAACGCGGTGTGACCATCCTCGACGTACACGTCGATCATGTCGCCAGCCTGCCAGTTCCCGCCAAGAATCTGCTCGGACAGCGGGTCTTCCAGACTGCGCTGGATCGCCCGGCGCAAGGGGCGCGCCCCGAGCGTGGAGTCGAAGCCCTCGAGCGCCAGCAGGCTGCGAGCCTCTTCGGTCAACGTGATGCCGAAGCCTTGGAGCAACAGTTGGTCGCGCAGCCGGTCGACCATGAGGTCGACGATCTGCTCGATCTCCTCGTGACTCAGGTCGTGGAACACGATGACCTCGTCGACGCGGTTGAGGAACTCGGGGCGGAACGCCTTCTTCAATTCGCCGGTCACGCGCTCCTTGACCAGGTCGTAGCCGATGCCGCCGTCGCCGGGCTGCGGGGCGAAGCCGAGAGACGTCTGTTTGACGATGTCGCGGGCGCCGATGTTGCTCGTCATGATGACGATCGCGTTCTTGAAGTCCACCTTGCGACCCTGGGCGTCGGTCAGTCGTCCCTCCTCCAGGATCTGGAGCAGGATGTTGAAGACATCTGGGTGGGCCTTCTCGATCTCATCGAAGAGGATCACGGAGTACGGCTTACGCCGGACCGCCTCAGTGAGCTGACCCCCCTCATCGAAGCCGACGTAGCCGGGCGGTGAACCGATCAGGCGCGACACCGTGTGCTTCTCCATGTACTCGGACATGTCGAGGCTAATGAGCGAGTCCTCGCTGCCGAACAAGAAGTTGGCGAGCGCCTTGGACAGCTCGGTCTTCCCCACGCCCGACGGGCCGAGGAAGATGAACGAGCCGCTGGGCCGGCGGGGGTCCTTCAGGCCAGCACGCGCGCGGCGAATCGCCTTGCTGACCGCGACCACGGCCTCGTCCTGTCCGACGATGCGCTCGTGCAGCACGGTCTCCATGCGCAGAAGCTTTGCGGTCTCCTCCTCGGTCAGCGCGGTGACCGGCACGCCGGTCCACATCGACACGACCTCGGCGATCTCGTGCTCGGTCACCTCGACGACGCGACGCGTGTCGGGCTTGAGCCACTCCTCTTCCATCTGGCGCTTCTCGGCCAGGATCTGTTTCTCGCGGTCGCGCAGGGCGGCGGCCTTCTCGAACTCCTGAGCCTCGATAGCCGCCTCCTTCTCGGTGCGGACCTGGCGCAGGCGGTCGTCGACCTCTTTGACGCCCGGAGGCGCCGTCATCATCTTGATGCGCATCTTCGCGCCGGCCTCGTCCATCAGGTCGATGGCCTTGTCAGGCAGGAAGCGGTCGGAGATGTAGCGGTCGGCCAGCGTGGCGGCCGCGTCGATCGCGTCGTCGGTGATGGTGACGCGGTGGTGCGCCTCGTATCGATCACGCAGGCCCTTGAGGATCTGTACCGTCTCTTCGACACTCGGCTCGCCCACGGTGATGGGCTGGAAGCGACGCTCGAGCGCCGGGTCCTTCTCGACGTACTTACGGTACTCGTCCAGCGTGGTCGCGCCGATGGTCTGCAGTTCGCCGCGCGCTAGCGCCGGCTTGATGATGCTAGCAGCGTCGATGGCGCCCTCCGCGGCGCCCGCGCCGACGAGAGTGTGCATCTCGTCGACGAACAGGATGACGTCGCCGCGCTCGCGAATCTCCTTCATGACCTTCTTGAGCCGGTCCTCGAACTCGCCACGGTACTTACTGCCCGCGACAAGCGCCGCGAGGTCGAGCATGTAGAGCTGCTTGTCCTTGATAGTCTCGGGAACCTCGTCGGAGGCGATGCGCTGCGCGAGGCCCTCGGCCACGGCGGTCTTGCCCACACCGGGCTCGCCGATGAGGACGGGGTTGTTCTTGGTGCGGCGCGAGAGGATCTGCATGACGCGCTCGATCTCGCTCGCGCGGCCTATGACCGGATCGAGCTTGCCGTCCCGCGCCTGGCGCGTGAGGTTGCGACCGAACTCGTCGAGCAGCTGGCTGCTGCCGCCACCGCCCCGGCGCTCTTCGCCGGCCTCGGTAGGCTTGCCGTAATGGCCAGAGAGCAGCTGGATGACCGCCGAGCGGACCTTCTCCAGGTCAGCGCCGAGGTTGAGCAGCACCTGCGCCGCCACACCCTCGCCCTCACGAATGAGGCCAAGCAGGATGTGCTCGGTGCCGATGTAGTTGTGGCCGAGTTGCAGCGCCTCGCGCAGCGAGAGCTCCAGCACCTTCTTGGCGCGCGGCGTGAACGGGATGTGTCCCGTCGGGACGAACGTCCCACGGCCGATGAGGTCCTCGACCTGCGCGTGCACGTCTTCAAGCGAGATGTTGAGGGACTCGAGCGCCTTGGCCGCGATCCCGTCCTGCTCGCGGATGAGGCCGAGCAGCAGGTGCTCGGTGCCGATGTAGTTCTGGTTCAGCATGCGCGCCTCTTCTTGGGCATACACGACCACCCGGCGCGCCTTCTCTGTGAATCGCTCGAACATGAGCGCCCTCCCTATCGCATCGGCGGAATCGTACCGCCGGAGGCTTCTGCAAAGCTTGTATCGGAAGTATACCCGCCGACTCCGACATGGAATGACGAGTACTGCATTGAAAGCAAGGGGAATGCCAGAGACTTGAGCGCTGGGCGCTTAGATTTCTGGCCGAGCAGAGCGCAGACGCAGCGTCGGCTCGCCTACGCCTCCGGGCGCATGTGCGGAAACAGCAACACGTCGCGGATGGACGCGGAGTCGGTGAGCAGCATCACGAGGCGGTCGATGCCGAGCCCCATGCCCCCGGCCGGCGGCATCCCGTACTCCTGGGCGCGCAGATAGTCCTCGTCGACCCACATCGCCTCGTCGTCACCAGCGTCCTTGGCGGCTGCCTGTGTCTCGAAGCGAGCGCGCTGGTCGACGGGGTCGATCAGCTCGGAGAACGCGTTTGCGAACTCGCGTCCCGTGATGATGAGCTCGAAGCGGTCCGTGAGCTCGGGGTCGTCGTCGTTGCGGCGAGCCAGCGGCGAGATCTCGGCGGGGTACATGGTGACGAACGTCGGCTCGATGAGGGTGTGCTCGACGAGCTTCTCGAACAGCTCTGCGATGAGTTTGCCCTTGCCGTAGCTCTTCTCCCACGGCACGGCGTGTCTGTCGCACAGCGCGCAGAGTTCCTCGACACTGCGGTCGAAGCTGACGTCCTCGCCTGCCTCGGCGCTCGTAAGCTCGATCATCGTCGCTCGGCGCCACGGCGACGCCAGCGAGACGTTCGCACCCTGGTACTCGAGCTCCAGCGAGCCGACTACTTCCCGCGCGGCGCTCGTGATGATGCCCTCCGTGAGGTCCATCATCGAGCTCATGTTGCCGAACGCCTGGTAGGCCTCGAGCATTGTGAACTCCGGGTTGTGGCGCACGCTGATGCCCTCGTTGCGAAACGACCGGTTGATCTCATAGACGCGCTCGAACCCGCCCACAAGAAGCCGCTTGAGGTAGAGTTCCGGCGCGATACGCAGGTAGACCTGCATGTCGAGCGCGTTGTGATGCGTGACGAAGGGGCGCGCCGTGGCGCCGCCGGGGATGGCGTGCAGCATGGGCGTCTCGACCTCGAGGTAGCCATGCGACTCCATGTAGCGGCGAATCGCCGCGACGATCTTGAAGCGCGCGGTGAAGACGTCGCGCACCTCGGGGTTGACGATGAGGTCGACGTAGCGCTGACGGTAGCGCGTCTCCATGTCCGAGAGACCGTGATACTTCTCGGGCAGCGGGCGCATCGACTTAGAGAGCAGCGTGACGGCCGTGGGAGCCACTGAGAGCTCGCCTCGGCGGGTGCGAAGGACCGTTCCTACCGCACCCAGCCAGTCGCCCAGATCGAGGTCCGTGACAGCCTCGAAGGCTTTCTCGCCCACGAGGTTGATCCGGGTGAACAGCTGCAGGTCGCCGGTCGCGTCGCGGATGACGAGGAAGACGATCTTGCCCTGGTC
>Ga0209540_10002316_pt1 | contig 13608 bp, 15 predicted proteins | sample BarGraIncu01121A_FD_184501 | JGI IMG/M metagenome (GOLD analysis project Ga0209540, IMG submission 184501) | Arctic peat soil microbial communities from Barrow, Alaska - Barrow Graham LP Incubations 011-21A (SPAdes) (version 2) | ecosystem: Environmental > Terrestrial > Soil > Wetlands > Peat... | reverse complement strand
CCGCCTTCAGCTTGTATTTGAATCTTGGGCCGCAAAGGTCAACCGCAGCGGTGGCAAAGAAGTTAGCAAAGAGTGAACAGCTTATCCGGCGGTGGTCGGCAAAATTTGCTTGGACTGACCGGGTGGCGGCGCATGGCGCACACCTTGCCATCATTGAGCGCGAAGCGGTCGAGGCGGTGGCGCGGAGCAAGGCGGCGGAATGGGAGAAACGCGAAACGCAGTTGCGCGAAACGGAATGGACGATGCACGAACGCGCCATTGCCGCCGCGAAACGCGGGCTGGATGCCTACATGGAAAAAGACAAGGTTTATGCCAACCTCGCGGACATTGCCCGGATGCTGGAAATCGCCAGCAAACTTGGCCGGCTGGCGACGGGGCTGGACAAATCCAACGGCGAAACGGCGGATGGGCCGCAAACGCTGCGCGTCGAGGTCACGGTCGCGCTCGAAAAAATCTACGGGCAGGCGGAGCCTGCACCCACCGGGGGGATCGTGGACGTGCAAACCGTGCCGGTTTTGCCGGAAAAGACCGCATGACGCCTTGGGAACGCTATTTTCTGGCCGGTCGCCGCGCTGGCTGTCCGATGGGACAGATGGACAGGTTTGCCAGCGCCGACGTGATTTTGCAGGCGCGGCAACTGGCCGCGTCCGCTGCGGCGCGATTGTGCGATGCACCTGACGGGCCGATGGCGATTGGCTACGGCGGTGCTCGCGGCGGCGGCAAATCGCATTGGTTGATCGCGCAAATGGGCGCGGATGATTGCCAGCGCGTGCCGGGTTTGAAATGTCTGCTGCTCCGCAAGGTCGGCAAGGCGAACTTGGAACATTTCGAGGATTTACGCCGCCGGTTGTTCGGGCGTTTGAACCATGAATTTTCCGCGTTTCGTGGGATTCTGTCATTTGCCAACGGGTCGCGGATTATCGCCGGTCATTTTCAGAATGAAAAAGACATTGATGCCTACCTCGGCCTTGAATACGACGTGATTGGCATCGAGGAAGCAACCACGCTCACCGCCAGAAAATACCAGGACATTTCAACCTGCTGCCGCACGAGCAAATCGAACTTCCGCCCGCGCATTTATTCGACCACGAATCCCGGCGGCGTTGGTCACAATTGGTATCGGGCGAAATTCATCGTGCCATTTCAGGAAAAACGCGAAACAGAAACGCGATTCATCCCTGCGCGGGTGACTGATAACCGCTGGAACAATCCCGAATACATCCGCGTGCTGGAAAATCTGACCGGCTGGCAAAAACGGGCTTGGCTGGACGGCGATTGGGACATTGCCGCCGGGCAATTTTTCACAACGCTGCGCCGCGAGGTTCATGTCGTCGAGGATTTCGACGATTCGCGGGCGATGGAATGGTTCGCGGCACTGGATTATGGGTTTGCGCATTACACCGTCGTTTTGCTCGGTTGTCGCGACGGCGACGGGAATATTTTCATCGTGGACGAACACGCGGAACGGCTTTGGTTGCCGCAACGTCATGCGCCAGCGATCAAGGCGATGCTGGCACGACACAAAATCGGCGAGCGCAAACTGGCCGTCGAGGATCTGAAACGATTTGTGGCCGGTGCCGATGTCTTTTCTCGTCAATCAGACGGGACAACGATTGCCGCGCAGTATTCGCGGCTGGGCATCACGCTGCGCTGCGCGAACACTGACCGGGTGAACGGCTGGGCGGAAATCTTGCAGCGGTTCGGCGATGTCGAGGCCGGGATTCGCCCGACGCTTTTCATTCACAAGCGGTGCGGGCGGCTGCTCGAAACGCTGCCGGCGTTGCAACATGATCCGAACCGGCCCGAAGACGTTTTGAAGGTGGACACGGATGAAGATGGAATCGGTGGCGACGATTCCGTTGATTCTCTACGGTATTTGGTTGCGACGAAGTCACGGACGGTCACGCAACGGAAATTGCGGGGGGTATGACATCGGATTTCTTTTTGCTGTAATTCTTCGGAAAACAATACTTCCCTGCCAGCCACAGGAAAACATCTAACTGACGAAGGGAAAATTGTTCCAGGGTGTAGTGTTTCTGGAATGAGGTGATTATTCCAACAAAGCGAGAATAGTTTTTAAGGTCGGCCTTTTTGAACACCTCAAATTTGTCAACTTTCTGGTAGTGCAAAAGCATTTTTTCAACGAATGAATCATATATCGGATAGGCGTCTGGAAGGTGGTGATTGCAATACTTGGAAGCGAATGAATAGAAATTCTTTGGCTTGTTGCGAATCGTGACTTTTGCCAACTCATTGACGAGTGTGAGGTCTTTATTGCTCAAGCGTCCGTCAATCGCAAGATGGACGATGTGCTTTGCTACTGAATATGTGTCAAAGATGTTGGTGCTATAAAACTGATTTAAGGCGGTTACTTTTAGGAGAACGTGTTCGAGAATAGAATTTTGCGGGCAGAGTTTATGAAATAGCAGGGCTAAAGATTGCTCTTGGAGGCGATAATTTTCCAGACGTTCCCATGTCTGCAAATGGGAGTTAATGACTTCCGGTGTTGGTCGTGAGGGCAAAGGCATCAAAAGATAATCTGAGTTAAAAAATTGCTTGGCTAGGAAAATTGAGAAAATGGTGCGCAGATTTCGCGCGCCTGGCTGCTCGCGGCGAGTGGCCAATCGAGGCGAGCCGTGGAATGAGCTTGCGAGTGGAATGGCGAGCCGACCTTCCCCCGCGCGCCCGAACGTGATGGCCTGTCCGGCCAAAGGACTAAAAAGCGGAGCCGTCCGGCGATTGAGGACTAGAGCGTTAGCGTGGGAGCCTGTCCGGCAGGACTAGAGCGGAGCGAAGCCGCCCGTCCGGCGAGGACAAGAGCGTTAGCGTGGAAAGCCGTCCAGCAGGACTAGAGCAGAGCGTGGCAAAGCCGTCCGGCGATTGAGGACTAGAGCGCCTGCACCGCCCTGGGAAAGTTTTGAAAAGGAAGGGCGGTGCGGGTGCGTGGCGTTTTAGCCGGTTCGGCAAGTGAGAACAAATTGGAGTCCAGAGGGCTTGCCCTTTGGCGCGGGGACCGGGACGGCGCGAGTCCCGGCGGGTCCAGGGCAGCGCCTTGGCCGGCCCGGACGGGTTTCGTGCGGCGGCTCAAAAGAGCGCGGCCTGTATCTGAACACGGCGGCAGGCTGCATCGGCGAATACGAGGCCAGCGCCGAAACCGAGCGCGGCGCGGGCGGCTTCCATCGTGTGGCCGCTGGTGGTGACGTTGTCCACGAAATAGGTTTGCCGAAGTGTCAGAGCTTTGCGATTGCGGGCAAAATGGTGCTGCTCTGGCGGGATGGGGCCAAGCGCGTGTTTGTGGCGCTCGCATTGGGATTGAATCGGCTGGTTGCGACTGATGGCTTTGACAACCTGAGCGCCGGGACAATATCCCGCGATGAAACTGGCAAGCCGGGTGTTGGCGTCGGTGTTGCCTGTGCTGTCGGGTATTGGGACAAGCCAGCAGTGGCCGGAGATAAGCGCGGCCATTTCGCGGGCGGCGGTGTTGAAGTCCGCTGAAGTGCTGGCGATGGTTTTGATGGCGTAAGCAAGGCGGCGGGTCTCGGTCTGCTCAAGTGAAAGCTGGCCGTTGCGCTGACTTGGATATTTGCGGGCGGAAAGGATGTTCATGCGAAAGTTGATGGTTGAAGGTTGAGGGTTGAGAGGCGGCGGGCAGAGGACTGCCCGCCCTACCTCGGGTTCAATCAGGCGGGCCGCACGTCGGCGGGGAAGTAGCTTGAATACTTCTGGTGCGGGTCGGTCATGCTGCCCAAACGGAACTTGCCGCACGGGTGCTGCCATGCCTGACGCTCACGGTTCCAATGGAAACCAAGCTGCGCCAACTGCTGCCGCAACTCGGCGGCGGGTGTCTCGCGGAACGCCACCCAAATCCAATAGCCGACAACCTCGGCGAGATTGAACAAACCGGGATTGCTGGTTTTCAAAAGCTCCAAAACTTTGGTGGTGGGCAAGGTGCGGTTTTTCTTCCGCGCCTCGGTGTCAATCGGCAACCGTGTGTCCGGCTTGAGTGCCGCTGCCGTGTTTAGTATTTCGCTGCTCAACTGTGCGGATCTGCTCACGAGCCCCTGAACCGATTTTTTGTTATTTGTTTTCATGGTCTTTTTTTTTCTGCTCTGCTGTGCGTCTTCTGTCTGTCGCCCTTCACAAAAACAGGCTGCGTAGGCGGGGCGGCGCGTGGGAGTAGTCTTCAGAGGGCACCACGCAGGCCCCCCGTTGAAGCAGCCTTGTGAGGGCGATGGAGAGAAACGTTGAGCAGAAAAAGCCGGACCTGAAAACGCTTTAGCGCCGCCCCCTGGGGATGGAAGGGGCAAAGGCGCAACGGGGTGGGCGGGGGATTGGGGGAAGCAGACCCGGCTGGTTCGTGTTGCTTCGGCGCAGTTGGCATGAAGTATGCCTGCGAACTGTCACGCTCGCTGCCTGGACGGCGGGGGCGCAGGGTCAGGGCAGCCGTCCGCGAGAGTGAGCGTGACAGTGAAGCAGCGGTGCTGCACACAACGGCACATTGTGCGACCCTTTATTCCGTGCAGAAGGGCACCCACGAGTGGGGAGTGTCTGCACGAAAAGAATAAAGGTGTGGAACGAGGAACGAGTGGAACGAACGCACAATGTGTGTTGTGTGAAATACCGGAAGCAAAGCCGACGCCCAGCCTCGCAACGAACACTTGCAGTGAGAAGTGTAGCGTCGGCTGGTGCTTCATGCCAACTGCGCCGCCATTGGCCAATCTTTTGCCGGGTCTGCTGTGGTTCCTGCGCCGGTGCGAGCAGCCGCGTCCGCGCAGCACGGGCGCTCTTACCTGAAGCGGCAGTCTGCGAACAATCGTGTAGGCACAGACGCGCAGGAACGAGCATCGTAGCCGGAGCTATTGGCCGCAGTCTGACGCGCCGTTCGTTTGGCGAGTCGCGACAGCGCGAGTGCGGTTTGTTCTGACTCCTGAGCGAGTGCAGTTTACGGTCACATGGAGCGCAAGGGCTGTTGCTGCCAGGGTAACAGGGGGCAGCAGGCAGACCGGGTGCGGAGTGTGACGCTCAGGTGTCAGACCAATCTGGTTTTATCAGTGAGGTCGGACATTCTTCCGGGCGGCGAAAAGGAGCGCCAGCGGAGTGTAGCGTCCGGAAAATGGCCGTGCTCACGGCTATTGCTGATGTTTTGGCCGGGCGGAGCCTCGCGGCCTATTGCTCGTCCTCGGCGACAGGCGGAGCCTCGCGCCGTATTGCGGTGTCTTGCCCGTGCGAAGCATCGCGGGCTATTGCTTGTTCATGTCGGGCGAAGCCTCGCGACATCCTGCTGGTGTTCCTTGGGGCGCGCCCGATCTGAGGCCGGTCTCGGCTGTTTGCGGCCGTCGGAATCCCGACGTGTCGGGTGGAGCGGGTGCAAAGCTGGCGAGTCCGGCCAGGGCGCGGGCGGAACAGTGCCGATACTTGGTGCGTGGGGAGTGGTTCGGCGCTTGCGCCTGGCCGCGACCGAGTGCAAGTGTCGGCTCTGTGAAGCCTGGGCTGGTTGCGTTTGTTTTTCGTTCGAGGAGCGAAGCGACGAGGTTGTCATGCCGGCACTCGCGCGCTGAAACCGTGGAACGTCGTGACGGGTTGAAAGGCACTGCGACATTCGAATGAGAGGTGACGTCGTCCGCGCGCGAGTGCAAGCGTCCGAGCGCCGAGCGTGACGTGCGGACTAACCTGTGAAGGCGCGAGGCGAGCCGTCCTACGGCGAGAGCGACCGGCATCCGCGCGTGGAAGCAATCATCCGGCAATGGAAACCGTGACTGGTTGCGCGCCCCAAAGTTGTTGAGTGCGGAGAGGGTCAGGGAACGGAGCGCGAACTAATTTCTCGATTGAGCCACGCGAACAAACTTTGTCTTTTGAGGGCAAACGAAATCCAAGGCGCGTTGAAATAGCGAGTGACGAACGAGTTCACCGTGCAAGCCCTTTATTCAGTTGGCCTCGTCGGCTCTGGGAAGAAAAAAATTGGTAGTGTCCTAATTTGAAATTTTACTCTTTCCAGTGGAATTGAATGCCAAGCCGTTCAAGCATTGTAAAAGTATTAATACAGTTCACCATGAAATCTTTTGCTTTGCAGACGTTTGGAATGGGGATTCTCCATTTGATGTTAGGGGAAAACTCTTCACGAGTTACCAACGTCAAATTTTTGGCCTTTGCATAAGCTACAAGCCATGCATCAGGTTCGGTAGCAAATTCTGATTTGGCCGCAGCCGTAAATTGAGATTGGGCATTTGCCCACACTTGCATTTTGGCATACCAAGCAACCACATCGGCATCATCCGATGGAACAAAACCAGTTTTTGGCATATCAGATTTTGCCCATTTTACCAATGCGTCCTCGTCACCATCGCATATTTCTTCCATCACCTTGTCGAGACTAAATACAAGTCCTTTGTTGTGAAACCAAACCAAGCTATTCCAAAATCCTGGACACAAATTAAAAGCGTAATATGCCCGATGAGCTTGAATAAATACGCTGGTATCAATCAAATAACGCGTGGCGGGTTCGCTCATCCAATCTCCTTATTCAACTTTAGGACATATGTATCAAAGGTTGATCCCTGAAGCCCGGTCAACTTATAGGCGTCGCGATAAAGTAGGCGTCCAACCTTTGCTGCCCTAGCGATTGCCTCGGCAAAAGGACGCCCTATTCGATAATCGCAGTTCGCATAGAAATCGCCTCCGGTTTCCTTGGCGGCCTTTTTAGCTTCTTTTTTGGCGCGCACATTAAGCATGTAAGCATTATAGAATTTGAAAAAAACGTCCTTGTTAATATAGCCAACGTCTAATGCCCTTCGTGCTGCAACCAATGGACTGACCTTAAAATGGCGAGCCAATCCGTCAAAAGATTTCAGATTAGCCCATGCTGCCACAAATTCATCTTTTGGAATGAGAAATTCGGCGGCAACCTCATTACAAAAAAGTTCAGTTTCGTTATCTGCTGGTTTCATTTCCCGAAAATTCAACAGCCCGCACTTCCAATCCATACGTGAGCCAATTCATGCGCGAGTGTGAACATTTGCGCGGCCTTGGCGTCTGCATTGTTGACGAACACAAGTGGGGCATACGAATCTGGCAATACAAACCCGCGAAATTCCTCCACGTCCAATATGCGCCACGGATTATTGCCAACGACACCATTCCAGACAGCAATAATTCCAGCCTGCTCCATATTAAAACGAAGGCTGTCCAATGCATCCGCCCAAGTTGGTGCCGATTTTGCCCATCCAGCAGTGATACCAAGCGTGGATCGCATACTCTTTGCAATCTCGCTTGGCTTGTTCCGCAGCGTTGCGGAACCAACAAAGGGCAGCGGTTCAGCACCTTCTTCAATTATGAAATCTCTATACCATGCCTGCCTTCGTTGCATCGAGAATACCGTTTCTAGTAAATTTGGGCTTGGATGCTGAATGGGGGTGTCATGGACACTGCGAAAATCAGGAATAGGGAGCTTTTCTTCTGGCGGTGCGGACAAAAAGAAATATCCCAACGGTGCCCAAAGCCGTTTCGCTAACTTTTCCAACTGTTTTAGGGTTGGAGAGGAATCCCCGTTCTCCCATTCAACTAATTTGGGAAAGGGCTTCAAAAGCTCGTCAATTTCAAAGCCAGCGCGCTCACGCGCCCAGCTTATTAGCTCTGGTTTGATGGATATTGTATTCATGGCATCACCTCATTTGCTACGAATCGCTTTAGCAAACGGTCAATCAATTGTGAGCGTTTTCCATTCCATCGAGATAGGGCAGCTTCCCAAATCTGCTCGGTGACGGAAATACAAATTTTCGTCTTTGTTATGCCGGTTTTCGGATGGCCAGCACCCTCACGCAGCCCGCCATGTTTAAATGCGATTTTCTTTGTTTTTTTGTTTAACATTCAACTTGAATATAGTATTACTTTATTCAAACACAATAAGAATTTATGAGCAACGAATTAAAAACCGAAAAGAAGGCGCAAGTGGTGAGCTTGCTCTGTGAAGATTACAGCATCCGCAGCATTGAACGGATATTTCTGTTGTCCCTCGGCATGAAATTGAACGAATTACAGCAGAAGAAGAATTAGAATTTGAACGCTCGCGTCAGGGAAAGATTTCAAATTAGGACACTACCAAAAAATTTGGCTGGCATGGGCGTATCTACCAACTGACCGACTTCAGACACCGTCAACTCTCTCGGAACCAACACTGTCTGCTACCGTCAACCGACACTCACGCTCATACCAGCCACTGCACGTTCGTCCTGTTCTGTAACCTGTCAATTTTTATTTCGACCGATTATGTTCATCTGCTGGCATCATGGGGGTATCTGTCAGCATCAACATTCACGAGCCTGCATCGCCTCCTGAAAATGTGAAAAATTTCATGCTTATATTGCACTGGCCAGAATAGGCGACGCCTTTGACTTCATGGCATTGATGCCATGACTCGTTGAGGGCGATGACGGAAAATCAACTGCTGTTCTGGCGACCTTATGCCTGTAAACAGCACACATCCGGAATACGACGCCAGCCTCCCGGCCTGGCTGCGTGCCCGCGATGTCTTTGCCGGTGAGGATGCCGTCAAAGCCGCCGCTGAAAAGTATCTGCCGCGTCTCGACTGTCAGGACGACAAGGAATATCTCGCTTACAAAAATCGTGCCTCCTTCTTCAATGCCTCGGCCCGCACGGCGGATGGCTTCGTCGGATTGATTTTCCGCCGTGATCCAACCTTCAAATTGCCGGATAAAACTTCCGGCGTTGGTGATGCGCTCACCGAATTTGTGGAAGATGCCGACATGCTGGGGACCAGTTTGACTGCCTTCTCGAAAAAGCTGGTCACGGAAATTATCAATGTCGGTCGGTCTGGCACGCTTGTAGATTGGAACGCGGAAGCGGAGCAACGCGCCTACGCTGTCGCCTATGCCGCTGAAGACATCATCAACTGGCACACGGAACGGGTGAATGGCCGCAACGTTTTTACGCTGGTCGTCCTCAAGGAAGTCAGTCAGATGCCCACTTTGGAAACTGATCCATTCGTCCCGGAAGAAATCCAGCAACTTCGCGTCCTGAAACTGGTGGAAGTCCAAAGTCAGTGGCAATACCAAGTCGAAATCTGGCAATTCCTTGCGGACGGCCAAAATGCAAGCGGCATCTCAAAGCGCGGCAAAAGGAAATGGAAATTGGTGGAGTCCCTGACGCCGCTTCGCCTTGGCAAACCACTGCCGCTGATTCCCTTTGTTTTTCATGGACCGCGCCACTCGCTGCCGGAAGTGGATAAAGTTCCCCTGGCTGACATCATCGTCGTCAATCTCGACCATTACCGGCTCACCGCTGACTACAAGCATGGAATGCACTTCACCGCATTGCCGACGGCTTGGGTCAGCGGCTTCGACAAAAATTCATCCCTTCGCATCGGCTCCAGCACGGCATGGGTCGCCGAAACGCCCGGCGCAACGGCTGGCTATCTTGAATTTCATGGTCAAGGTCTGACGACCTTTGAACGCGCGATGGATCGTGACGAGCAACTGATGGCCGTGCTCGGCACACGGATGCTCGAATCGCGCAAGCGCGTTGGCGAAACCGCCGCTGCCATCGAACTTCGCCAGAGTGGTGAGAACAGCATTTTGAACACCGTCTCTTTGAGCGTCAGCGCCTCGCTGACGCAAGTGTTGCGCTGGGTTTATTGGTGGAACTCGACCGAGCCGATTCCTGACGCCATTGGTCCTGACCTTGTCCTCGCCAGCCTGAACACGGATTTCAGCATCACCGGCATGTTGTTTCAGGAAATCACCGCGCTGGTCGCTGCGTGGCAGGCCGGTGCCATCAGTCAGGACACGATGCTTGACCTGTTCCGCGCCGGTGAAGTCATCGCTCCTGGCCGCACGAATGAAGAAGAAATCAAGTTGCTCTCTTCGGAGAAAAAACCAACTGCGCCGGTCGCGGTCAAACCGCCGGTGTCGGCGGCGACGACTGCAAACCCTCAACCGATAACCTAAAACCGATTTATGGCCCTGAAATACAAATACGCAACGAAGCAGGAAATTCCTGCTGAACAACAAACCCTTTATGTCGAGCGCGACGGCGCTTGGACGTTGGACGCCGATGGCGTCGTCGAGAAATCCAAGCTGGATGAGTTCCGCGCGACCAACGTTGCGCTGATGAAAGAGCGTGATGACCTCGCCAAAAAATTTGAAGGCATTGACCCGGAAGCCGTCCGCACGTTGGCCGAAGAGAAGCAACGTCTCGAACTGCTGGCGCAAGGGCACAAGCCGGAAGAAATCGAGAAAATCGTTGAGAAGCGGTTGAAAGGTGCCCGCGCCGATTGGGAGAAACAGCATGGCGTCGTGGTCGCTGAACGTGATGCGCTGCATGGTCGCCTGTCGGCGATTCAAATTGATCAAGCCGTCGTCACCGAAGCGACCAAGCGAGGTCTGCGCCCGACGGCGATTCCTGACATCACGTCGCGGGCACGTGTGAATTTCAAGCTGGTGGCCGGCGTGCCCCAGGCATTTGAGGCTGACAGCCAGACTGCCCGCATGGGCAAGGATGGCGTCACGCCGATGACTTTGGCCGAGTGGGTGGATGCGTTGGTGTCCGATGCACCGCACCTGTTCGAGGCAAATGCTGGTGGCGGTGCCGCCGGCTCCGGCTCCGGTGGGGCTGGCAACCGGTCCGTGAAGAATCCGTTCCGCAAGGAAAGCTGGAATCTCACGGAGCAAATGAAATTGCAGAAATCCGATCCGCAACTCGCCGCGCGATTGAAAGCATCGGCGTAAGGATCACAACCAAATTATTCAATTATGGCTAAGACTCAATTGGCAGACATCATCGTTCCGGCACAGTTCGCCGGATATGTGTTACAACGCACGGCGGAGAAATCCGACCTGTTCCAATCCGGCATTGTCGTGCGGACGCCGGACTATGATGAGCGCGCCGCGCTGGGCGGCACGCAAGTCAACATGCCGCACTGGAATGACCTGACCGGCAACCGCCAGCCGTTGAGTGATTCGGCCCCGCTGGTTCCGGCCAAGCTCGTTGCTGACCAGGACATTGCCCGCATTCACAATGACGGTAATGCGTGGTCGTGGAATCATCTGGCAACCGTGGTCGCTGGTGATGATCCGGCGCTGGCGTTGGCGAACTTCCTCGCGGATTACTGGAATCGCCAGAACCAATACATGCTCATCTCGTCCCTCAAAGGCGTGTTCTCGGCGGCTTCGATGGCGGGCAATCTGTTGGCGATTCACAGTGAAAGCGTCGCCGCTCAAACTGCTGCGACTCGGCTCAACGGCGCGACATTTGTGGATTCGACGCAGCGCCTTGGCGACCGTGGCGACCGGCTGGTGGCCGTGGCGATGCACTCGGCGACGGAAGCCGCGTTGCGGAAACTCGACCTGATTGACTTCATTCCGGACAGCCAGGGTGAAACTCAAATTCGCACGTTCCAGGGGCGCCGCGTCATTGTGGATGACGGCTGTCCTTCTCGTGCAGGCACGACTGACGGCTTGGTCTATACGACCTATCTGTTCGGCCTCGGCTCATTCGGCATGGGTTTCGCCGATCTGAACGGTGCGCCCGTCGAGGGCGGTCACGGCACGGAAGGTTGCGAAATGGCGCGTGACGCTCTGAATAGCGACACGTTCCTCGTCAACCGTCGCCGCTTCATCCTGCATCCGCGTGGCGTGAAGTTTAGCAGCGCCAGTGTGGCGGGTGCAAACCCGACGAACACGGAATTGGAGACGGCCGCAAATTGGGTGCGCGTTTGGGAAAACAAAAACGTCCCGGTCGTGGCGGTCACTCACAACATCTAAACCAAAGGCGTGCCGGTTCGCGCCGGCACGCCGCTTTTCGAGAAAGAAAATTTATGGGCAAACTTCAACCTCGCAGTTTTGAGCGGATTCGTTCGGGTGAACAAATCCAGTATCCGACATACACCAACGTCGCGGCGGCGGTGGCCGCTGGTATCACGGCGGCGAAGAATCCGCGCCGAATCATTTATCTGTCCGCTGGCGGCACTGGCTCTGTTCCGTGTCTCGCCATTTCGGATGGCACGAATTGGCGGCAAATCGCGATTGGCGCAAATGCCATCTGACGCCATGAGTGAATTGTTTCCCATCATTCGGCGGCAGCGGCGCCCTCTGATTGTCGAGGACGTTCCGCCTATTCCGACCAAAGAAAAGCCGGTTCAACCGGTGGCGACAGTTCCATTGGTTGAACCGGCGGATAAGCCAAAAGCCGACGATGCCAAAAGCATTTCCACAAGAAAAGCGCGGTAACTCACCCTGGACGCCACTGCAACGGCGCACTTGGCTGGCGGAGCGTCGCCGCCGGTCGCGTTGTCTGCTGCCCGCGCCGGTGCTGGTGGCGGCTTATCCCGACCTTGCGGTGTGGACGTGGGATTATCCCGACCCGGCTTACTGGTATGCCTATCATCAGCACGCGGAGGGCGAACCTTTTACTTACGACGACCGTGGCGCTGGGACTGACCGCCAGTATGCGCCGGACGGCGGGCAGTATCCGATGTTCATTGTTGGGTGTGATGCCAGCGGAAACGAAATCACTGAACGGAGCAATGCGGTTCGGCCTGAAGATGCGCAACCACCTGCCCCTGTCTTGGTTTCGCTGGGGAAAGTCCTTAGTGAAACTACCTGGCGGGCAGTTGCCCCGGTAGCTGTGAACGGTTGGCAATTTTGCACGACCGATTCTGTCTTCGACCCTGAAGTGAAGAGTTTTGATCAATGGGTGGAAGATGCGGACGGGCCGGACACGGAGTTTACCATCATAAATGCGACGACTGCAACCGTCACAGTGGACTTTGCCTACTGCGCTGCCCGTTATCTGGTCGGGACAACCTGGTCGGATTGGACGGGTGTCTTGGATGCAACTGTAATCCCGCCACCGGGGCAGTTGGTTGAGCCAACTTTGGCATTTGTGGGTGGGTATTTTCAGGGCACCGCTCCCGTGCCTGCCAGTGTTTGGCAATTCGCCCAATCTGACAGTGTTTATGAGTCTGGCTCGGTTCAGAGTTGGGTGGACGGCGCGGACCAGTCAAACGCTGATTACGGTTTGTTGCCGCCGAATCAGGCGCAAAGCGGGCGGATGCTTTCATACTGCACCTGCCGCTATCAGGTTGCCGGGGTCTGGTCGCCTTCCTCGTCCTCCAACTTGCACTCCAACGTAGCCCGTTCATTGCGCGAAAGGTCAATCTTAGCAATTTCAGCGAAGTATTTCAGTATGAGAAAAGCCCACCTCCATTTCTCGTTGCCGCGAGTGAAGTCACGCAGCCCAAGGGACTTCACCACGCGTGGCGCAATCAGCTTTTCGACAATCGCCCAATCAATGTTTGAACCGCCGAGGAAATTATCGCCGCCGTGATGCGCGACGTGGATTGTCCCTTCCTCGGATTTGATGATGGCTGCGTCAAACGTGCCACCGCCAAAATCATACACAAGCCAGTAAGCTTTTTCCTGTTCCACTGGAAAACCGTAAGCGAGCGCCGCCGCGACTGGCTCTTGAAGCAACGGACTCTCCTTAGCCCAGTTTGGCTTGGGTCATCGCCTCCAGGTTGATCCGGCTGCTCATGCCGCCATCAAAGACAAAGGTCGCCTCCGTGATCCCAAAGCGGCGCCGCAGGGTGTGCAAGAG
>Ga0209540_10002315_pt1 | contig 13612 bp, 19 predicted proteins | sample BarGraIncu01121A_FD_184501 | JGI IMG/M metagenome (GOLD analysis project Ga0209540, IMG submission 184501) | Arctic peat soil microbial communities from Barrow, Alaska - Barrow Graham LP Incubations 011-21A (SPAdes) (version 2) | ecosystem: Environmental > Terrestrial > Soil > Wetlands > Peat... | reverse complement strand
TGGGGGTAGGGGAAGTGTAGCCATTTTTAATGAAAATTAGAAAATTGGGAGGATTATTCATAAAATAATTGAATTTCGTAATAAGAAGCTGTAAAATTAATACAAAGGCTAAATTGCTGTTCCGCAGCTGCATGCTCTTTTATAGCCTGCTCCTGGCGGTCTGTGTGCTGTTCCTTGGTGCTAACCCTGATATAAGCGAATACATGTCTTTCCATGGTATCCCACCTCTTCACCGTTTTCTTGCCTTAATTATAACTGTCCAAGAAAGGTATGTAAAATACCGTGGACAAATCTGCGGGCTGAACACCGCATGTTTTCGCGCTCTTATCTTTCTTATTCGCAAATTCTCTCTGTTTGCGAAAGGTATACCTTTTTTAGACGGTTGTTAATCCTTATCCATTACAGCAATCAAAACGCATAGAACCAACCTAATAAGAGAAAGTGCCACTATTCATCTTCTCCAACTCTAATAAGTCTTGCATTAATTTGAGTACATTAAGGCTGCTATCGAATTGCTTTCTCTACAATCGATAACATGAATTTTTTTGAGATAAATTATTAATTAATATCAATTGTTTGGTCTGTAGCAGTTATATATAGTTCAGAAGCACCATTATTATAATTTATATAGTAAGATGCAACCACATTAGTGCAATCCCACTGTTCAGCAGCATTTTTATCAGATTCATTAAAAAATTCAATTGCAAACCCACCACGTACTCTACTCTGTGGGTATTCATTTTTAAATGCCTTTACTATACTTATTAAAGACTCTGCATCGGTTTTAGGCACTGTAAGATAAAAAGTATAATAAACATTGTTCAAGCCAGGTCGTGTAGATACTAATTCATAATTAGCAGTATTAGTATCTACACTAGGGGTAGAATCCGTACCATAGAATGCCTGCGTTAATGCCCCCATAGATACTAATACTAAAAAAGCTGTTAAGAATTTATGCCTTATAAAGAAATTCCTTGGGTCTTTCCCGCAATTAGGGCAGGCTTTTGCTCCCTTTGCTACTTCATGTCCACAAGCTTTGCACTTTACCAGCTCACTCATTATATTCACCCCTTTATATAGTTCATTTATTTGATAATTCTATAAAGCGTATACCTTGTGTGACGCCTATTAACTGGAAATTTCGCCGTGGTTTAGTCCTCTTCGATAAAGGCTCTTTGATGTACGACTGAAATTGTCATATTCTGGTTGGTGTTGACCTCGATTTTGTCGGCAGTTAAAATGTTCGCCTATAAAGAAAAAAGCAGGATTTTTCCTAACTATTCCTGGTCTTCATTGTCTGGAATGTTAAAACGATTTCTGATATTGTTCAGTTTTTGTTCCAATCGATACCTGGAATAAAAACATTCAGGAACGTAGTGGACAGCCTCGTATTTGTATAGTATCAAAATTTAGTAAAACTTGCAGTGAAGAATGATGAGGGCATACCTGAAGATGAAAAGGAGTCATACATGCTGCCGGAGAACAACTTCCACAGCATAAGACATACCTCAGCATCGATACTCATCAACCAAGGTGTAGATACGATCACTGTATCGAAGCGCCTGGGCCATGCCAGGACTTCGACAACAACTGATATTTATGCCCACTTACTAAAGAACTCGGATTCAGCTGCAGCTGATAAATTAGAAAATGCACTCACCAGTAAAAAGAAAAAAACAAAAAAAGAGGAGCAGCAGGCTTAAAAAACCTCTGCTCTTTTGCTGTATTTTGTAGTGTATAATCGTAGCACAAAGTGTGAATAAACCCCAAATGAACCCCAATTCATTTTTTAACCCAAAATATCCAAAAAACACAAAACCCTGCAACCATTACGATTACAGGGTTTTTCATGGTGTTCCCGAGTGGATTCGAACCACCGGCCCACAGTTTAGGAATGTGGTAGACAGCTTATTTTAACTATTACCCTCTTGTCTTAAGCCCTTGTAAATCAACGTTCTATAATTTTAAACTATTGTAACTTGTCGTAAATTCAAGTACTAATTTGAATGATTAGTCCCCTAATAGTCCCCTTATCAATTTTATTATCTGCTTATCAAGTTTACATTCTAAGGATAGTTGGTATCAAAATTTATTTATCATCTAATCTTTATATTACTCCAGTAATCCATCTGAGAGAATATACTGGACATATATTAAATTGAAATAGCTGAACGTATGGTATTAAGCTATTTCGTTCTATCATTTCTACTGTCTCAACGTGCGTCATAATATCTGATTTATACTACATAGCAAGAGATATTGGGAATACCCTGCTCGAAGATGAGATTTACCCCCCTACCTAGGGATTTTACCTCCCTTCCTGTTATAAATGATTTTGCAACTTATCAATAAGGCTTTCTTATTTCGACCTATCTCGATATTATGAGAGGCGGATTGTCAATCTAAGTGCAACAATCCTTCAGACATTGCCTGAAGTGGGGTTTTCCAACCGAGACATTTACGTGGACGGGTGTTGAGCAGATCAACTGCCCAGTCCAGATGCTCTTGAAGTACTTCAAGGAAACTGGTGTACTTGGGAAAAAACTGATGGAGAAGCCCGTTGGTGTTCTCGTTGGTAGGTCTCTCCCACGGGCTGTGGGGATGGCGGAAGTAGATAGGTGCCTCAAGGTCTGCTGACGTTTCTTTGTGTGCAGCGAACTCTTTGCCTTTGTCTACTGTCAGCGACCTGCAGGGCAGCCCTTGTAGACTGCTGCAGATCGATTCCCTGAGGGTCAGTGCCTTGTGGTCATCGAGCTTCCTTGCGACGAGGAACCGGGTCTTCCGGTCAACCTGTGTCATGAAGCAGCCCGTCCGCCATTTTCCGGCGACAATGTCGCCCTCCCAGTCGCCGATCCGGCTTCTTCAAGCAACCTCAGGCGAGCGTTTCTCAATGGATACTCAGTCAGGAATGGAACTTCTCCCTTAGCCTTCCTTGGGTTACCGCCCTCTCTGAGCCTCTCCTGGAGAAAGATTGGAAGAATTCCGTTCTTCAGTGCACGATAGATTGTTGTCACACATATGCACAAGCCATGATATCCGATGATCTGTTCAGGGGACCAGTACTTTTCCAATCCGTTGAGGATCTTGTTATGGTGTTCGGCCTTGAGGACCTTTATCCTTGGTCTGCACAACATCCTGCGCCTCTGGTAGGACGACTGGGCTTCGTGGGCGCTGTATCCCTGTTCCGCCTGATTTCTGCGAAGCTCTCGGCCGATGGTTCCTTTGTTTCTGTTCAGCGCCTTTGCAATCATCGTCACATTTTTTTGTCGTGATGCATGAGCAGTATGCTTTCTCGTTCATTGATGGATGGTGGTAGCTCATCTAGTAAACCTCCTTTGTTAATGGTAGTGTGCTAACTCCCATTTTAGCTTATAGGTTTGTCTCGATGGGTTTTTGGTTCAAATTATCTTGTTGCACTTAGATTGTATATCCGCCTCCTTATTAAAATCAATTTTTATTCAATTGCTATATCCGTCCAATCCGAAACATTACATTGACCGTATTCATTATCACCAACTGCCTCGACAGTACCCGCATTCGTTTCACCCGTATTTAATTTAACCACAAACCCGGATCCGGCTGATATCACTTCAACGTAATACCATTTTGAAACAACGTCCTTTAAAAACCGCCAATAGCCGCCTGATGCATACTGCCCATTCGCAATCACGGTGCCGGTCTTTGTCAAACCTGTTATAGAACCAAATTCACCAGATATCGCTAGCAGGTTCTCATAGCCTACTAACCTGTCTTGTGAATTAGAAGAGCCTTCTCCCGTCCACACAACTGTACCGTCCTTTTTCAATCCAACCGTGGCATTTCCATATGCCTGAACCTGGACTATACCTTTCCACTCAGAAACATCACATTGATTGTATTGACTTCTGCCAATAGCAATGACTGTACCATCATTTTTCAACCCTACTGTGTGGTGTGAACCTGTAGATACCGCAGCAATGTCTGCCCATGCGGAAACATCGCATTGACCAAATTCATTATAGCCAACAGCCACCACTGTGCCGTCTGTTTTCAATCCTACCGTGTGATACCTTTCTGCAGATACGGCCCTGATATTCGTCCATAGAGAAACGTCGCATTGTCCGTATTCATCGAATTCATCAGGCTTTCCGGAAACCACAAGCGTTCCGTCTCTTTTCAATCCAAAGGAGTTCATGTCACCGGCAAATACTGCAACGATATCGGTCCACTGGGAAACTTCACACTGACCGTTCTCATTATCGCCGGCAGCGACCACCGTTCCATCCGTTTTCAAACCCAGAGTGTGTTTAAATCCCGCAGATATCGTGTGGTTCTGTTCCTTAATTACCAGTTCGGTATTTTGCATGCTGGAAGGAGCAGTGCCGCTTGTATCTTCAGGTGTGTCAGAAGATGATCCACATCCTGTGGTCAATAAAATAAGCAATATGGCTACAATCAGAAAATTAATCGTTCTGACTCTTCTCATGATTATCTCCTCCATTTCTTGAAATTTAAGTTACTTTTCAACATAGCCGGCGAGATCTTCAATCCGGGCGATTATTTCATACTTCGGAATTTCTCTGTGCAACTGGCTGTCGTTGGTTATGTTTGTGAAGGGCTTTTGAATTATATCAGTATAGAAGATCACCTCGTTTTTTGTCATATCGATTATTGTCATCTTCGTATGCAATGTATAAGCATTGTCGCCATTTGTATATTTACCCGTAACGACTTCAAAAATATTCAGCTGGACAAGAGTATTTAATTCAGCTGTCGATTTCGCCTGAAGCTCTTCCGGAAGCTCAAAGTAAATCGGCGAATATATATAACCCTCGTCTGGAGTCTGCGCTACACCCGGGGTGAAGTTATTTTGCACGATAAAAACCTTACAGGGGGTCACGGGATTTTTTATTTCTGTGAATTCCCCTCCTATCGCTGAGTATTCGTCAACTTTGTCGATAAGGCCGCTGATTTCCGACTCTTTTTCAGCGAGTATCGACTCTTTTTCATTTTGACTGTCGTTACTTGCGACTTGACATGCATTAACAGCAAAGGCAATGAATGCGATCAACCCTAAAACAACAATCGCATTGATTATGCTTTTTGGACTTCCTTGTCTAATCATAATAACTCCCCTTTCCCTACTATCCTGACCTTCAAGAATGACATGGATCCAGTATTGCCGGGGCAGGTCAAAAATGCCTCTTCTATCTTAAGTAAACCTATTATATGTATGTTTGTCAAGCTACGAATTCACGGGACGAATACCTTGCAGCCTCTTTTTTATAAGATACTCTGGGATCTTCACAATTCATTAACCCTTATATAAAACAGAACTTCCGCAAGCAGCCAGCATTATACAAAATACTAAGAGAAATGCTGTATTTAATAGTTTTTTCATTAAAAATCCCTCCCTATCATATACTCGTATGTATATATTTCCACGTTTGGTCAGTAAATCCTTTAGAATATTCTGTAAATTCACAAAAAGATAAAACTATTCTTAGAATTAGCTCTCTTTTCCAAACTCGTATTTCGCCTCCTCATGGTTCTTATCCTTATGGTTCTGAGTTTTTGCCTGAACCTACAAGGTATTCTATCCTTCTTTTCCTCATAAGCTACGCCTCTTTTTTCAATAGACTGATGCATAGGCAATCCTCCACTTGGGGTTTCCTCCTAAACATCTGTCTTGCTCCTGTTTGCTTGCGCATCTCTATGCCCTTTTAACAGTGCTATAGCGTGCATAGAGGTCACGAAATGCCTTCTATGATGAATACCACCTTTAGAAGGCAAAACGTCTGAATGCTCGCAATATCACAGGAAAAACCAGCAGAGATTTTTATATATCCCTACTGGTTCTTTAAAATTGACTTAGATAAGCTCTGCATTAGGCGTAATCACACTTTCCATCTGCGTCCACAATTTGGCATACTGCCTCTGCATGATTTTTTGTCTTAACTTAGTTACGTCCTGTAATTTTAAATCCTGAATAGAATCCACCTACAAGTGCTCAACTCATACTTCAGATCAAAAAATTTTTTATCATCACCGTCCACACTTTGACATTTGTAAAGGATCATCGGATTTCCAGCCAGTTTCTCTTCCTGTTTGAATATTATCTTGTCTACATTGATTACTTGCTCGGGCTCACCTTCCAGCTTTATTCTGAATCTGTAAGGCCTTATCTCGCCCTTTTCATTTGTATGGGCTATCATTTCAACTGGCTTCGCAATAATCTTCATTTAAACCACCATCCTCTTATTTTATGCGAACATTTGTTCTTATATTATACACCTTTTTCAAAAAAGAAAAAGCCCTGAGTTTTTCCCCAGGGTCTTTTGCTGTTATTCGTATGCACCTTACCTGCCTATGGTCTTTACGCCTCTGGCATGGTTCTTATCCTTATGATTCTGAGCTTTTGTTCTATCCTCTCCCGAGAACCCTTATAGGTATTCACTATTACATGAACCTTCTCATACTCCTCAACAAGCTCCCGGTCTGCCTTAACCTGCGCCTCATTTACAGCCTCGCTCTCAATACCTTCAATATATTGGCTCATCATGTACAAGAGCCTGCTTCTGGTGCTTTCAGTCAGCCTGTTCATAGCTCGGGCATATTCCTCATGGTTGGCTCCTGATGTCTGCTTCAGAATCTGCTCAAGTTTGGCTATCCTTCGTTTCATCATTTGTTACGCACCCTTTTTCAAGAGCTGTCTTTCAAGCTCTATCATTCTCTGCTCAAGTTCTTGGGTTTCAAGAGCTTTTAAGATAATGCTGCTCAGGTATCCTATCGTCCTTGCTTTTTCCGCTGTTATCTCATCTTTCAGCAGTTGGTTAATTGTTCGGTTCAGGAGCCGTTTTACCATGCTCGGGTTGTTTACTCGTATTTCTTGCATTATTTCACCTCCCCCTCATTATATAATCCTCTTCGCTTCATATCTCCACCCCGTAAATCCCCCCAGGCACTGATATGACATACTTTGCGATGCTTATACATTTACAAAACTTTACATTTATTGGTAGACTTTCATGATTTCTTCAGGCTGTATGAATATGCTGCCAGTCATGTTCATCTCGTTAATGTCAGTCACAAGTCCTCTGAAAAAGAGTTCTTCTTCAAACGGTTTGCTGTGCTTTGCAACTTCAACACACTCGTATGCATAGCATTCTGCTTCCCTATTCAATTCTTTCATTTCAGCAACTACTTTTAAGTATTGTTTTTTAATAGGCAGTAGCTCCTCGACCTTACGGTCGAATTCCCCCTGTACTTTTCCAATTCTATTCTGGTTGTCGTTTAGTATCTTTTCTGCTTCGATTACCTTACGTGGCCAAGTGTAATCAGACATCGTTTTCCCGATTTCAGTATCAAGAGTAGAAAGCTTTCTTTTAACCTTCTTATGTTGCAGATATAAGTTCTCCAGATCAGCCATTAATTGCTGAACGTCTCCGCCCTCATTCATTGCAGTTTTGCAATCCCTTTTTTTATTAAAAATCTCATGCCCTATATCGTAATCCTCTTTTTCTGCGTCCCATATTTTTCCTTCAACAATTCTAATGTCCTTCATGTATTTCTCGTATGCTTTAGTCATTGTTATTATTCCTCCTTTTTAATATATCAATCACATCTCCGAAATTAGACCTGCCATTCCTTAACCCTATCAAGTCTATAATCTCGTCCATGCTTTCGCCTTTGTTGCTACCAAAGCATGCTGATTCGTTCCTGTAGATTGCGACCATCACGGTCTTGGGATGGAATATATCTCCTATGATGAAGTGATAGAACGTGAATCCATCGTCTCTGGGACACACCTCACAGCATATAATGTTGTTAGGTTCTTCGAAGTTCTGTCTTGCAAAATCCTCTGCCTGTAGCATTACTTCGCTGGATATTATTTTAGTATGTTTTTTCATTATTTTTTCCTCCTTAGTTCGATTTGTTTTATTTCTTTCCTTGAGGGGTAATTGTGGGGGAATCCTATCCCTCCTGCAATAATTGCTGTTCTAAGTCCACAAGCCTTTAGGGAAGGTTTTATCTCTAGGTAGTGGGTAGCACTTTTTTAAAACAAAACTTTTTTGTTTTTTATATTTTCTATATTAATCAATATATATTTATAGTATTATTTTTTATAAAAAAACTACTACTCTAACTACCCATGTGGTCTCATCCCTTTATACTACTGACTTTAGGCAAGTAGTACTTTTGATATCAAAGTACTACCGGGGTTCTACCTGATGTCAATTACATTTCCAAGGTTACAGCTTTTCTCCACTAATTGTCTTTTGCTTTCCTCCGCTAATTGTTTTTTATTTGGCGGTAGCACTGCTAGCATAACCGAATCTCTTATGTAGTTATATCCCTGTGTCTGGGTGATAGTAACTAACTTCTTTAATTCTCTGGTTATCTTCGCTCTGCTTGGGACTTTGTCACTATAGTTTGCTTCATACCAAAGTTCAAACGTGTCGTGCACGTCCCTCATATCTATATTGCACCCCTTCTGTTCACCTATATAAAGTTCCTTGAATTCAAAATAATGATTATTCTCCGCTGTTCGTTCAGCTTTAGTTCTTTGCCATCTCTCGGGCAGGATCAGGTGATTCAATTTATTGTATTTTATAATGCAACTTACAATATAACTGAAAAGCCCTTCTCTGTCCTTCTGGCAGTCTTCCCTGAAATTAGGATTAATTTCTTCTTGTGTCAAAGGATAGAGCAACTCTATTATTACTAGTCTGTTTACTATGCCCTCATCGTTACCATTGAATTTCGGCGCACTGTTTGTGAAAATAACGGGTACGAATTCCGGTCTGAATTCTATTGACGGTTTATATAATGGTCGTCCTTTTATAGTATCCCCGCCGACTAATTTTTTAGCCCATGCTGTCTCCAGATAATCATCGTCATCTGTTTCCGATGTGACAACGAGCCGGATCCCTTGCAGTTCTATTATTTCTTGATTAGCACCACTGGATTTATCCCACACTCTCATCATCAATTTCTTGTCCATTGTTGTAATATAATCTTTGCCCAACGTTTCTATTATGTTTTCAAATATACCGCTCTTACCTGAATTTGCCACGCCATACATGATCGGGAATGTCTTTTGATTAGCTTTACCGCTTAGCATATAACCCAGCAGAATCTCGAAAGCCTCGATCTCGTCTGGATCTCCTCCGAACATATGCTCAATCGAATCTTTGAAAAGGTCGTTGATACTGCCCTCGATGTAATCGACATCGACATACTTCGTGATAAATTGTTCGCTATCATGGTTCAGGAGCTCCCCTGTTGTGGTGTCTATGACTCCGTTTCTGCAATTTATATATCTCACCTCGCTATCGAATGCTGTCGAAAGAATGTGGACGTCAGAAAAGGAATTATACCTTTTACTGATCATATTTATAGTGCTGTCCTTGCCCAGTTTGTAGTCTACCTTATCCCACATCAGGAGCTCTTTTTCATCTCTCACGCTGGTTTTGACGTATTCCTTCACTTTTAGCCTCAGATCCTTGCAGAAGTCTATTGCAAGTGTGGATACAGGAAGCTCATTGTCATATCTAACCCATCTGTGCTGATCTTTTTGCCATCTGTAATAGTATTTACTATCGATTGCATATTTCAGTTCGTCTTTCAGATGATCTTTAAACCTGGTTGCAATCCCTATATCACTAAAATCGTAAGCCAGAATTTCATCTTTGATGCACGGCTCCCACGGTATGAGGTCGGACACTACATGTTCTATAGTCCTGTTTCCATATGTGTCAGCTCCACGCATTTCGTCCCATTTGGCACGATATAGGCCGGATTGTCTAAACAAAGTATCAATTCTTCCTTTGTCACCCTGTGTCCAATATGCTAAATCAGAACATAATGCCATATCTGCAGAGCTTTGCGATTCGTAACTGCTCCAATCACCGGCCCACAATTTTTGAAACCTATCACCGTTTTTTCCATTCACGGCCCTGTCTATCAATTCGTCGTCTGTCATTGTCATAAGTAATAGTGACTGTTTTACTTCTTTGCCTGGTGCTTTATTATTTTTTTTAAGATATTTCGAATGGATTGCAGCGGCTTGCGTTGTTCTCTCCTGGATGCCCTTAGCATTTCCAACAACCTTTCCTGTAACTGTAAAAAAGCGCCCCGTTGAATACATTTCTACATCCCTGTTTTTTTTGTCTTTGTCCGGGATAGTTCCCACAGCTAATATATGTACCCCGGTTCCGCTTGGGCTATATTCTGTGTAACTATCCATAGTGTCTATTATGTCCAGGGCTTCCGCTGTAAACTCCCCATTTTCAATAACATGATCCAAGTCAATCCCGAATATTCCGTTTGCAAGTTCCAGACCCAGACCCTCTATTTTACCACCCACCTTTATCCATTTTTCATCTTCCTTAATAGAACACGTTCCCCATTTCCCAACAATTCCAAGTGCTCGCTCATAACTACCCCATGTTGTGGGATCATTTGCCTTCGCTCCCCTACTATTGTCATGTGGGTTTATTGGAAGCTTATTATATTTTTTCTTTTTATCATCCCACTTCAAAATATAACCAACCCATTGATTGAGTTCTTTTAGGCTTTCCGGGATGCTGTCATAGTCCCCACCGTTGATAAAGCTTTCATTTACCCGTTCCAATGCATTCAGTTCTGCTGGGACAATGTTGCTATCTCGCACTCGAGATTCTTGTAATTCCTGATCTGTGCTCACCTGCTTAACCCCGCCCTTCCTTTCTGTCATATTTTGCATACTTCCTCCTACTCGTTCAATCTTTGTAAGACATCACTTCATAATTACAAATCCCCTACTATATTATTCTCTCGCCTAATTTTCGTATAACTCCTTCTTTGGGTGCTTTGGGCATTGTTTTCCCTTGCAAGAAGTCCTCCAAAACCTCCATATTAATCAAGTATTTTTTTCCTATTCTACAAGCGGGCAACTGATTATTAATAATGAACTGCCGTAACGCGTGCTTAGTTAAGCAACTGTCTGTGTCCTGTGCTTTGATAAGTGCTATAGCTTGATTTATAGTCCTCATTGTCGGCATTATTTTTCACCTCTGTTTAGTTCATATATTATAGATAATATTTTAATTTTTTCATCTTCTTGAAGTTCTTTTCGTAGCTTTCTACTGAAATTGCAGTCTGATATGTTCAGTTTTGCCGCAATCCGCCATAGTTTTACACCCATTTTTTGTGCTTCAGTCCTAATGTCTTGATTTTTCATAATAAACACCTCTCTCTAAATTTTTATTGCAATCTTTATCATCTTCATGTATTCTAATAGTGAACACAACACCAACTACAATTCGAATTATAAACGTATCGCAAGTAAAAAACGAAAATTCACAAAAACTAATTATTGTGAATTTAAACTAACTATTATTCACTATTCGAAACGAAAGGAAGTATATCATGAAAGAGGAAGAAACAAAGAAAAGGAAATATGAAAAAGCTGAAAAGAAAAAACAGATCACTTCAGAATTTGCAACAAGGCTTATGGATTTAATATACGATAGTAAAGAATCCATAAGCTATCTGGCTGATAAGACAGGAGTTGCCTCTGGCGCATTAAGCAAATATCAGAATAGCATTAATGAACCAAGCATATCAAATTTGGTGTTAATTGCTAATCATTTCAATGTTTCTACTGATTATTTGCTTGGTTTAACTAATGTAAAAACACGGGATATCGACATTCAAGCAATATGCAAAAAAACAGGTCTATCTGAAAAATCTATTGCGTTAATAACAATTCTAAACTCCGTAGATTCGTTAAATCCACTTCTTGAAAAGGATTCCGCAAAATCTTTAAAAGCAGTACTTGAACTGGAACCTGTGAAAATATTAAATGCGATGCTTGAAAGTGATGATTTTTTTAGGCTAATTTATGGCATAGAAAGACTAAATCTTAAATATAAGGCACTAAGAGATGTGCCTTTAAGTGATGATGAAATAGAAGAAGATAATGAAAGCGTATTTTCATTTGCGTTATATAACCTTCACGAAGATATAAAAAATTTGATAATTTCTGTTGTGAAATTACTATACGAGGAAAACAAACGAGAAGAAATATTTTTATCCGATGATAAAAATAAAAAGGAGGGCAGTTAATAATGCGTAATGTAACTAAGAAAATAAGTAAAGACGGAACTGCAACCTATTTAATAAGGGTTTCAGCTGGCTATAATACTGAAGGCAAGCAGATAAAAAAATCCATTACCTATAAACCCTCTCCTAATATGACACAAAGGCAGATTGAAAAGGAGCTTGAAAAGCAAGCGATACTGTTTGAACAAAAAATAAAATCAGGCTACTGTGTTGATGAAAACATCCGTTTTGCTGATTTTGCGGAAAACTGGTTGGAAATAAACAAGGCTAACTTTGCACCGATGACATACACAAGGTATAAGAATTTGCTTATCAGAATAAACCAAGCAATAGGTCATTTAAAAATCGGGAAAATACAACCAATGCACTTAAAAAATTTCTATAAGGATCTTGGCGATGTTGTTTCAGAAAAAACAAAACAAAAGCTTTCACAGCAAAGCATAAAGCATTATCACCGTTGTATTTCTGCAATTCTCGCAACAGCAACAAAAGAGCAGATAATACCTCGAAATGTAGCAAGCCGTGCCTATATGGATAGCCCTAAAGTCGAAAAAAAAGAGCCTCCGCACATGGATACTGAGCAGGCTCAAAAATTTGTTGAATTACTGATGAATGATAAAGATATTAGAGTTAAGACATCATTATCACTACTTATATACAGCGGAATTCGCAATGGCGAGTTATGCGGTTTGGAATGGTCTGATATAGACTTTAAGAACTATATTATTACTATTAGGCGAACCTCTCAATATTGCAAAGGTTATGGTGTAATCACAAAAGAGCCCAAAAATGCAACAAGCAAGCGTACCATTAAATTGTCACAAGAAGTGTTTAAAATACTTTTTGCATATAAACTTTGGTACAGACAGCAAAAAATCCTTAATGGCGACAGATGGGTTAATAGCGACAGATTATTTATTCAAGAAGACGGGAAAGCAATACAGCCAGCAACCATTAATCGTTGGCTTAACACATTTATTGAATCAAACAATCTGCCGAAACTAACACCTCATTCAATGAGGCATACATTTTGTACCTTGTTAATCGCAAACGGTGTGGATATAAGGACTGTATCCGCAAAGGCTGGACATTCAAGAACAAGCACAACTTTAGATATTTACACGCACGCAGTTAAGGCTGCTGATGAATTAGCCTCTCAAGTATTAGACGATATACTTACACCCCAGAAAAACAAAAGCTTAAATCATAACTTTTAGAAAGATTTAAGGCAATAAGACACCAGTAAGACACTACAACTAATGTTTAATAATTTCTTTCAAAAAAAACAAAAACCCTACAACCGTTGAAGTTGTAGGGTTTTATTCATGGAGGCGCCACTCGGATTTGAACCGGGGATAAAGGTTTTGCAGACCTCTGCCTTACCACTTGGCTATGGCGCCATAATTGGAGCGGAAGACGAGATTCGAACTCGCGACGTTCACCTTGGCAAGGTGACGCTCTACCACTGAGCCACTCCCGCTAATTATTTATTTCTTTTCAAAAAAAATGGTGGCCAATCCAGGAA
>Ga0209540_10002314_pt1 | contig 13617 bp, 17 predicted proteins | sample BarGraIncu01121A_FD_184501 | JGI IMG/M metagenome (GOLD analysis project Ga0209540, IMG submission 184501) | Arctic peat soil microbial communities from Barrow, Alaska - Barrow Graham LP Incubations 011-21A (SPAdes) (version 2) | ecosystem: Environmental > Terrestrial > Soil > Wetlands > Peat... | reverse complement strand
GTGTCGCCCTTGAGGCCGAGGAAGTCGGCGACCTGGTCGGGGCGGACGCCGAGCCGCTCCTCCACCGCCGCCGGGTCGTAGACCACGATGTCGGTGATGCCCTTCTTCGTGGAGACCACGCTGGTCATGCTCGTCACCAGTTGGTACGCGTCCTTGTCGCCGGTGAACAGCAGAACGCGCATGCCGGCCTGCTCGCCGCGCAGGGCGAAGGTGCCGAGCAGGTCGTCGCCCTCCCACCCTTCGCACTCCACGACCGGGACGTTCATCGCCGCGAGGAGCTCCTTGACGATCGCGAACTGCGGCCGCAGGTCCTCGGGAGTGGGAGGACGGTGGATCTTGTAGCGATCGAGCACGTCGGAGCGGAACTTGGGACGGCCCTTGTCGAAGGCGACCACCAACCCGTCGGGCCAGAACGACTCGGTGAGCCTGAGCAGCATCGAGACGAAGCCGTAGGCGGCATTGGTGGGCCGGCCGTCGGGAGCGGTCATCGTCACCGGCAAGGCGTGGAACGCGCGGTGGAGCAGCGAGTTGCCGTCGATGACTGCGAGGGTGCGATCGGGCACGGAGGCCCCTTCCGGGTTTCGTCGAGACGAGTCGACGCGCCGCTGGAGAGGCGCACCCCGGATTCTACCCGACGGCGGTGACGCGATGAGGTCCGCGTGCGGACCGGCGACACGCCGCGGTCACTCAGGCGCGGGAGGCTCCTCGTCGCTCGGGGGAGAGTCCTCCGTCGTCTTGTCCTTGCCGAGGGGGCTGTAGAACGGCGTGTACGCCATCAACCGCCGCGGCAGGCGCGTGAGGTGGTCGCTGTAGTCGCGCGCGACCGGAGACTGCCAGCCCCGCCACATCGCCAGGAACCGCAGCGCGACAGCGAGCGTGATCGCGAACAGGGCGGCGAACTCCTTCACGACACCGAGCCAGACGGCGGCGAGAACGAACGCCGTGGAGCCGACCATCGCAGCGAGCGAGTAGAGCGCGCCGGGTTGCAGGATGGCCGGGACCTCGCCCGAGAGCAGGTCGCGCAGGATCCCGCCGCCGACCGCGGTGATCACGCCGAGCATGATCGCCGGCAGGATGGTGAGGTCCGCGCGCAGCGCCTTGTCGGCGCCGACCACCACGAACAGGCCCAGCGACACGGCGTCGATGTAGGACATCGGCTTGGTGAGCTTGGCGGAGGTCTCGGAGAAGAAGAAGACCACCGCCGCGGCGGCAAGCGCGGTCAGCAGGTAGCGGTTGTCCTGGAACGCGGCGATCCCGAATCGCTGCAGCAGGACGTCGCGGATGATCCCGCCGCCCAGGCCGGTGACGATCGCCAGGGTGATGATGCCGACGACATCGAACTTGCGGCGCACGGCCGCGAGCCCTCCGGACAGGCCTCCGGCGAACACCGCGAGGAGTTCCCATACCTCGGGGACCGTGATCGCGAAGCCGCTCGCGTACGCATGCGGCACCGTCGTCGTGATCCCCGACGGCAGCATGCTCGCCACGAGGCTCGGGACTGTCGTGCTGATGAACGAGGCCACACCGCCGGTCGCGACGGCGGCGCCCGACGCCCCGGCGGCCATGGAGGCGACGACGGAAGCGGTCGCGGGATGGGAGACCGCGGCGATGATCAGGGGAACGGCGAGGGTCATGCTTCGACTGTACCCTTCAGGGCGCGGGGACAGCCGGTACCGCTGCCGTGCCGTTACTGCGCGCCGGTACCCGGTCGCGGTGCGCTGAGCTGAAGAAGCCCCGGGGCCTCTACCCTCGCCACAGGTAGCCGACGTTGCGGACCGTCTCGAGGCGGTCGGAGAGCTCCCCGCCGATCTTGGCCCGGATGCGCCGCACGTGGACGTCCACGGTGCGAGAACCGCCGTAGTAGTCGGTCCCCCACACGCGGCGCAGCAGCACCTCGCGGCTGTAAGCGCGATCCGGATGCGTGACGAGGAACGCGAACAGCGCGTACTCGAGGTAGGCGAAGTCGATCGATTCGCCGGCGACGTGGACCTGGTAGGTCGCCAGATTGAGCGTCAGATCGCCCAGCCGGACGAGTTCCTGCGTGGTGGCCTCTTCGCCGGGCCACATGAGTGCGCGGACGCGGGCGACCAGCTCCTCGGAACTCCCGCCCCGTACGAAGAAGTCGCTGTGGAGCCGGGTCGGGAGGCGGAGGCCCGCAAGCGCCTCGGGTTCGATGACCATCATCAGCCGCAGATCGAGCCCTTCCGACGCGGCGTTCTCGACAGCCTGTGCGAGCGGCTCGGGGGTGCGGCCGCCGTCGACGACGACGATGTCCGCTTCGGCCTCGCCCAGACGCGCCGCCAGGTCCCTCGAGTGCGCCTCGGTCAGCGACAGGTCGAGCTTCGAGAGCGCCTGTCGGATCCAGGCGATGGTATGGACGTCATCCGAAACGAGGATCGCTCTGCGCATGTGCACGATTGTAGCCCTCCTCTCGCGGACGACCCCGCAAACGGACGGCGCCGGACGAGGGTGACCCGCCCGGCGCCGTTGCCGTGACTGTGCGTGTGGTAGAAGCCGTGCTAGACGGTCGGCAGGTACCGGTCGATCTCCCACTCAGAGACCTGCAGGCGGTACTCGTCCCACTCGGCGCGCTTGTTGGCGACGTAGAACGAGTGGATGTGCTCGCCGAGGACTTCCTTCATGAGCTCGGAGGCCTCGAACTTGTCGATCGCCTCGCCCAGGGTGCCCGGCAGCGTGTAGATCTTGGCGGCCTCGAGCTCGGCGTCGCTCATGTGGAAGATGTTGTTCGTGGCCTCGGGAGCCAACACCAGCTCCTCCTCGATGCCCTTCAGACCGGCGCCCAGCATGCAGGCGAAGGCCAGGTATGGGTTGGCCGAGGGGTCGGGCGAGCGCAGCTCGAGGCGCGTCGCGACTTCCTTGCCGGGCTTGTACATCGGGACGCGGACCAGCGCGGAGCGGTTGCGGCGGGCCCAGGCGATGTAGACGGGAGCCTCGTAGCCCGGCACCAGGCGCTTGTAGGAGTTCACGAGCGGGTTGGTGACGGCGCAGAACTCGGGCGCGTACTTGAGCAGTCCGGCGATGTAGTGCTTCGCGATCTTCGAGAGGTTGTAGCCCTCGGGATCGTTGGCGTCGAAGAAGGCGTTGCCGTCCTTGTTGAACAGCGACTGGTGGACGTGCATGCCCGAGCCGTTCTGGCCGTAGATCGGCTTCGGCATGAAGGTGGCGTACACGCCGGCCTGCATGGCGACTTCCTTGACGACCAGACGGTAGGTCATCACGTTGTCGGCCATGGACATGGCGTCCGCATAGCGCAGGTCGATCTCGTGCTGCGACGGGGCAACCTCGTGGTGCGAGTATTCGACCGGGATGCCCATCTTCTCGAGCGTCAGGACGGTGTCGCGCCGCAGGTCGGACGCGCTGTCCAGCGGGGTCAGGTCGAAGTAGCCGCCGTTGTCGAGGACCACGGTGTCCTGGTCGTCCTCGAAGTAGAAGTACTCGAGCTCGGGACCGACGTACATGGTGTAGCCCAAGGCGGCGGCCTTGTCGGTGATCCGGCGCAGCGCGTAGCGGGGGTCGCCCTCGAACGGCGAGCCGTCCGGCTTGGTGATGTCGCAGAACATGCGGCCGGTGCCCTGCTCGGAGGGACGCCACGGCAGCACCGCGAACGTGTCGGGGTTCGGGTACGCGACCATGTCGGACTCCTCGAGGCGGGTGAAGCCGTCGATGGAGGAACCATCGAAGCCCATGCCCTCCTCGAACGCGCCCTCGAGTTCGGTGTCGGTGACGGCGAAGGACTTGAGCACGCCGAGGACATCGGTGAACCAGAAGCGGACGAAGTGCACGTCACGCTCCTGCACGGTCTTGAGCACGAAATCCTTGTCGAACTTGGCAGCCATGGTCAGTGTCCTTTCTTCGGCGGACGATCCGAGTGTCGGCCTTCGCCGGCCGGCGGCAATGCTTATGTATGCCGTAGAAGTTACTACCCGACGTGTTTCGGATGCGTTACGGTTTGACCCTGCTCAACCGAAAGGACGCGGAACATGGTGCGCGGCGAAGACATCTACCTGACGAATCTCGACCCGGCGAACGCGGAGGTCGCGCGCGCATGGATCAACGACCCCGAGATCAACCGCTACCTGCTCCACGGGCAGATCCCGGTCAGCATCGCTTCGGAGGCCGCCTGGTATCAGAACGCGGTCACCACGTGGGCGACGGGCAGTGCCTACAACTTCGAGATCCACGTCGCCGACGACGATCGCTACATCGGCAACTGCGGCCTTCACCACGTGGACATGCTGCACCGCTCGTGCGAGATCGGGATCCTCATCGGCGAGACATCGGAGCAGAACCGCGGCTACGGGCGTGACGCGATCATGGCGCTCACGCGCTTCGGCTTCGACACCCTGGGCCTGAACCGCATCGAGATCCGGGCGCAGGCCGATAACGAACGCTCCATGCATCTCTATGAGAAGCTCGGTTTCAAGCCCGTGGGCCGGATGCGCGAGGCGACCTACACGTTCGGCCACTACGTGGACGAGGCGCTGTTCGACATGCTCGCGAGCGAATGGCGCGCGCGCCCGTAGTCGCGCGCACGCGGGTGCGCGCACGCGGGCCCGGCCGGGATCCTTCCCGAGCCGGGCCCACGTGCGTCGTGCGTCGGGACGCCCCTACATCGGGGCGTAGAGCTTGCCGTACGGCCGATGCGATACCGGCACGAGCTTCGTGAACGGCGTGGCCAGGATCTCCTCGGCGTCGTCGCCGAAAGCGGCGCACCACTCCTCCACGACCGGGCGCAGGACCTTCATGTCGTCCTCGTCGGCGATGAAGATGCCGCACTCCTTGCCGACCTCGTGCGCCTCGACCTCCCCTCGCAGGAAGATCGTCCCGCCGTGCATGCCGGAGCCGCAGAACGGCCCCACGAGCGGTTGGTCGGCGAACTGGACGTTGCGGCCGAGCAGCACGAGCAGGCCGCCGGCCATGTACTCGCCGAAGAACGCGCGGGCGTTGCCGCCGCAGCAGATCACCGGCACGAGGTTCTCGAACGCCTTCATGTGGATGCCGACGCGGTAGCCGACGTCGCCCTTGACGAAGACGCGGCCGCCGCGCATCCCGTAGCCGAGCACGTCGCCCGCGTCGCCGTGGATGTGGACCGTGCCTGCGTTCATGGTGTTGGCGACGCCGTCCTGGGCGTTGCCGCTGGTCATGACGGTGGGACCGTTCATGAACATGGCCATGTCGCCGCCGGGCACGCCCTCGATCTCGATGCGCAGGTCGGATCCGCTGATCGCGTTGCCGATGTAGCGCTGGCCGTTGACGCCCTTGAGGCGCACCGTCTTCACGCCGTCGGCGAACGCTGCTCGGATCGCCTCGTTGAGCTGGCGGTAGTAGACGCCGTGGGCGTCGATGGTCGCGACGTCTCCGTCGCGCGTGACGGTCGGCGCGACCTGCTGGTAGCCCTCGACCGGGCCTTTGGTTGTGGTCATCATCGTGTCCCCTCCCCTACAGCCCGGCGGGCTTGACGCCCAGGATCTCGCACGTCTGCGCGTCGAGCCCGACGGCGCGCAACCGCTCGCGGCTGCCGCGAAGCGACTCGACCGCGTTGACGCCCAGAGCGCCCAGGATCTCCTGCAGCTCGTGGCTCCAGGCATGCACGAGGTTGGTGAGCCGCTCCGCGCCCCATTCGGGATCGAGGCGGCGGGTGAGCTCGGGCTTCTGAGTGGTCAGGCCCCACGAGCAGCAGCCGGTGTGGCACGACTGGCACATGTGGCAGCCCAGCGCGATGAGCGCCGCGGATCCGATGGCCACCGCGTCGGCGCCGAGTGCGATCGCCTTCGCCATGTCGGCCGAGCTCCTGATCGACCCGGCGGCGATGATCGAGGCCTGGTTGCGGATGCCCTCGTCGCGCAGGCGCTGGTCGACGACCGCTATGGCGATCTCGATCGGGATGCCGATGTGATCGCGGATGATCTGCGGAGCCGCGCCGGTCCCGCCCTTGAAGCCGTCGAGGTAGACGTAGTCGGCGCCGGCGCGCACGATGCCGGACGCGATCGCCGCGACGTTGTGAACGGCTGCGATCTTCACGCCGACCGGCTTGTAGCCCGACGCCTCCTTGAGCGCGTAGATCAGCTGGCGGAGGTCCTCGATGGAGTAGATGTCGTGGTGCGGGGCCGGCGAGATGGCGTCCGTGCCCTGCGGGATCATGCGGGTGGTCGAGACCTCCTTGTTGATCTTCTCGCCGGGAAGGTGTCCGCCGATGCCGGGCTTCGCGCCCTGGCCGACCTTGATCTCTATCCCGACGCCGCGGTTGAGGTAATCGGGGTTGATGCCGAACCTGCCCGAAGCGCACTGCACGATGACGTTGTCGGTGTAGGGGTAGAGGTCCGCGTGCAGACCGCCCTCACCGGTGTTCATCGTGATGCCGAGGCGACTCGCAGCCATCGCCAGCGACTTGTGCACGTTGAGCGACACCGAACCGTAGGACATCCCGCCGAACATGATCGGCGTCGCCAACCCGATGTTGTTGGTCATGCCCGCGCCCGGCTTCAGGCGGTACCCGCCCTTGTCGTCGGACTCGACCTCCACGCTGTCGGGCTTGCGACCGATGAACGTCTTGAGCTCCATGGGCTCGCGAAGCGGGTCGATGGACGGGTTGGTGACCTGGCAGGCGTCCAGGACCAGGCTGTCGAAGATGCGCTGGTAGGGCTTGTCGTTGCCCATCGAAGTGAGCATGACGCCGCCGGTCTCGGACTGGCGCCACACGGCCTTGCGCAGCGCCGGCGACCAGTTGTCGTTCTCGCGGAACACGAGCTCGTTCTTCTTGATGGTGATGCAGTGCACGGGGCAGTAGGTCACGCAGCGGTGGCACGCGCGGCACTTGCTGTCGTCCGGGATGGGGCGCTCGCTGAAGCTGTACACGCCCCAGCCACACTGCTGGACGCACCGGCCGCACTTGATGCACTTGTCGCGGTCGATATCGACCTTGAACTCGGGCTGGATGAAGGTCGCCGGCATGGGTTATGCCACCTCCGCGGGCTCGCACGAGTCCAGGACGCCGGTCACGGCGCACGAGATCTCGCTGGGGGGAAGGTGCAGGTCGCCGTGGATCGGCCACTCCATGCCCCTGATGCGGGCGATGACGGGCTCGCCGGCCTTCGGCGCCCACAGGGCGTCGGGGTCCGGCATGATCTGGCGGATGGCGCTCTCCTCGCTGGCGACGGTGAGGATGTCGCCCTTGCGAGCGGCGATGAGCGGACGCAACTTGATGCGGTCGTTGAGCGCCACCATGCCGCCGTTGAAGCCGAGAACGATAGCGAACGGACCGTTGAGCATCGCGGGCCCGTAGACCGCGCGCAGGGAGGTCATGAGCTTCCGCTCCTCCTCCGGCATGCGTTCGATCTGCTCCCAGAGCGGCGGCGCGAGCGCCTTGCACGCGAGCTCGAGCGGCAGCTTGTGGCGGCGCAGCAGCAGGTCGAACAGGTAGGCGGCGACCTCCGTGTCGGTGCCGAGCGTGCACTTGTAGCCGAAGGTCTCGAGGTAACGGGAGTTGATGCCGTAGCTGGAGATCTCGCCGTTGTGGACGATCGACCAGTCGAGCAGCGTGAACGGGTGCGCGCCGCCCCACCAGCCGGGGGTGTTCGTCGGGAAGCGGTTGTGGCCGACCCACGTGTGGCCCTCGTACTCCTCGAGCTGGAAGTAGTGGCCGATCTCCTCGGGATAGCCGACGCCCTTGAAGGCGCCCATGTTCTTGCCCGACGAGGCCACGAACGCTCCGTCGACGGTGGAGTTGACGAGCATGACCACATGGACGACGTAGTCCTCGGGTGTCATCTCCAGGTCGGCGAGCTTGACCGGCTGCGGCTGCAGGAAGTAGCGCCACAGCAGCGGGGCGTCGGTGATGCCCTTCACGGGGCGGGTGGGCATCGGCTCGGCGAGGTCGACCTGGAAGAAGCGCTCCAGGACGGCCTCGGCCTCGTCCTTGGCCTTCGCGTCGTGATACATCATGTGGAAGGCGAAGTGATCGGGGAACTCGGGGTAGATGCCGTAGCCCGCGAAGCCACCGCCGAGACCGTTGCCGCGGTCGCGCTGAACGGCTATGGCCTCGATGGCCACCGAGCCCGAAAAGCGCGTGCCCGATTCATCGCAGATGCCCATCAGCCCGCAGCCGCCGTGGATCTTGAACGGCGACTCCTGCGTGTAGCGCGCGGGCTCGAACAGAGACCCGTTCGCGTGGTAGTCGTATGCGGTCATGGCTTCACTCCTGCCAGTCGTCGTCGAGGATCTTGGAGAGCGACTCGCCACCCGCGGCGGGAAGCGGCTCCAGACCGAGCTTCTTGCGCGCGCCCTCCTTGGGGGTGCCGAGCGTGCCGGTCTTGCGGAACGTCGCGTAGGCGGCGCTGACCGCGTCCGGGCCGTGACCCTCGGCGATCGCGAGCTCCTTGAGGGCGCGGAACGTGTCCGCCATGCCGATACGGCTGTGGCACATCTCCTGGCAGGTGAAGCACTCGAGGCACTTCCACAACTGCCCCTCGGCGAGCACCTGATTGAGCTCCCCGCGCATGAGCTGCGAGATGATCTCGGTCGGCTGGAAGGACGGGTCGACCTTGCACACCGGGCAGTCGTCCCTGCACGCGTGGCACGAGTCGCACTTGGCGAGCAGCGAGACATCGAACGACTTCGCGAGCGCCGCGCGATCGGCTCCGCGGGCCGCCCACTTGTCCAGGAACGGCTGGACGCTCACGCGGTGCTGGTCGAGGCCGATCTCCTCGGGCGAGTGCCCGCAGGCCAGCGAGATGAGCTCGGAGAGGTAGAGCACGGGGATGTTGAGGTTCTCGTTGTTGCGCCGCAGCGCGGCCTGGTTGACGTCGAACTGAAGGAAGCACGAGGGACAGACGACCACGAGCGCGTCGACCTCGTTGGTCATCAGGTCGGTGAGCTTGTTGCGCGTGAACGCGAGCGAGCCCTCGCGCTCCCCCACCCGGTCGAGGGCGTTGCCGCAGCACTGCATCTTGGTCTGGTAGTCGATGACGCGGGCGCCGAGCGCTGCGACGATGCCCTCGACCTTGGTCGGCGCGAGCGGGTCGTCCCAGTGGACCGCCGGGCTTGGGCGCAGCAGATGGCAGCCGTAGTGGACGGCGATCCGCATACCCCAGAAGTTGTTCTTCACCTTGGAGGCGATGACGCCGGCGCCGATATCGTCGGCCAGCCACTCCGCCATGTGCGTGATCTTGAGGTGCCCGTCGTAGTGCATGCCGTCGCGGGCGAGCCGCTCGTTGACGACGTCCTTGGCGCGCCAGTCCTTCTCCAGGTGGCTCCAGGTCTCCTTGAAGGTGGAGTAGCAGCCGTTGCAGGGGGTGACGACGTCCAGCCCCGCCTGCTCGACGATCGCGAGGTTGCGCGCGGCGGTGGTGTAGAACGCACCCTCGTCGTTGCTCTTGACGAGCACGCCCTCGGGGCAGCACGTGTGGCCGGCGAGCTCGTGCACGTTCGCGTCGAGATCGTCGAACATCAGCCGCGTCGCCTTCTCGATGAACGGGAAGCGCGCGGGGATCGTGCACCCCCAGAAGACCGCGAAGTCCTTCATGTCGTGAGCCTGCTTTCTGATGCCTGGCCCGGATAGGAAACGACGCCCGCCACCTGCCCTGTCGGGCGGGAGCGAGCGTCGTTGCTCGTAGAGTTCGGGTCGTGCGGCGCGCCATTGCGCCGGTGGAGGGATTCTAGCAGGGTGCGAGCGCACTTGGAAGAGAGGGCGAAACCCGGCGGAAACGCGAGCGGCGTCCTACTCGTAGTGCGTCCACATCCTCAGCACCTTGACGACGCGCTCGTCCTCGAGCACCTGGTAGACGAGGCGATGCTGGATGTTGATGCGCCGCGAGTACGCGCCGGCGATGTCGCCGACCAGCCACTCGAAGGCAGGCGGTCGTCTGAAAGGGTCGCTGACCAGCAGATCGAGCAGAGCCTGCACCTTCGGCTTCAGGCCGCCCGATGCGATCTTCTTCGCGTCCCTGCAGGCGTGCGCGGTGTAGACGATGCGCCAGGTCACCAGTCGAGCCCGGTCTTGCACTCGTCGACGGGGGCGCTCATGCCCTCGACTATCGACTCGCGAACCCCCGGGATCGACAGGAGGTGGAGCGTCTCTTGTACGGCGCGCCAGTCGTCCTCGCCGATGAGCACCGCGTTGCCGCGCTTGCCGGTGATCTGGATCGGCTCGTGGGAGCCCGAGACGTCATCGATGAGCTTGTACAGCGACTTGCGCGCCTCGGTGGCGGTGATCGTGGTCATCGGAGCCTCCTCGTATCGTACGGCAAAGCGTACGCCGAGGATCCGACCACCGCAACCGTGAGTCCGCGACCGGAGCGGTCGAGGTGCCCCACACCCTCGAACGGGCAAGTAACCCTCGATGCGAATCCTTTCCGGAAGCCGAAGGAGGGGCAAGGGTGCCCGATACAGTCGATTTCGAGAACGTGTCCGCGGTGGGCCTGGAGTCTTCACCCGTGGCCGAAGCGCTTGCGGGGCTGCGCGCCAATGAGGCGCGGTACTTCATGAACAAGTACAAGCACGCGTTCACGGTCGTACCGGCCAGCGAGAGCAAGGACACACTGGACTACGTGAACCGGGTCCTCAAAGAGGAGCGTGACATCGAGTTCGCCGCAAGGCCCCTGGAGACGTCGCGCTTCGAGGTGGAGGGCATCCGCATGGCCTACGTGTTCTACGAGGACGGCCTTGCGGTCAACGTCATGTACACGATCGACGATCCCAAGAAGCGGGCTGTCGGCTTCAAGCTCTCCGAAGGGATGGAAGTGCCCGAGGAGCTCGAGGGCAAGTTCAAGTTCGCACGGCAGAAGTCCAAGCTCGCCGGGACGATCCGGGGCTCGTTCTTCGTGATCAAGGGCGAGTACTAGCCCGGACGACTCACCCGAACAGTCCCCGGGCGAGATCCGCCGGGAACCTGAAGCCGAGCGCGCTGCTCGGTGAATCGCACAGCCACATGGACATGGCGACGACGTCCGCCTCCGCGTGATCGCGTAGCCGGAACTTGAGCCATGACGCGCCGTCGTTGAGCGTCCCGCGCAAGAAGCGGCTGTCTGTTGCGGCCAAGACCACATCGCGTGAAGCCGCCACCTCGCGCTCGATCGCCTCAGTCGGGATGCCGAGTTTCGCGAGCACCACCGCCAGAGCATCGGGGAAGTTGCGTGGCAGGTTGGCCACGTCCCGACCCGGCATTCAGCCGACGTCCTCCGGACTCAGTAGGCGCCGTTCATGCGACACCATCGTGACCGTGACGTCGTCGGCGTCGCGACGGTAGATCAACCGGTACGGACTGATGATGAGTTCGCGGACGTCTTCCCGTGCCGACTCGGGCACGATCCTGCCGCGGTCAGGGAGTTCAGCGAGACTGGCACCCGCATCGAGGATGAGTTCGAGCCAGGCCATCGCGGTCTCCGGCCGATCGAGAGCGATGAACGCCATCGCTTCATCGAGCTGCGCGTATGCGTACTCGGTCCAGACGACCTTCATAGCGAGTATCTCGCGCGCATCCGGCGCGCGACTTCCTCATGCGGTATGACTTGGCCGGCGGCGATCTGCGCTTCAGAGGTCGCCAGATCACGCAGTAGTTCGACTTCGTCGATCAGGCTCTCATAGACGCCAGGGTCGAGAAGCACCGCGGCGCTGCGCCCGTGCTGGGTGAGTATCACCGGGCGCCCGGTCGAGTGCATCTGCGCGATGACCGCCGATGTGTTGGCGCGAAACTCAGTCACTGGGCGCACATCGGTCGTGGGGCGCAGTCGCGACATGGGGAACCTCCGATTTCGGACGCTATTCAGTACATACTAGCGTACCTTCGCAACCCACATCAATCAAGCGTTGCGTTGGCTCGAACGTTGGGCGCTTCAGCGGTGGACCGCCACGCCACCTTCATTGCACACACCATACGCCGCCCGCTGATGCCCTTGTTCGATGAGCGATGGTGGGGCCACAGTCAAGATTCCGCTGCCGCCGGGTAGGAACTCCCTGACGAGAGGAACGCTGATGAACCGAGCTACGCACAAGGAAGCATTCGCGATGTGCCTGTTCGTAATCGGGTTGGCATTGGTCGCCGGATGCTCCAACTCCAACACCCCGAGCGGCATCACGAACAACGGCAGCGGCATGATGGGCGGGAATGCCCCGAGCTCCGGTGCCAGCGGCGGTGGGCCGAGTGGCGGGATGATGGGCGGCAACGGTCCGGGCGCGGCGAGCTACTCATCCGACGGTCAGCGCATCTACCTCACCGGGGTGGGGACGAACGGGCAAGACATACCCCGCACTGCCCCCCGCGTGTCCCGGGGCGCTCTCATGATGGGCGGCGACGGGTGCGGCTCATGCCATGCAGCCAACGGACGCGGCGGGACGATCAGCATGATGACAGGAACGGCCATCAAAGCGCCCGACATCACGTACGCCGAGCTCATCAAGGCCGGCTTCACAGATGCAACCATCCAAGGCGCCATTCGCGATGGATTGGACGAAGCAGGCACGCCGCTGAAGGACGCCATGCCCCGCTGGCAGATGAGCGAAGCGGACTTGAACGCGACGATCACGTACCTCAAGGCGCTGGGCGCGCAATAGGGATTCGACGCAACCCTCGGAGCGCAGTCTCTCTACGTCCATCGAACGTTGCGCGCTTAACCTGCGCGCCGCTCCGCCACCATTGTGCGCGACCTTCGACGCGTTAAGAAGCGCTTAGGCAAGCCCTAGCTACCGTCCTGCTCAATGACGCGATACTTGCTCGGCCCAATGCGTGGCTGCGGACGATCAGGCTTGGTCGCGAAGAAGCCGACAGAGGCCAGTACGCAGAGTGCGAGCAGAAGGCCAAGCGTCACGACGAGCAAACGCCTACGCGGTGAAGGTGACGACATGCCCGCCTCCTGTCTTGCCTAACAATCCTTCTACGGACTGGGTGAACCTCCCGAGTCCCCCGTCGCAGGATGGGGCTTTCTGTGTAAGAAGTCACTCCACGCGTTCTACGCCCGGCGTCCCATGAACGACCGGGCCACCGTCACGATGCCCGCGGCCCCTGCGAGCCCCACGGCCGCGAACGGCAGCACGAAGGTGGTGGCTCCCTGCGCCCAGACCATCAGTCCGAACGTCAGACCGGTCACGGCGAGCGCGAGCGACAGCAAGCCGACGACGATCCGCACGGTCCATCCCGCTCGGGCCGACACCATCCCGAGCGTGCGGACCGCCCGCAACAGCAGCACGAAGCCCGCGAGCGCGATGGGCGTCGCAAGCGCCGTGCCGCACACCAGCGGAAGAACCGGCGCGAATCTGCCTCCCTGCGAGTCGACCGTCGTGGGCGTCGACACCGCGTAGCCGGCGACGACGATCACGGCCCCGATCAGCATCACGCCACACCCGATGGCGGGCGCTCGCAACTCGTGGAACACCGTCACGGTCCCCAGGGACGCGGCCTGTGCCGGCTCTCGATGACCGGAAGCCGCGCCTCCAGGAAGTCGTCTGTCGCCGCCCACAGCGTGCCCGCCGCGGGCGCGCCGCTCTCCCGCATCCACGAGTACAGGTCGCGCATGACCTCAACGGTGGCGCGGGTCTTCGCGATCCCGAGCGAGTCAACCCACAGCCGCATGACATCCAGCAACGTCGCCCGGGAGACGTCGAGCG
>Ga0209540_10002307_pt1 | contig 13635 bp, 13 predicted proteins | sample BarGraIncu01121A_FD_184501 | JGI IMG/M metagenome (GOLD analysis project Ga0209540, IMG submission 184501) | Arctic peat soil microbial communities from Barrow, Alaska - Barrow Graham LP Incubations 011-21A (SPAdes) (version 2) | ecosystem: Environmental > Terrestrial > Soil > Wetlands > Peat... | reverse complement strand
CCGTGCTTTCCATAACTACGTCCACTCCCAGGTCTTTCCAGGGCAATGTTTCCGGTTCTCTTGCGGAAAAAGTCTTAATCTCTTTACCATCGACGATAATCGAGTTGCTTCCGGATTTAACTTCCGCGTTCATTGTTCCATGTACGGAATCATATTTCAGCAGATGAGCAAGTGTCTTGGCGTCTGCGAGGTCGTTTATGGCCACGAACTCTATATCTTTATTTTTATATCCGGCCCTGAAAACCAGCCTGCCGATTCTTCCAAAGCCATTAATGGCAATCTTTATAGCCATATCATCCTCCTTAAATATTTTTTTAAAATACTAGTCAAAAGCCTTGTAGTTGTCAATGCGTTTCTCATTGTTGATAACTTAGTACAAAAACATTGGCTTTCCTTCCACATGGCGCACTTTGGGGCGGTATTGTTCAGTGTTGTAGAGTTCGTCCACATCCACTCGTTTAATTCCCTGGTAAATTTCAGTAACGGGAACGCTGGTATAATTACCATCCCGCAGAGCCACCATGCGATTGTCCATCTTTTCAGCTTGGGCTATTAACTTAACGGCCATGTTGGCAAAATTTACGGCGACCATCAAATCCAGGCTATCCGGAACGCCGGAGCGCATCAGATAAGAGATCTGCTGGCAGAAGCAATCCTCGCCGGTGATTTTTTCCAGGGCTTCGCTGGTGATCAGCCCAATGCCGCCCAATTTCCGGTTGCCATAGGCATCGGCCTGACCGTAATCAACTATTTTTCCTCCGGTCATCTGGGCTCCCTCGCTTATGGCAATCATGGCGTAATTGCTGGGATTGGATCGCTTATCTTTTAAGATAAGATGAGCCAGTTTTTCGGGATCAAAGGGAACTTCACTGATGATCGCGCGATCTGCTCCGGAAAGGTAAGAAGCAAGGAGGGTTGTTTCGCCGCAATTACGGCCAAAGAGTTCGATTATACCGATGCGCTCATGAGAGCCGGCCGATGTGCGAAGCTGGTGGATAAATTCCACGCTTCGCGTTACGGCTGTGGAAAAACCAATGCAGTAATCCGTTCCAAAGACATCATTATCCATCGTTTTAGGAATGGCGATAATCGGCACACCCTCTTTATTCATGCGCTCGGTATAGGATAGAGTTCCGTCACCGCCAATGGCGATGAGGTGGTCAAGGCCAAGTCTGGTGATATTTTTTAATATCCGCTCTGTTAAATCAAAAATCGCATCCGGGGCAGGTGTTCCCGTTACTACCTGGCCAAGTAAGTGATCGCTCATGTCTTGCAGACGAATCTTGCTGGGAGTGATCCGGCTGGTATGCAGGAAAGTGCCGCCGTAACGATCAATAGTTCGAGTGTTATGTTTATCAAGTTTCAGAAAACAGCGATCAAAACTTTCCGGATCGTCAGGATTGTATTCGAGCAGGCCGGCCCAGCCTCTCCGGATGCCCAGTATTTCCATCCCTTCATCTATCGCACTGCTGACAATTGTTTTGATACACGCATTCAGCCCCGGAACATCTCCGCCTCCCGTTAGAACTCCAATTCTCATGATTAATCCCCTTAAAAAACCCCATGTTTTGGGGCTGTTCAAAAATGTTCAGATGCAAGGCGCGCAATAAAGCGAACCGCGAGGCGTATATGGATATACGTTGAGCGATGCGGTTTGCAGCGCAACACAGCAGATGAGAGTTTTTCAACAACCCACTGCGGGAAATTTATAACAATTGCACGCATTTTAATCAAGGATAAATCTTGTGCTCTTTGTGTGCGAAAGCTTCGCAACAATGGGGCGTGCTTCTGGTTCGCGGGGGATGTAACGTACAATTGGTCTTACACTAAAAATGTAGACACCTGCTTTGTAGACAGCGATTCCGATGAATGGCAATCCTGAAAATTTAATGGGACTTTTTTATCGACAACTTCCTGTTCTAAACAATCCACGGAGTTCAGTAAAAGTACTCTCTTTCAAATCGAAATAAACACAGTACAGATTCCCCTTGACAATAGAACGATCGTTCTACTATGTCTTACCGCTGCAGATTTCTCATAAGGGCTAATGTCGCGAGATACCCCCTGCATAGCATCTGTGTCGAGCACTACATTTTGTGGCAATATTTCCTTGACATACAAGAGTGGCTTCCCTATACTCACTTCCAATGAAAGCAAGTTCTTATCAAAAAAAAGGCAGCGCTTAGGTTAAGGTCTCTTGCATGTGACAGGAAAGACATATAACGAGTCGTAGGGCAGAGATTTTATGATTTAAGGAGGATGCTATGGTCGAGGTAATTGATTGTGTATGTGTAGGGCTTACTATTCTGGACATACTCGGATGCCACATAAACTCTATCCCTCCCGGCAATAAGACGACGATCATCGAGCAGATAAGGACGACGCCTGCCGGAACGGCAGCCGGTCCTGCGGTGATTGCGGCGAAGCTCGGCCTTAAAACGACACTGGTCGGGGCTGTCGGTACCGATGACATAGGCGACTACCTGGTCAGCCTGCTGAAAAAGCAGGGCGTTGAGACCGGCTACCTGCAGCGCCGTAACGATCTCCCGACGTCCGCAACCATACTCGCTGTAAATAGCAATGGAGACCGCCCCAATTTCCATGCCATAGGAGCTTCGGTGTTGCTTGAAATCGACGACAGGACCCGACAGCATATCATTCAAAGCCGTTTCGTGCACTGGGGCGGCGTTGGCACCATGTTGAACCTCGACGGCGGTGCGGGCGCAGAAATATTGAAAGAGGCGCAGTCTAAAGGGGCTGTAACCACCTGCGATTTCATCGCACCGCAGCCTGGAACCCTAGATGCCATCAAGCTGGTACTACCACACGTAAACTATTTCATGCCGAGCATGGACGAGGCGCAGGAAATCGCGGGAACCACGACCCCGGAAGATACGGCTAGGTATTACCTCGACCTCGGCCCGGACGCTTGCATATTCAAGTGGGGCAAGAAAGGGTCCCTGCTTGCCACCCAATCTGTCCTTACCCGCATACCGGCCTTTGCGGTTTCCGTGGTCGATACTACGGGCTGTGGCGATGCCTATTGCGCCGGCTTCATCGCGGCTCTGGCCAGGGGTTTCAAGTTAGAAAAAGCATGTCGCTTTGCCACTGCTGTGTCGGCATTGGTGGCTACAGGACTAGGTAGCGATGCTGGGGTTCAGAACTTCGACAAGAGTGAAGAATTAATGAATTCTCTTCCCCTGCTCGTACCATAATAACCTTGAAAGCAACAATCAAATGTAAATTAAGCGCTGGACTGAATCTTACGTCGACCGATTCCCCAGACCATTCGACTAAGCCCTAGACTGACAGTATGTTTGGATAGTGACGGCTCACGGAACATAATGGGGTCAGGTCTTGAAATATAAGTATTTCTGTGTTAAAGTGTTATTATGAGCAGACCACTGAGAATAGAATATCCTGATGCCGTTTATCATGTGACATCGCGTGGCAATGCCCGAAATGATATATTTCATGCCGATCAAGACCGGAAAGAATTTTTATCAATACTTGACAGGGTAGTGCGAAGGTTCAACTGGATCTGTCACGCTTATTGTCTGATGGATAATCATTACCATCTTTTAATTGAAACCCCCGACGGCAATTTATCTCAGGGGATGCGGCAATTGAATGGTATCTATACCCAGAAATATAATTGGATGCATCAAAAAACAGGCCATGTATTTCAAGGCAGATATAAGGCAATTTTGGTCGAGAAGGAAAGCTATCTGCTGGAGTTATGCCGGTATGTTGTTTTAAATCCGGTTCGGACGAAGATGGTTGCCAAGCCGGAGGAATGGAAATGGAGTAGTTATCGGTACACAGCAGGGATAATAAAAGCGCCTGAATATCTGACCACGGACTGGATTGTCGGCCTTTTCAGCAGCAATAAGAAGGAAGCGCAGAGCCTTTACCGTAGATTTGTAAAAGAGGGAATAGATACGAGTTCACCGTGGGATGAACTTCAAGGGCAAATATTATTGGGAGAAGAGTCGTTTATTGACAAGTACAGAGAATTGCTTCAAGATAAAATTGAAATCAAAGAGATTCCTCGGACACAAAGGTATTTAAACAGACCAAAGCTTTCAGTTTTATTTTCAAAAGAATATAAGAAGGCTGAAAGGGATGAGCGCATCCACACTGCCCATGTGAAGCATGGTTATAGATTGAAGGAGATTGCCGATCATCTTGGGATTCATTATACCACGGTTACAAAGGCGTTAAAGAATGCGGACAAAAACTGATATTTCAAGACCTGACCCCATTATCATTCATTATACCACGGTTACAAAGGCGTTAAAGAATGCGGACAAAAACTGATATTTCAAGACCTGACCCCATTATCATTCGGCAATTATAAACTCATTTGTCTATCTTGAAATATCATACAAAGAGTTTGACTTTTCAAGGTAGATTGTTTAAACTGCGACCATGAAAATTATTGAAAGACAACATGATTGCAACGCATTGTCCAAATTGATGGCGATGTTTCCCATAGTGGCGATTCTCGGCCCCAGGCAGTGCGGGAAAACAACACTGGCGCGGACATTGGGCGCTAATCACTATTTCGATCTGGAAAATCCGCAGGATGCCGCCCGGCTGGATCAGCCCCAGCTTGCGCTAGAAGATCTGAGTGGATTGATTGTAATCGACGAAATTCAGCGTGTGCCCGATCTGTTCCCTTTGCTGCGTTATCTTGTTGATCAGCAAAAAAAGCGTAAGTTTGTGATTTTAGGCAGCGCGTCGAGGGATTTGATCCGCCAGAGTTCGGAATCGCTGGCCGGACGCATTGCCTATCATTATCTGGGAGGCTTCCGCTTGGACGATATTGACCCGGCAAAAATGAAAACACTGTGGTTACGAGGGGGATTACCACGGTCTTTTCTTGCCCGGTCGGATGAAGAAAGTCTTGTGTGGCGTAATCAATATGTGACCACTTTTCTGGAACGAGATATTCCGCAGTTGGGTATCAATATTCCCGCCCGGACGTTGCGGCGCTTCTGGATTATGCTCAGTCATTACCACGGCCAGATTTTAAATTATGCCGACTTGGGGCGCTCTTTCGGTGTATCTGATATGACAGTCCGTAAATACTGTGAAATTCTGGAAGGCACATTCATGATCCGCATTCTCCAACCATGGTTCGCCAACGTTGGCAAAAGGGTTGTGAAGCGTCCAAAATTTTACCTGAGTGATTCGGGACTTTTTCATAGTCTTTCTTCAATTGAGACACCGCAACAGTTGTTTGCATCGCCAAAGCTGGGCGCTTCATGGGAAGGATTTGCCCTTGATTGTGTCTGCCGGACTCTGGGGAAGGAAGATGCGGACCTGTATTTCTGGAGTACCCACGCCGGTGCGGAACTTGATCTCTTCTGGCAGCAGGGCGGCAAAAACTGGGGTGTAGAATTTAAGTATGAAGACGCACCCCGCTTAACTAAATCAATGAAGACAGCCTTCGAAGATTTGCAGTTGGCCGGATTATGGGTTGTCTACCCGGGAAAAGCATCTTACCCCCTTGCGCAAAACATTCAAACACTTTCTCTTTCCGAAGTCGGTAGTGCATGGGAATATGCGCATTTATCCAATCAAAAAAAATCGAAAGAAAGCAATTAGCTATAAGTATCAACAAACATTAAAGGTGAATTATGCAAAAAACTAAGATTGTCTGCACTATAGGGCCGGCCTCGGAGAAAAAGGAAGTTCTGGAGGCGATGATTCAAAATGGAATGAATGTGGCCCGGCTGAATTTTTCCCACGGATCACACAAGGATCATCTGGAGAAGATTATCTTGCTTCGAAAATTATCGGCTGAGCTCGGCAAACCGGTGGCCATCCTTCTTGATCTGGCCGGGCCGAAAATAAGAATCGGCACAATTCCCGATCCCGGTATTTTGCTTGAACCCGGTCACAAATTTATTTTGACCACTCGTGACATAGAAGGAGGTGTGGATGCCGTCTCGCTTACTTATAAAGATTTACCCCGGGAAGTTAAATCCGGAGACAGGCTGCTTTTGGCCGACGGTTTGATGGAGCTTCTTGTTGAGGAAACAGGGAAAACCGACATTATTTGCAAGGTTGTGACAGGCGGAATTCTTACGTCGCACAAAGGAATTAATTTGCCGACCGGCACAATTCGCACATCGTCTCTGACCGAAAAAGACCGTGCTGATCTTTTGTTCGGCCTGGAAAATGATGTTGATTTTATCGCTCTATCATTTGTGAAATCGGCGGACGATATTAAAATGGTTAAAGACATTATTGCAGCAAAAGGCAAGGATACTCCGGTCATCGCCAAAATTGAAAAACACGAAGCTCTTGATCATATTGATGCCATCATGGCAATATCAGATGGCATCATGGTTGCGCGCGGCGATCTGGGTGTGGAAATACCGCTGGAAGATGTGCCGCTGATTCAGAAACGCCTGATCCATAAAGCCAATATGTGCGGCAAACCGGTTATTACGGCAACGCAGATGCTGCGTTCGATGGTGAACTCTCCAAGACCGACACGCGCGGAAGCGACTGATGTCGCCAATGCCGTCCTCGATGGAACAGACGCAGTTATGCTCTCCGAAGAAACGGCATCCGGGAATTATCCGGCAGAAGCAGTTATGTACATGAGCCGTCTGGCTGCGGTTGCCGAGTCCGGTTTTCCTTTTGAAAAGTTTCTGGCAATGATTCCGGGAAAAGATATTTCCGAATCAGTTGCTCACGCGTCATGTGTTCTAGCTAACCATCTGGAGGCCAAAGCTATTGTTGCCCATACTCAGTCTGGCAGAACGGCCCGCTACATATCGCGCTTTCGTCCCCGGCAAACGATTGTCGCGCTGTCACCCAATGAAAAAACGGTGCGGCGCCTGGCGCTTAGCTGGGGTTGCCGTCCCCGTTTGATCAATGATCCCCATGATACGGACGACATGATCGAAAAGGCCGCCCAGTCTGCCCGCGATGCAGGCGAGGTATCAGTTGGAGACTTGATAGTTATTACTGTAGGCCACCCTTTATGGGTATCAGGAACAACTAATATGCTGAGGGTGAAGAGAGTAAAATAGAGTGTAAAAAGGGTTGTTCAAAAACGCTCATCTGCTGCGTTGCGCTGCAAACCGCACCGCTCAACGTATTTCCATATACGCCTCGCAGTTCGGTTTTTTGCGCGCCTTGCATCTGAACATTTTTGAACAGCCCCCAAACATGGGGTTTTTCAACGATCCTTATAAAAAACCTATTTTGCTGTTTCCTTTAATTTATTTAATTCTTCTTTATATTTTTCCGCCTGAGCCTTCACTGCTTCTATTTCTTCCTGAGCTTTTTCGAGTTTTTCTTCATGCTTTAGTCTTTCTTCGCGGATTTTGTCCTGGATTTCATCAATTCCGACATAAACTGCAAGAGCCCCCCCTAGAAACAAACTGATGGGCAGTATCCCTTGGAGAAGGTTTATAAACTCTGCCCAACAGAATATTAAACTGACTAGTCCCAAAACAGCGGCGATAACTCCTCCAATTAGCAATGACATAATCGAACCTCCGGCAAGGATATAAAGTTTGGTTAAAAATATCCACTTATCTTAAAATAATTTTTATCATGAAAGAAAAGCTTAGGCAAGTTGGAAATAGATGATTATGCAAGATAAAAATATTGCTTGATTTAAAGTAACTCATCGTTTAAATACAACAATTCATTTAAAATATAAGAATTTAATTATGTGGTGAAGGTTCAGATGATTACACCGGATTTTGTCAAAGGTGATGGCCTGGTTCCTGCTATCGTTCAAGATGCCGAAACTAAAGAAGTATTGATGATGGCTTATATGAACAGCCAATCGTGGGAGGCAACTCTCAAGACAGGTAAGGCAACTTACTGGAGCAGATCGCGGCAGGCTCTGTGGATGAAGGGTGAAAGTTCGGGAAATGTCCAGTTAGTGAAAAACATTTTTATTGATTGTGATAATGATACGATTTTATTGCAAGTCGAGCAATTGGGAGGAGCGGCCTGCCATACAGGCCATAAATCCTGTTTTTACAGGAAGCTCGATGGTGGAGATTTTATCATCGTGGGAGAAAAAATTTTTAATCCAGAGGAAGTATATAAATGAGTATATTGAAATTGGGGATTCCTAAGGGGAGTTTGGAAAATAATACGGTTGATTTATTTAAAAAAGCCGGTTGGCGGATATCTTATGACAGCAGAAGCTATTTCCCCGATATTGATGATCCGGAAATCACTTGCACGTTGGTTCGGGCGCAGGAGATGTCACGCTATGTCGAAGACGGACACCTTGATTTAGGGTTGACCGGTATCGATTGGATTCTGGAGAATGAATCTGATGTAATTGCCGTACAGGATTTGGTTTACTCAAAGGTTTCGACCAAGCAGGCACGCTGGGTACTGGTTGTTCGCGAAGATTCACCTTATAAATCAATCGAGGATATGGAAGGGAAACACATATCGACTGAGCTGGTGAATTTTACAAAAAAATATTTTGCCGAGCGTAATATCAATGTTCATGTTGAATTTTCCTGGGGGGCGACCGAAGCCAAAGTGGTGGAAGGTTTGGTGGATGCTATTGTGGAAGTTACTGAAACCGGCTCCACAATTAAGGCCAATAAATTACGCGTAATTCACGATTTGATGAAAACAAACACGCAGTTGATTGCTAATCGTCTGGCCTTCAGTGATCCCTGGAAACGAAAAAAAATTGAGCAAATTCGAACCCTGCTTGTCGGTTCTCTGCAGGCAATGGGTAAAGTGGGGCTTAAACTTAATGTTTCTAAAGAAAATCTGGGGAAGGTAATGTCGTTGCTTCCCTCACTCAAAGCTCCTACAGTTTCCGGATTGTATTCGGAAGAATGGTTTGCTGTAGAATCGGTTATCGATACGGGCGTAGTGCGTGATTTGATCCCGGTGCTTTTAGAAGCCGGTGCCGAAGGCATAATTGAGTATCCTTTAAACAAAGTAATTTAACTTTAAGAAAGGGCGGCTATGGCCAGAAAAGCAAAGATTGTCCGTAAAACAACAGAAACGGACATTGTGCTGGAAATTGATTTGGATAAATCTGCCGGCAGTAGGATATCAACAACGATTGCCTTTTTTGACCACATGCTGGAGCTCTTTGCGAGGCATGGTTTTTTCAAGCTTGTCGTCAAGAGCAAAGGCGACACTCAAATTGACGATCATCATTTGGTCGAAGATTTAGGCATTTGTCTGGGGCAGGCCGTAGGCCAGGCCTTGGGTAAAAAAGTAGGAATCAACCGTTATGGTTCGGCTTCTTTGCCGATGGATGAATGCTTATGCCGCGTGGATTTAGATATTTCGGGACGTCCCTATCTAATTTACAAAGTAAAATACGAACGCAGAAAAATCGGCGGGTTTGATCCGGCCCTGGTTAAAGAATTTTTTAAGGCTTTCACCGATCACAGCGGCATAACGATGCACATTAATCTTTTATATGGTAATAACAGTCACCACATTATCGAGGCGGTGTTTAAAGCTTTTGCCCGCGCCTTGAGAGATGCCGTGAACTTGAATGCTAACATTGATGGAGTCCTCTCGACCAAGGGAAGTCTCTAAAGAAAGGTGAGGTGCGGAAATTTTGATTACTCTTTTCGGCAAAAAAACTAGTTGTCTTGCGGGATTTATATTGATTTTACTGTTGGTGCTGCCAGTTTCAGTGCAGTCCGCAGAAAAAGATGGGTTGGTAATCAAACGTTTGGCCGTAATTTCTTTTCAGTCGCTACTGCCTGAAGAAGGGTCAACTATGGTAGTTTGCCCGCTTTGCAGTGGCGGTTACTCCAGCGGGAAAATTGAAAAGGGAGCGGAAAAGGCTGTCCAGGAAGGTTTTATTGATAAATTGCGCGATTTTAAAGAAGTGCAAATTATTCCGCCGGAAAAAGTGATGGCTGTCTATAATCGTGTTGCTGCAGAAAAACTGAAACAACCATTGTTGGCTGTTTTGAAAAAAGTAGGCGCTGAATTGAAGGCGGATGTTATAGCTGTCGGTTATGTATACCGTTATACGGAGAGGGTGGGCTATGACTACTCTGCAGAGCGCCCTGCTTCCGTCGCTTTTGAGATTCGCCTGCTTAACGTTAAGGACGGCAGCACAATCTGGCGAGGTGTCTTTGATAAAACCCAAAAATCATTAATGGAGAATGTCTTTCAGGCATCTTCGTTTTTTAAAGGCGGCGCTAAATGGCTTACCGCAAGTCAATTGGCGAAGCAGGGGATTGATGAGATTTTCAAGACATTTCCCGGTTTCGAACATTAATACTACCGTTCAGACGACATTGGTTTCTCTTGTTCGGAATCTTGTTTATGTGTGATTCCGAACTTTCTTCTACCAGGGAGTGCTGATTTGCTTATTATTCCAGCGATTGATATTAAGAATGGTCAATGTGTGCGGCTGGCTCAGGGTGATTTTGATCGTGTTACGGTATACGCGGATAATCCAATTGATGTGGCTTTGGGCTGGGCAGAAAAAGGCGCCCAGCTGATTCATATAGTTGATCTTGACGGTTCTGTCGCCGGATTGCCCCGTAATGCCGGGATTATTCTGGATATTGTCGAAAAAGGAAATGTTCCTATCCAAGTTGGCGGCGGAATCAGAAATATGGAAACGATTGATTATTACCTGGAAAATGGTGTTGCCAGCGTTATCCTGGGTACGGCGGCCCTGCAGGATGAAGAACTTGTCCGCGCTGCCGGAAAAAAGCATGCGGGAAAAATTATATTGGGCATTGATGCTTTAGATGGCCAGGTTGCCATACAAGGCTGGACGCAAAAGACGCAGCAAAGCGCTGTGGAACTTGCCGCGCGTTATGAAAACTGCGGAATAAAAGCAATTGTGTATACCGATATTAAGCGCGATGGCATGGAAACAGGCGTCAATATTGAAGCTACAAAAGCATTGGCAATGGCTGTGCGCATTCCGGTTATTGCTTCCGGTGGAGTGGCTACAATTGCCGATGTGGAAAAGCTTTTGGCCGTAAAAGGTTGCGATATTAGCGGAGTCATTATCGGCCGTGCTCTTTATACGGGTGCTATTTCTTTGGAAGAAGCGATGAATAAATGTAGAAAAGCTTCTTGATGGAAAAAAGGTGGCAATTATGGCGGATTGTGTTTTTTGTAAAATAGTTCAAGGGGAAATTCCTTGCAGCAAAGTTTATGAAGATGATAAAATTTTAGCGTTTAATGATATTCAACCGATGGCACCGGTGCATGTAATTCTCGTTCCTAAAAAGCACATCGCCACACTTATGGATCTTGACGACAAGAACATGGATGTTACCAGCGATTTGATGTCAGCCGCACAAAAAGTAGCCCGGATCAAAAATATAAGCGATAGCGGTTTCCGCACAGTGATTAACTGCAATGCCGAAGGTGGCCAGGTGGTTTTCCATCTGCACATGCATCTTCTCGGTGGTAGAAAACTGCAAGACCCTTTGGGTTAAACAAAAGAGGTGAATATATGGATATAAATGCCCGATTAAATGCCGAAATGGTGATTGCGGCTAAAGCCAAGGATAAGATCCGGCTTTCGGCTATTCGCATGTTGAAAACCGCATTGCATAACAAGGAAATTGATGTGATGCGACCGTTAAACGAAAATGAAACACTGCAGATTATTTCTGCGATGGTCAAGCAAAGAAAAGATTCCATTGAGCAGTTTGCCAAGGGTGGAAGGACTGACCTGGTGGAAAAAGAAGAGGCGGAACTGAAAGTTGTGCAGGAATTTATGCCGGCGCAAATGTCAGATGATGAGGTTGAGAGTGTAATTCAAAAGGCCATTGCGGAAGCCGGGGCTGTTTCTGTAAAAGATATGGGTAAGGTAATGAAAGTGTTGATGCCGCAACTGACCGGCAAGGCTGATGGTAAAATGGTGGGCGAAAAAGTTAAAGCGCTCTTGTCCCAATAGTGGGTTTTTTATCCGCCAGTTATTTGACTAGAATAGAAATTCAAATTTTAAAACAGGCAAGAATAGTCAGTGCGCTTTGATGAAAGCAAGATTGAAGAAATTAAAAGCAGGATAGACATTATTGAACTTGCTTCCGAATACCTGACTTTAAAAAAGGCAGGGCGGAATTTTACCGGGCTTTGCCCTTTTCATCAGGAAAAAACACCTTCGTTCACAGTCAATCGCGAAAAGCAAATATTTTATTGTTTTGGCTGTGGTGAAGGCGGTAATGCCATTACATTGTTGATGAAGATTGCCAACATGACTTTTCCCGAAGCGGTTAAGGCTCTGGCGGAAAAGGCGGGGGTTGTTTTACCGCTAAGGTCGGTTAATAAAGATGGCAGTCAAAAGGATTCTTTACGCGAAGAAATTACCAATTTGAATTTGAGAGCGGCGCAACAGTTCAGCCGCAATCTTTTTTCTCCTGCGGGTAAGGTTGCCCGTGAATACTTACAAGGTAGAGGTGTTTCGGACGAAACCATCAAACAATTCCGGTTGGGTTTGGCACCGGATACTTGGCGCTCTTTGACAGATTATATTGAGGGTAGTGGTTCATCCTTGAAATTAGCCGAACAGGCAGGCTTGATAGTTTCCGGCAAAGAGGGAAGCTTTTACGATCGGTTTCGTGGTCGCCTTATATTTCCTATAGAAAATGTCTTTGGAGAAATAGTGGCATTTGGTGGCAGGGTTATGGAAAAAGGCGAGCCGAAATATTTGAACTCGCCGGAATCGCCTGTTTATATCAAAGGGAAAAATTTATATGGCTTGAACAAGGCGAAAGAGGAAATACGCAAGAAGGGTTTTGCGCTTATTGTCGAAGGATATTTCGATTTGATTTCTCTGTGGAACGCGGGCATCGGCAATGTAGTTGCCACTTTAGGTACTGCGCTGACTCGAGAGCATCTGGAGCTTTTACGCCGTTACACTCTGGATGTTGTTGCTCTTTTTGATCCGGATGAAGCAGGGAAAAAAGCTCTCGACCGCAGCCTGGAACTGTTTTTAAGTATGAACATGCATGCGCGGGCGTTAATCTTGCCGGAAGGCTGTGATCCTGATGATTATGTGAAAAAATATGGCAAAGAGAAACTCGATGAACTTATTGACTTGGCTCCGGCGATAAGCGATTACTATATTGAAAAAGTTTTGGGCAACGGTAAGACATTTGAGGAAAACCGGGATGTGGTTAAAACCGCGACGGAATTCATCAGCAAAATTGGCGATGAAATTGAAAAGAACCTTTTTATCAAGCGTGTAGCGGAAAAATTGGGTATCCCTCAGGAACTACTGAAGAAGGAGATCCATAAAAAAGATGTCCAGCTTAAACCTAAGGGTGGCAACCAAAAGAAAACGATTGATGCTCACATTGATCCCGTAGAAGTACACTTGATCAGGCTATTGCTGGAGTATCCGCAGAAAACAGCTTATGTGGAAAGTGAAAAGGTGTTAGATTTTTTTCTGCATCAGGAGTTGAAGCATCTAGGAGAAAAAATTGTTGAAGCCTATAAACTGTTGGGTTTTATAGATATCAACGTTATCTTATCCGCGGATGATGATAGACCCTTGCGCGAAAAGATATATAAATTAAGTATTGAGGCACCACCGACAGATGATACAATGGTGGAAAAAAACTTTACTGATACTATAAGAAGAATTAAAGAAAAATGGTATAAGGATCAGCATCGTCA
>Ga0209540_10002306_pt1 | contig 13636 bp, 17 predicted proteins | sample BarGraIncu01121A_FD_184501 | JGI IMG/M metagenome (GOLD analysis project Ga0209540, IMG submission 184501) | Arctic peat soil microbial communities from Barrow, Alaska - Barrow Graham LP Incubations 011-21A (SPAdes) (version 2) | ecosystem: Environmental > Terrestrial > Soil > Wetlands > Peat... | reverse complement strand
GTAGGCATGCAGGTTGCGCGTGGCGAAGAGCACGATCATGCCGCTGATCATCACCAGCGAGAACGCGCTGTAGTCGGCCACCAGCACGAGGATGGTGCCGGCCGCGGCGCGCGCCGGCGACTGCCCGCGCCGGGCGGCGTCATCGATGAAGACCGCCGCGCCCGTCATCCCGGCGCTAGGCGCGGCGATGTTGAGGAAGACCGACGTGAACCAAACGGGGATGTACTCGCGCAGAGTGCCGCTGACCTCAACCGTCCACAACGCCGATTGGAACACCGCGGTGAAGATCAGGTAATAAACGCACTGAAAAAGCAGCGCCGCGGCCACCCATTCCGGCCGGCCGCGCGACAGAGTGCGTACGAGTTTCTGCGCCTCCGTGAACCGGCTGACGATCAAAACCACAAAGGCGATGATGAGGATGTAGTAAAGCCAACGTCGCTTCACGAGCACTATCCTGGGTTAGCTGCGCTGTTATCTCCCAAACCGGCCATGATTATACCACAGGGCAGGCCGGTCTTCAGGATTCTTTGTCCCCGGGCGGAGCGCGCGGCGCGGTCCAAAGTCGCGCCGCGCGCTCCGCCGCGTGGTAACGGGCAACCGGCGTTAAACGGCGCGCAGACGAATGGAACCCATCGCGACGCTGGCCCTTATCGTCAGCGTGGGCGTCTTGCCGGCCAGGGCGGCCTCGTTGCAGAAGGCGCCGCCTTTCTTCATGAAACCGTCGCCCACCTCGGCGCTGCCCAAAGTGGTCTCGGTGGTGATGGTGGCGGACGTCGTCGCCGGAACGTTCAATTCAACCGCCGCCATGCCGGTGGTGACGCGCACCGCGGCGTCACGGGCCAGCGTGCCGCTGAAGTCCAAGCGAAAGGTGGCCGCGCCGCCCTCGGCGAACATCTCGGCAAAGCTCGCGTTGGCCAGGTTGCGGATCTCCAGGTCGGTCGCGCCCGCCGTGACGGTCAACTGGTCCATCGCCTGCGGGTTGGGCGACGAGAAGTTGATCGACTGCTTGCCCGCGCCGTGCTTTAACGAGAGCCGGGTGATGGGCAGGCCGCCCAGGTCGGCCGATCCCTCATTCGCGCCCACCTCGAACACCAGGTCAAAGGGCCGGGCCTTGCCGATGGCCAGCTCCAGGCGCGCCGGCTGGTTGATGCCGAACGTGACCGACCAGGAGATCAGCGACCTGGTTGAATACTTGAAGTCGCTATCGAGGATTACAGCTGGCCGATAGTGATCCAATTCTATTGACCGGTCTCCGGCTGCGCCGCAGGCCAGGGGGAAGACCCCTGGCCTGCGGCTGCTAGAGGAAAAGCCGTTTTGTAGATGTTTGGGCGCGGGATACCGGACGCCTTCGCAAGCTCGTAGCCACTCGCCGGGCCAAGCTGCAAGAGCGTCAGGTAGGCCCGCACTTCGTTCTCGCCGAAGCCAAGCTCCAGAAGCAGCTGAACGACGCCGGCCATCGCACCTCCAACGACGTAGTAATCTCCATTACCACGCTTGCTATACATCATCCGGTACACTCTGTCTATAAACGGCAGCGCCGGTCGACCGGCGCTACTAAGCGCACTGCAGCGGCGTCCTGGGTTACGCCCAGGATGCACGGGGCTGCAGCCAGACGGACAGGGAGGAGCAACTGAACAGGATGCCCTGGCCGCATGATGCGCGCCTTGATCGAGAAGAGTTGCTCGATCTGGGCTATGGTGACGTGTCCGACGTGGCCTATAACCTGCGGGAAATGGAGCGGACCAATCGCTACCTGGGCGGCTACCGGGCGCTCACCCGGCACCTGTTCCCACGTCTTGCCGCGGCCGGCAATCTCGCGTCTGTAGTCGACATAGGCACGGGTGGAGCCGGGCTGCCGCGCTTGATTGCCGAGTGGGCACGCGGTCACAAGGTCCAAGTAAGCGTGTTGGCGGTCGATCGCGCTGGGCGGCACCTGACCGTCGCTGCCGCAAGCGCGGAGCCATACCCGGAGATCATGCTCGTTCAGGCCGACGGACATTGCCTGCCGTTGCCCTGCCGCGGCGCTGATTACACCATTTCTTCCCTCCTTCTGCATCACTTCGCGCCCGAGTCGCTCAAGCGCTTGCTGCGAGCGAGCTATGAGGCCTCGCGCTGTGGCCTGGTGATGACTGACCTCGTGCGCGGCTGGCTGCCCTATTTCGCCTTCAGGCTCGTGCAGCCCATCTTTGCCCGCAACTTTCTCACCCGCCAGGATGGCGCGACCTCGATCCGGCGCGCCTACAAGCCCCGCGAGCTACTGGCGCTGGCCCAAGCCGCCGGGCTGCACGACGCCCGAGTCTACACGCACTGCCCCTGGCGCATGACACTGGTGGTCGACCGATGACTAGCCCGATATATGATGTGGCCATCGCCGGCGGCGGCCCTGCCGGCTGCAGTGCGGCCATCCGGTTGGCGCAGGGTGGAGCACGCGTCGTGCTATGCGAGGCTCGCACGTACCCGCACGACAAGGTCTGCGGGGAATTCCTCTCGCCGGAATGCAGCACGCTCCTGGCGCGGCTCGGCCTCAAGTCTGAGCTCGCTACTCTCGGCGCAGTACCCATCGGCACGGCCAGCCTGGCTGCCCCAGATGGTGTGACCTGGGAAACGCACTTCCCGGCGCCGGCCTGGGGCTTGAGCCGCCGCGCGCTCGATGCAGCCCTTGCTGAACGGGCCAGGGCAGCAGGCGTCGAAGTGCGGAGTGGCACGAGCGTGGTAAACGTTGCGGGCAACCTGGGCGAGGCGTTTCTGTTGAGCCTGCGATACGGCGGGAAGGACGACTGCTTGCGCTCGCGGGCAGTTATCGGCGCTCACGGCAAGCGCAGTAGCCTCGACCGCGCGCTGCGCCGGCAGTTCCTGATCCGGCGCGAGCCCTACGTGGCGCTCAAAGCCCACTTTCGCGGCCCCCGCCTGCCCGGGCGCATTGAACTGAACGTGTTCCCCGGCGGCTACTGCGGCCTGTCAGAGATCGAAAACGGGACCGCCAACCTTGGACTGCTCGTACGCGAGAGCGTCTTCCAGGCTGCTGGTGGCGCTGGCCCTGCTGCCATCGACAACTTCGTCACCTGGCTCCGTCGACAGAATCCTCGCCTCGATGCCTGGCTGGGCCAGGCCTCTCGGCTTGACGAGCGCTGGCTGAGTATTGCGCAAATCCCATTCTCGCCCAAAGAGGCGGTCGTGGGCGACATATTGCTCGCCGGCGACGCCGCAGGGGTGATCGCGCCCCTGGCCGGTGATGGCATCGCTATGGCCCTACGTAGCGGTGCTCTGGCTGCAGATCTGGTTCTGCGCTATCTCGACGGGAAATTGTCCGCGGCTGAGCTACGCAAGAATTACGCAGAGCGCTGGGCGCACGAGTTCGGCCCTCGCTTGCGCCTGGGGCGCGCGCTCCAGCCTCTGCTGATGCAGCGGCACGCGGCCAGCGTTGGTCTTCGGCTGTTGAAGTATGTCCCCAGTATCGGGCGCGCACTGGTGTACGGTACGCGCGATCTGGGTCTGCTCGAGAAAAGCGATATTGCGCTTGCGGAGAATAACCTTTGACCTCACCTGCCATCCTGGGGCTCGCCACCGACGTGCCCCCAACCGCTTCACGCAGGCGGAAACATTCGAGATCCTGCGACCTTTCCTGCAAAACAACCCGCGCGCCCGCGCAATCTTCCGGGCCGCGCGTGTTGCCTACCGGCATTCGGCCGTGGGCCGTGACTTTTACGGGGTTGAACAGCGTACCGAAGCCCGCAACGCCGCCTACCTCGCTGCCGCAGTGCCCCTCGGCGCGGCTACCATCCGGCGTTGCCTGGAGAACGCATCCGTTTCGGCTTCGGCAGTAGATTATCTCGTGGTGGTTTCCTGCACCGGCATCGATATCCCCGGCCTCGACCTGCTTCTGGCCGGGCGCCTGGGAATGCGCAGCGATCTGCGGCGGACCTGCGTGCTCGGCATGGGCTGCTATGCGGCATTTCCCGGCCTGCTGCGGGCCCAGGAGGCGGTGCTCGCGCGTCCGGGGACATTAGCTCTGGTCCTGGCTCTGGAACTGTGCTCTTTGCACCTGCAACCCGATGACGACTCGACCGAGAATGCCATTGTCTCTGCCATCTTCGGCGATGGCGCAGCAGCGGTGCTGATCGGCGATGCTGGAGCCCCCCACTCTGTGGCGACCCCCGGCCCTGCCCGCCTGATCGATACGGCAACCCATTGCGACTACACCACGCTCGATCACATGGCGTTTCATCTGACCGACCACGGCTTCCGTATGCGACTGTCAGCCTATGTGCCCGAACTGCTTGCAGCGGACGTCGAGGGCTTTGTCGACGATCTCTTGCGCCGTAACCATCTGCGCCGCTCGGAGGTGCGTTTTTGGGGTATCCATCCCGGCGGTGCTCGCATCCTCGATCATTTGCAGTCTTGCCTGGGCCTACGCGACGAGCAGATGCGCTTCTCGCGCCAGGTCCTGCATGATTACGGCAACATGTCCTCGCCGACCATCCTCTTCGTGTTGGACGAAATCCAGCGCTCCGGCCAGGTGGAGCCGGGTGATTTTGGCGTGCTCCTGGGCTTCGGGCCGGGCCTGACGATGGAAGGAACGCTCGTACAATGGTAAAGCTCGCTGCCGCCCAATGCCTGGGGCATGGAGACACCAACCTATGAACCTCGACCTGCCACCCGATCGGTTGCGACAGTTCCTTCGAGATGCTGATTGCCGCCTCTCTACCTCGTCCAGTTTCGTCTGATTGCTTTGTCGTTAATGGCCGTGCTGATCGGCGCGGTGATCTGGCTATTACGTCGGAAACGGTAGGCATGGAGAGGACCCATGAAAATCGCAGTATTTGGAGCGACCGGCAACATCGGTCAGAGAATCATCTGGGAGGCGATGGCGCGTGAACATCAGGTTACGGCCATCCTGCGGGACCCGAGCCGCTTACAGCAGCGGCAACCTCAACTGAGAGTTGTCGCAGGCGATGTCCTAAACCCGGCGCGTGTAGCCGCGGCAGTCGCGGGACAAGACGCAATCGTGAGCGCGGTTGGGCCGGACCCTGACGACGGTGATCCCCAAATGAGAAAATAAGCCAGCTTGCGCTGGCGTCTTAGAATCTCTGGCCTGAGCACGCCGAAGCGCACCAACGCCAGCAAAATGGCCGGAAGCTCGAACGCTGGTGCTCGTGCCTGTGATGTACAATCGTCTCAATGCGCTGGCCGAATCTGCCACAAACGTGACACGCAGACTGGCAGGGTCGGTGGCGACTGACGCGGGGTCACCATCAGTATCAGCCGCAGGAGGAGGCGGAGAGTAACCCGGGAGTACCGGCGACGTCGTATCCGAAGCGCGGTCGCCACCCCACGGACGATCGTCCGTGGGGTGGCGACCGCGTCCTGGCCCTATTGCAGCCACCTGTAATGCGGAGGCTGGTCACCCCTTCACACCCGCGACTCACTGCGTTATCCCCCGAACGATCCCGGTTGTCCGATTGGCCAAGCCGTGCTAGAGTTGGCGCGTGGTCTGGTCACACAGCGGGCGCCACGACCTGGAAACCATCCGTGATACCGCCGGCCTGCCGGCGCTGGCGCGCTTCAAAGCCGAAGCCGGCGCGCGCATGCAGGCCTACCGGCAGGCGGACGGCTACCACCAGTCCCTGGTGGCGCTGCTGAACGTGGGAAGGAAGAGGCCGGCATGAGGGACGAGCGGGGCGCTTTCACGCCGCGGGCGTTCGAGCTAGAGGTAGAGAAACCGTTCCAGGGGCTGTTCCTGGCGGCGGGCAAACGCGTGCCGTTGGAGATGAGCGCGCGCGTGTACGGGCGCACGGCCGTGCGCCTGTACGGGGGCGGGCGGGGCATCGCAAGGCTACAGCTCCTGGCGCTGCTCGACGACCCGCTGCCCGCGCTGGGGCGGCCCTAGACCCCCGGATCAATAGGAGGCAACGATGGCGATGCGCTTCGACATGGTGGGCCTGTTCGTGGGCGACCTCGCGCGCATGGTCGCGTTCTACCGCGACACGCTGGGCCTGGAGATCGAATGGGACGACTGGCATGCCGCATGCCGACCATATGCCGAGTTCAAGCACGAGGGCATCCGCTTCTCGATGTAGCAGCGCGACCAACTGCCGGCCCTGCTGGGGCAGCAGCCGGGCTTCCCGCACGGGCTGAACGGGACGTTCGAGCTGGCAATCGATCTTAAGCACAGCCAAGCCGTGGACGTGACCTACGAGCGCGTGCTGCGAGGCGGCGGCCGGCCGGTCTATGCGCCGCGCCATGAGCCCTGGGGTATGCGCTCGTCGATGATCGCAGACCCCGAGGGCGGCGAATCGGAATTCGCATCTGATCGAGATCGGTTCGTGGAACCGGGGCTAACGCGCCAGGTGCCGGCTGAACCAGCCGCGCGCCAGCCGCGCCACCTGCGGCAGGGCCGGCGGCTCGGCCAGCAGGTCGGCGCCGCCCGGGACGAGCGCCAGTTGGCGCTCGCCCTTCAGTTGCGAGCGGGCGCGTTCGTTCATCTCCAGCGCCGGCTGGTCCGCCGTCCCGACCATCAACAGAACCGGCACATCAACGGCGGCCACCTGGGTCCCCGCCAGGTCCAGCGCGCCGTTGACGGCCACCAGGGCCGCCAGACTGCCCGGCCGCTCGGCGGCCGCCATAAGGGCCGCCGCCGCCCCCGCGCCCTGCCCGAAGTAACCCAGCTTGAGCGCGGCCGTCCGCCGGTCGGCGTGCAGCCAGGCGATCACCTGGGCCAGGCGCCGGGCCAGCAGAGCGATCTGCTCATCTCCCGGCTGCGCCACGGCCACTTCGTCTTCGGTGAACAAGTCAACTTGCAGAGTAGCCAGGCCGATCTCCTGGAAGGCCTCGGCTATGAAACTCATTGCGCGATTATCCCGGCTGCAAGCGCTGGCATCGGCCAGAAGAACGGCTTCGCGCGCGTCGGGGTGAGTGGCCAGTTCAGCATCCAGCAGCACATCATCCGCTGTAATCGTCACCAGGCTCTCATGCAGGGCGAAGCTCAGTTCGTCTTCGTCATCCGGACTATAGTAGAACGCCATTTAGCTGTTTTTTGACCATCCTCTCAAAGAAGTCTCTTTCACGGGGAGGAAAAGCACCGATGGCAAAGTATAATGGCGAGGCAGGGCCGTTGCGCGTTGCCGCCATTCCCAAAAGAGGGGCTGCCGCAGCCCGGCAGCAATGTCGAAGGCATTACACACAGCGCCGGGCGCGGGGTTTAGACTGGGGCAATCAAGATAAGCGGGAGGTCGGATAACGTGATTGCAGGAGCATGGGCCAGGGGGCAGCGTTTGCTGCTTGTTCTTGCCGCCCTCTGCCTGGGCGTAGCAGGCTGCGGCGGCGCCGGCGCAGGGACGCCGGCCGCCACGCCGGGCCAGGCCGCCCTTGGGACCGCCACGGTCAGCGCAAGCCGGGCGGCGGCTCCGTCGTCGAACGCGCCGGCAGGCTCCTCGCAGGCGCCCAGCCTGGCGGCCACCCAGAGCCAACTGCCGGCGCCGACGCAACCGGCAACGGCGATGCCACCGGCGACGGCGACGCTACAACCATCGGCGACAACGCAACCGGCGATGGCGACGCAACGGCCGGCGGCGACGCTGCCCTCGCCGCCGGCCACTCTCGCGCCGCCATCGCCTCCCTCCGCTACCCCCGGCGCGCAGGCTACCGCGGGGCCGGGCGGGCCGAAAGAGGCCCTTATCCGCCAGCTCGCGCCGCTGGCGCAGGCCGAGCAGGCTGACTCGGGCGTGCCGGCCGCGTTCAGCATCGCCCTGGCTGCCTCGGAAACCGGCTGGGGCGCCAGCCCGCTGATGAAAACGGCCAATAACTACCTGGGGCTCACCTGCAGCCCGCCGAGCGAGGGCCTGCCGTGCGCGCGCTATGGCGGCGCGCTGTGGAACAGCTACAGCAGCCCGCTGAACGCCTTCCTCTGGCATGGCCGCTGGCTGCGCGCGCACTCACAGTTCGCGGCGGCTTTCCAGCACACCGGCGACGTGGCCGCGTTCACGCGCGAGATCTGGCGCTGCTATATCAGTTGCGCCGCGTCTTTCCCGCAGAGCCAGTACGACGGCACCATGGCGCTGATCGCGCAGTACAACCTCGAGCAATACGACGCCAAACCGTGAAGGAGCTCTGCCTTTAGAGCGCTCCGCTACAGCGCTGCGCTACAGCCCTCCGCACTCCCCAGGCCTCAACTGAGACCGGGAGGTACTTCAGCCGAAGGGGCGTTCGGGGAGGGCGAGCGCGTTCTGATAGGCACGCTCGAGCCAGTAGGCGAGGCAGCCCTGCGCCGCGGCGTCCGGCCCCTCTGCTTGCCAGGGGTCCAGGCACAGCCAGTCGTCACCCAGCCCCATATCCGGCTCGGCGCCGGCCCGGTAGGCGGAACTGGCATCGCCCGCAGCCAGGCGGACGGCCAGCCAATCCTCGCCGGGCCCGGCGCCGAAGGCCAGCGCAAAGATGATCCCACGCGCCGCCAGCAGCGCCACGCCATAGAGCAACGCTTCGCAGGGCTCGGGCAGCCCGGCGTAGGCTTCCCAGAGCCGCCGGCACAGGCCGGCATGGGTGTGCAGCAGGAAACCATCGGCCGTGACCGGCGCGCCGGCTGCTTCAGCCGGCGCGGTTGGCGGCGGGGCTGCCTGGTCCGGTGCAGCGGCCTGGTCGGACGCAGCCGCCGGCTGCGCCGCGGCCGCGCGCGCGGCCTGGCAGCGCAGGAATAACACCACGCCGCGGTTGACCGGATGCGAGAAGCGGAGCGCCGGGTCGGGCAGGAAGGGCATGGCCGGATTTTAGCCGCCCAGGGCCGCGCCTGTCAATATACGGGGGCCGGTTGACAGGCGCGCGATCGTGCGCTAGATTACGCAGGGCGCGCGCCTGTGCGCGTTCCGCCGGCCATTGCCAGGCTAAAACTCCCGGGAAAGGCTCTGTCCAGTGTCTCAGATGTCTTCGCGCGCGCGTATGCTGGCCGCGCTAGCCTGCCAGGAACCCGATCACGCGCCCTGTAGCTTTATGCTCTACGGCGGGCTGAAGGACCGCTGCACGAGCTACGCCGAGTTCGTCGAGCGCCAACTCGCGCTTGGCCTGGACGCGGTGGTAGAGTTGCCGCCTCGCCCGCCGGTGGTGGTCAACGACACCTACAACCTGCACGGTCTGCCCGTCAGCTACGACCCGCGCGTGACCGTCCACGAGGAGATCATCCACCCGGCAGACGAGGAATGGCCGGTGATGGTCAAAGAATACCGCACGCCCGAGGGGGTGCTGCGGGCCGAGGTGCGCCAGACCGCCGACTGGCGCTGGGGCGACCATGTGCCGTTCCTGGACGACTACATCGTGCCCCGCGCGCGCAAGTTCCCCGTTGAGGGGCCAGACGACCTGCCCGCCTTGCGCTATCTGCTGACGGCCCCGCGGCCCGAGGAAGCCGAGCAGTTCCGGGCCGAGGCCGGGCCGCTGCTGGAGCTGGCACGGCGGCACGGGCTGCTGGTGACGGGCGGCTGGGGAGTGGGGGCTGACTTGGTAGGCTGGGTCTACGGTCTGCAAAACATGATGTACGCAGGCTTTGACAGGCCCGAGTTCCTGGGCGCGTTGCTCGAGCTGATCGGCGACTGGAACCGGCAGCGCATGGCGCTGCTGCTCGGCGCCGGCGTCCCGATCGACCTGTACGTCAAGCGGGCCTGGTACGAGAATTGTGACTTCTGGACACCCCGGACCTGGCGGCGTTTCATCCTGCCGCAGCTCAGGGCCGACGCCGACCTCGCGCACAGGTACGGTGCCCGCTTCGGCTACCTGATCACCGCCAATTGCATGCCTTTGCTGGACCTGATCGCCGAGGCCGGTGTCGACGTCATCCAGGGCGTCGACCCGAGGGCCTGGGACCTTGCCGCCACCAAACGCCAGTTGGACGGCAAGGTGTGCTTGTGGGGCGGGGTGAACGGTCACCTGACCGTCGAGCACGGCAGCCCGGCCGAAGTGCGCGCCGAGGTGGACGAAGCCTGCCGCGTGCTAGCTCCCGGCGGCGGCTTCATCCTGTCGCCGGTGGACAACGTGCGCGAGGACACCGAACTCGCGCGCAAAAACGTCTCTCACCTCATAGGTCGATGGCGGGAGCTGACCGATCAGCAGCCGGTATAATAGTGAATGGCGGGAGCTGGCTACTCAGCGGCCAGGTACAACGCCAGGGACGCGCTGAGCCCGGAGGCGACGCGCGCGGGGGTGTCGCGCAGGACGGCCTGCAGATCGTCGACGGCGAAGACCGCGATGGCTGCGACCTCGCCATCGGCGAAGCGGATGCGCTCCAGGGCGCCCGGCTGCAGGCGGGCGCGGAACAGCGTGCGATACTCGACGTCCAGCGTGGCCCCGGGCGAATCGGAATTCGCCGCCCGGCTCTCGGCGTGCTCGTAGGCGCCCAGCCGCCGCAGACCGGCCAGGTCAGCCTCACGCAGGCCCAGTTCCTCCGCCAGCTCCTGGAACAGACCCTCCTCCACGCTCGCCATGCCCACCACGTGCCCCGCGCAGGGCAGATCGAAACTGCCAGGGTACTCGAGCTTGGCCGGGCTGCGCACCTGGATCAGCGTATAGCCGCGCGCCTGCGGGTGGTCGATGAACAGCTCGACAGTGCGGTGGCGTAGGCCGGACAGGGCGCACAGCCAGCGAGCGACGAGCAAGGCCGCGTCCCCGGAAACCAGCGGGGCAGCCCCGCGCCCTATGCCGGAGGCGGGCACGCCTGCCGCCCGCGCGCCCGCTTCTTGCAGCCAGAGCGCAAACTCGGGATTTGCGGCCACGATGAGCCGGAAATCTTGCAGTACCGCGTCAGTGGGGACGAGCGGCACGCCCGAGCCGTCGACTGGCAGCAGAAACTCGGGCTTCCCGTATTGCGGCGCCAGGCGGCGGAGCTCGTCGAACAGGGCGCGGCGTGCCAGGCAGGCCATAAAAAGGGCCTTCGCCGCCTGGTATACGTCGCCGTCCAGGGCGCCCGCGGCGCGCTGGACGGCTGCGCGCAGCCGCCGTATGTATTCGGCCAATTCCGTTCCGTTGCCAGGGGCCATCGTCACGCAACCTCCGCTGAGAATTGCCGGTGACTGTAGCACCTCGCGTTGAAGCTGTCAACGGTACGGCCTGGAAGACTCCTCTCGCCGCGAAGGGTTTCACTCCGCGCGCGCCCCGCGGGCGCGGGGAAGCCATGTAAGCTGGATTACAAGTGGGGAAGCTGGCGCGGGCGGCGCGCCGGCGTCCGGATGCCCACCCGCATCGGCAAAATGTGTTGCGCCATGCGGGCATTTGTGCTAGAGTGGGCCGGACGCAGACTCGAAAGCCCAACTGGTGAGGCCTTACTATGAAGAAATCACACCTTTCCGCCGGCGCAGTTGTGCTCATCATCGCCGTCGTGGTGCTTTTGCAGATGTCACGCAACAGCCTGCCGGGTCCGGCAACCACCACCGGCAGCCAACCAGCGGGAAGCTCGGCGGGTGGTGTAATCTACGATCCTTCCCTGGCGAAATACCTGCCGGATCCCCGGAAGACTCCCGGCGATACCCTGGACGTGACGCCCCAGGACTTTTGTGTGTCGGGTTACTCGTCGAAAGTTCGCAACGTGCCGGAGTCGGTGAAGAACCAGGCCTACCAGGAATACGGGATCACTTCGCGCCAGCCTGGTGAATATGAGGTGGACCACCTGATCAGCCTGGAGCTGGGCGGCTCTAACTCAATTCGCAACCTGTGGCCGGAGAGCTACACGGGGGAGTGGAACGCGCATCTCAAAGATAGTCTCGAAAACAGGCTGCACGATCTGGTATGCAGCGGCAGCCTGGACATGAAGACTGCCCAACAGGCCATCGCTACCAACTGGATTGCGGCGTACCAGAGATACGCGAAATAGTGGAGCGAAGGGGGTGCGCATGTTTGCCAGGCTAACCAGTCTGTTCGGGCGAAGGCAGTCGTCAAACTCAGAACAACCGTCTGGCGCGCAACCAGCGTCCAGACCGGGTCCGCCGTGTGAGCCGGAGTTGCCGCTCAACCCGATGCTGGCCCGCATCATTGCCGGCCGCACGGTGCGCGCGGTCGCCCAAGACGGAACGCTGGCCAGTGTCACCTTCGCCGATGGCTCGGTGATGAAGATCAAGACCGGAGCGCCGGCGCCGGTCGATGCGCTGATTGGCAAGACGGTGCAGAACGTACGCCAGGGGGGCCTGTGCCTGGAGCTTCTCTTCCAGGATAACAGCCTGGCGACGGTCACCCTCGCCGAGGAGACTTCCAGCGTTTTGCTGCGCGACGCCCAGGGGACGTTTGAGTACGCGGATTGAGACGCCCTGGACGTGGCCCCTGGCACCCCACGTCGCCGCTGCGCAGCCACGGGACAAAAAAGGACGGCTGAAGCCATCACGGCGTACCCAGGGAGGCTCCAATGGTACGCAGGAATGGCTTCAGCCGTCGACACGGAGTGTCGCTAAACTGCCTCAAGCGCCGGGCGAAGGGAGCGGCCCGGGTGTTGCGGCAGTTCGGCGACCCGTAACCGCCAAAAGAGTAATCGCCCTCGCACCCCAGTCATTATGCAGCTATGCCCGATATAAATAAGTAACAGCGACGCCAAATGTGGGGTTAGCGCGGCCGCGCGAGCAGCGAGGCCAGGTCGTATTCTCGCAGGCGCTCGGGGATCAGGACTGCGGTCTGGGGCGAGAGGCGGCGGACGGTGCGGGCGAACTCGGCCAGGTCGAGGCGCGCCAGTGGCGGCCAGAGCTTGCCGGTCGGCGCCAGCAGCGGACGCACGGGCTGCGCCAAGGGCTGCCACATGTCATCCCAGTGGATCGGGACGAACAGGCGCGGCCGCAGCGCAGCCAGCACGGCTGCGAGGCGCTCGTCGTCCTGCGCCCTGCCGCCCGGCAGCGGCGGGGCGAAGAGCACGTCGATGGGGCCGGGCGGCAGGCGTCCCTCGGGCAGGTCGAAGAGCAGGCGCTGCTCCCCAACCTCAAGCAGGTAGGCCAGGACGCGGTCCATGCGGTAATCACGGGCACGCAGCGGCGGTCGCAGGTGGGGGGCCAGCGGACCGGGCCTGAAGCCGGGCAGGCTATGCGGCGCGACCGGGTACACTTCCAGGCGCAGACCATCACCCCTCCCCCGCTCCCGCTCGCCGGCCAGGGAGAGGCCGAGATCAAAGAGCTCCAGCCGGTCGCCGGGGTTCGCCTGGCGAATGCGTTCGGGCGGGACGCCGCAGACGGACAAGAGGCGGCAGCTATTGGCCGAGCCCAGCGCCAGCGCGCCCGTCTGCCGCAGCAAAGCCGGCGCGTCCAGGATGTGATCGAAGTGGGCATGGCCGAGCAGCACGAAGTCACACTGCGGGAGGTGGCGCGCCACCTGCTCGGCGGACGAGCGGACGCGCCCGAACCAGAGCGAGCGAAAGGGGATGCGCGTCAGGTAGGGGTCGATCGCCAGCGTGCAGCCCTGCGCGCGGATCTCGACCCCGGCCACGCCTAACCAGCGAAAGCGCACTCCCTCCGGCACCGGACACCTCCCTCAGATCCGCACGTAACGGCCGAACCGGCAGTGCTCGCGGAAGCCCAGGCGGCGGTAGAGCCCCAGGCCCAGGCGGGACGAGGCGAGCACGGCGACGGTGCAGCCGCGGGCGTGCGCGTCGTGCAGCGCCCGCAAGGTGAGCGAGCGGCCGAGGCCCTCGCCG
>Ga0209540_10002303_pt1 | contig 13643 bp, 16 predicted proteins | sample BarGraIncu01121A_FD_184501 | JGI IMG/M metagenome (GOLD analysis project Ga0209540, IMG submission 184501) | Arctic peat soil microbial communities from Barrow, Alaska - Barrow Graham LP Incubations 011-21A (SPAdes) (version 2) | ecosystem: Environmental > Terrestrial > Soil > Wetlands > Peat... | reverse complement strand
GAGAGTGCCTTTTTTCCTGATGAAGCACGTCACGGTTGGAGTCACAAGCTACTCCCTAATCTGCTGGATCGTATTCAGGGTAAACTAAACGAATGTCAAAGTGTCAATTCAATTGCCAAAGAAGAAGGATTCTCTGAAGGTAGTATTCGTGCTGCCATAAAACATGGGTGTTTAAAAAAAACTTCAAATCAGAAGTAGAATCGTTCACTACCCTTAATGAACGAAGCAGTAGAGATGCTTAAGGTGCTGATGATATTGGTATTGCAGTCACTCGATTTGAAGAACGTGCATTAGCAGTAATAGGGGCACAACTGTTTGTTCAAAGTTTATTTGATGCACAGGAGAGTATACTCAATGCCGGAGTATTATTTTCTATTCTATATATTATATCTCAATGACTTAACCATTTTTAAGTCTTTACCAGCTGGATTTTACGGCCTACACTATTTGATATTAATATTGTATTTCATGGCTCTTTGCAGGATAAAAATTTCTGAACAATTTTAAAAAATATACACCTGGAGAATTAAGCAAACTTCAATATTCGCCGAGTTGTTTATCAAGTCAAATAGATTATAAATTGATGTTTTTGTTGATTTATTTAAAAACAAATCCATTACAAGAACATCATGCAGCAAGTTTTGGTATAACACAACCTCAAGCTAATATACTGATACATTTATTATAAGACCTTTTAAGAAAGGCATTAAAGCGATTAGGTGAACAGCCTGAACGGAATGAATATAGGATAAAATTCATTTTAAAATCATGTAATAATGTACTTTTTGATGGTGTTGAACGTCCTATTCAAAGACCAAAAGCAAACGACCTTCAAAAAGCCCGTAATAGCGGTAAAAAACTCATAATATGAAGAATAACCTATTAAGTTTGCCTAATAGGCGAATTATTTGGCTTAGTAAAACTGTTGATGAAAGTGTTCATGATAAAAAGATATGCGATAATCAGCCAATCCGTTTTCCTTTGGGCATTATCTTATGGCAAGATACAGAATTTCAGAGATATACTCCGAATGGTGTTACTGTGAAGATGCCTACTAAGAAACTAAAAGAAAAGTAGCTTTCAGATGAACAAAAAAAAGCAAATAGCTCAATTTTCTCTTTTCGAGTCCTGGTTGAACATGCAATTGGTGGCGTAAAAAGGTGTCGCAACAGTCAAAAATCGTTTCAGATGCCATAAGTTTGGTTTTGAAGATTTAGCAATGGAGCTTGCCTGTGAACTCCATAATTTCAGAATATCATAGAATATTAATGCAATGTAAATTTAATCGGAATAAAGTCTCTATTAAATATACCCACCTTCATAAGATAGCAAAAAATGTTTGAATCAGGTTTTGTTAGTTTTTCATTATAGATAAAAAGTATATTACACCTGAAAGTAAACTTTTATCAATATTCATCATCAATTTGTTGTTATTGAATGAATAAAGTGTGAATTGTGTAATTCTTTACAAAAATTATGTAACTAACAACTCTTTAGATAGATTTACATTTGTAATCTACAAATAAATAATTATTCACAAAAAAACAACATTATGAGTACAGGGAAAGTAGTATTAGGCGTAGTAGCCGGAGCAGCCATTGGTGCATTGTTAGGTGTTTTATATGCTCCTGCCAAAGGTGTAGTAACCCGTAGAACCATCTACAGAAAAGGAGAAAGTGAAGTTGATGCATTGAAAGATAAATTCAATGATTTCGTTGAAAGCATAACCGAAAAATTTGAAAAAACAAAAAGCGAAGTAAATAATCTTGTTGAAGAAGTTAAGGACTAGGTTTAAGAAGTTGAAAAGACCTGAAACTTGGTAAGGAATTATTAGATATCGGTTAGTTTACAATATTGAGTCTGTTCCGAAAAGAAATTATTTATAAAATTGTTCTGCCTGAGGATTTTCGGAACTGACTTAATTAATTGTTAAATATGGACAGAATATCCCGTAGAATCTTTATTGCAGTTTGGTATTACGAATATTGTTGCACAACATCCTGATGTCCTAAAAACTTTTTGGAATTTATTATACAAAAGTTTATTCATAAGAATGAAGAAATAATTGAAAAAACATGATTACAAATAATACCATATTGCCCTTTTATGCGAAGGCCGGCATTTTCTTTGTAGGTCTATCTGCCTTGTTAGCTATATTGTATGTAGCTCAGAGTATTATCCTTCCACTGATTTTTTCCTTCATCATTGCTATCTTACTCAATCCCGTTGTCAATTTCTTTGTTCGTATAAGAATAAATAGAGTTGTAGCCATTATTATTACGATGCTTCTTACTATTATAATTATAGCTGCTTTTGGCGCATTTATTTATACCCAGGCAGTTAACTTCAGCGATTCATGGCCCCTGTTTGTAAAAAAATTCACAGTGATACTCAATCAAACAATCAGTTACGCCTCCGGTTATTTGAATATCCAACCTCAAATTATCCATGCCTGGATTACCAAAACCGAACATGAACTCATTAATATTAATGGTTCTTCAATCGGGCAAACTATTGTAAGTGTGAGCAGTATAATTACATCCATAATCTTAATTCCGGTTTACATCTTTGTTATTCTATATTATAAACCGCTTTTAATTGAATTTAGCCACAGGCTTTTTAATGAAGAAAATCAAAGTCAGGTAGGTGTTATTGTAACCCAGACAAAATCAGTTGTACAGCACTATCTGGTAGGATTGATTATTGAAGCAATAATTGTTGGTTCACTCAATGCATTAGGGCTTTTATTGCTGGGAATTCAATATGCTATTTTGCTTGGCGTGCTTGGCGCTTTGCTTAATATGATCCCCTATATTGGCGGACTTATAGCCATTGCCTTGTTTATGATGGTTGCCCTGGTTACTAAATCATCTCCCTGGTTTGCTCTTTACGTCCTAGGGGTTCATACATTCATTCAGATCATTGACAATGATTTTATTGTACCAAAGATCGTAGCTTCCAAAGTGAAAATCAATGCCCTTTTTTCCATAGTGGTAGTCCTGGTGGGAGATGCTTTGTGGGGAATTCCCGGCATGTTTCTTTCCTTACCGTTGTTGGCCATTGTGAAGGTGATTTTTGATCATATAGAATCCATGAAACCATGGGGCTTTTTATTGGGTGATACAATGCCATTAATGATTAGAATTAAACCAATTTTCAAGAAAAGAAAAATGACATGATTAAAGTAATAACATGTCATGAAAACAATTGAGACCTCAAATTTGAAAATGAAATATATTAAGACCTACTAAGATTATCACAATTGAAAATATTAAAACTACAGAAAATGAAAACTAATATAATACCCAATCAAAAAGCAAATTATATAAATCAGAAAGGGTTGTATAGTTGTAAAAATACAACTTATCCACATTTTATAACGAAAAAAAATAAAAAACAATTTGCTGATTATCAAGATAATGATCTGTCAGAAATTTTGGTTATAACATCATATCCACCAAGGGAATGCGGCATTGCCACATATTCACAGGATTTAATTAAGGCACTAAATAATAAATTCTGTAAATCTTTATCCATTAAGGTTTGTGCATTAGAAACCGGTAACCAAAATTATGATTATCCTCAGGAAGTGAAATTTATACTGGATACTTCTAAGGTTTCTTCCTATTTGAATTTAGCTCAGTCTATTAATGATGACGAAAAAATTCAGCTTGTATTGATTCAACATGAGTTTGGCTTATATAAAGAACAGGAGAGGGCATTTCTTCAATTTATTTATGAGGTATCCAAACCGGTTGTATTAGTTTTTCACACGGTACTGCCTAAACCGGGTCAACATTTAAAAATAGAAGTAAAAAATATTACTTCAGCTTGCAAATCTGTCATTGTTATGACAAATACATCAGCGAATATTCTAAAGTACGATTATGGTATTTCTAAGCAAAATATTTCAATAATTCCTCATGGTACCCATTTAGTACCACATTTGAGTGAACAATTTCTAAAAGTGAAATATAATTTAACAGGACGGAAAGTACTTTCAACTTTCGGTTTATTAAGTTCAGGAAAGAGTCTGGAAACTACAATTAATGCATTACCTGAAATTATAAAACAATGTCCTGAAGCTATCTTTTTGATCATTGGTAAAACTCATCCTGAAGTTGTGAAAAATGATGGAGAAGTTTACAGGAATAGTTTAATTCAAAAAGTACAAGATCTTGGTCTTCAAAACCATGTGAAATTCATCAATAAATACCTTGCTCTCCCCGAATTGCTGGAATATCTGCAATTAACAGACATTTATTTGTTTACATCAAACGATCCAAATCAAGCTGTTAGCGGAACTTTTGTTTACGCTATGAGTTGTGGTTGCCCTATTATTTCAACCCCTATTCCCCATGCTGTGGAAGTCTTGTCGAAAGATACAGGGATCATTTTCGATTTTAATGATTCAACACAATTGGCGAAAGATGTCATTAGATTACTTAATGATAATCCGTTACGTAAAAGCATTGTTACAAATACTTTACAGAAAATTGTATCAACTGCATGGGAAAACTCGGCGGTATCACATGCTATGTTATTCCAACAAATTGCAGGTGAAAAAATTAAAATTCAATATAATCTTCCGGATATAAACTTAAATCATCTGAAAGTAATGACCACCGATATAGGATTGATACAGTTTTCAAAAATTAATCAACCTGATATTAAATCTGGTTATACGTTGGATGATAATGCAAGAGCATTAGTTGCAACTTGTATGATCTTTAAACTGGAAAGTTCGAAAGAACGGATAGAAGAAATTCGTAAATATCTCGGATTTATAAAGTTTTGTCAACAACCTGCAGGTAATTTTTTGAATTATGTAGATCAGGATAAAAATTTTACGGATCAAAATAATAAAGTCAATTTAGATGATTCTAATGGAAGAGCTATTTGGGCGTTAGGATATTTGCTCTTATTAACAAAATTATTACCTTCTGAAATTATCTCTGAAACTATAGCCATATTGGAAAAGTCTATCCATCATCTGGAAGAAATAAATTCACCTCGTGCAATGGCTTTCGCTATAAAAGGTATTTATTATCGTCAAAAAGTGATAAAATCTTCAGAAAATACTGATTTAATTAAACTATTTGCCAATCGGTTAGTTGATTTATATACACATGACGCAACTGATAAATGGGAATGGTTTGAAAACTCTATAACTTATGCCAACAGCATTTTGCCTGAGGCTATGTTATACGCTTGGCTGACAACAAAAGAATCTATTTATAAAGATATTGCAAGAACATCATTTAATTTTCTGCTGGATAATACATTCAACGAAAATGGAATAGAAGTAATTTCCAATAAAACCTGGTTGCTAAAAGGAAAAGAAGCCGGTCATAATGGTGAGCAACCAATTGATGTAGCCTATACCATCATGACCTTAAGTAAATTTTACGATGTATTGATGGATGAAGATTACCGACTGAAAATGATCATTGCCTTTAACTGGTTTTTAGGAAATAACAGGTTAAATCAAATAATTTATAACCCGTGCACCGGCGGATGTTATGACGGATTGGAGGATACACATGTAAATATCAATCAGGGAGCTGAGTCAACTGTAAGTTACCTGATGGCACGTTTAACCATTGAAAAATATAAAAGATGAACAGTAAAGATTCAAAATCAATTCTTGTAATTGTGACTCATCCGGATGATGAAACATTATGGGCAGGCGGTACAATATTAAGTCATCCTTCAAATAAATGGTTTATTGTCTGTCTGTGTAGGGCAAGTGATACCGATTGCTCTACGAAGTTTTATAATACATTGAAATTGTTGAATTCCCAAGGAATCATGGGAGACCTTGATGATGTACCATCTCAGGAACAGTTGAACGGAAAAGAACTGGAAAAATTTATCATCCAATTTCTTCCTTCCACAAATTTTGATCTGATTATCACTCATAGTTCCAATGGTGAATATACAAGACATTTGCGACATGAAGAAGTAAGTAAGGCTGTGGAATCACTCTGGAAAAATGGTAAAATTAAAGCAAAAGAGCTTTGGACATTTGCTTACGAAGATGGCAAGAAAGCTTATTTCCCAAGAGCTATTGAAAAAGCAAATTTTCATGAAACTCTCCCGGAACATATCTGGTTGAAAAAATATAAAATAATTACAGAAACATATGGTTTTGAAAAACATAGTTGGGAAGCCGAAACAACACCTAAAGCTGAGGCCTTTTGGCAATTTAAAGATTCACATTAAAAAAAGAAACTGACTATGAAAACAAAAAAAAGAATTGAAAATATTTAAAACTCCCAATCAAATCTTAAAAGATTGAAGTTAATGTATTATAAGAGTAAAGCTTATATGAGTAATAAAATTAGTTGGGAAAAAGAAACATCACCGCGAACGGTTGTTTATCGTGCAGATGTACAAGATATCGCCAATTATAGGTTGACTTTAATGAAAGATGAAACTTTGCTTGAAAAAATGGGTAAGCTTGAAGAGAAAGAGTGGTCCTAATTTTGACTACCGGGTTGTAGTAAAAAAAATCGTTCAGATCATGAATGAAAAAATGGGGATGTACTAGTTTGATAAGATTCGTTTATAACTAAAGATTTTGACAAATAACAAATAATTTTTTAAAAATGTCACTAAAGAAAGGAAAGTCGAAAAAGGTTATTTCGGACAACATTGAAGAGATAATGCATAGTTATCACGAGAAAGGAACGATTGGAACATCAAGCCCAAAGTCGAATGAGAAAGCACAGAAACAGGCAATAGCAATTGCTTACAGCTTGGCAAAAAAGAAGAAATAAATTATTAATAATGAAACAGGTCGAATTTCAAGAAATAGAGAAAGCTAAGTAGACTGCACTCGAAGTATTGTTACATAATGCTCATGGACCATTATGGGACTTCCAAGGACAGCCAATTGGGGATTCCCTGAACCTTACACAAGGAATTTAATGTTTTCCATCCTTGGAATAGCTGTTTCAGAAAATAAAAACTGTTGGATAGCATTCGGAAAGTGTTGAAAACACTGTCTAAAAATCAAATGGATCATGGGCATATTCATTTTCTCGTTTATAATAGTGAAGATCGGGGTGCAAACGATACTACTCCATTGTTCCTGTTATGTGTTGGCATCTTCAGTAAAGTAACCGGAGAATCGAAATTTCTTCATGAAGCAGTTGAAAAAGCTCTCACATGGATGAAATATCAAAGTCCTTCTGATCGTTATCTTGTGGCGCAACAACCTAACTGCGGCTGGTGAGACGAACAATGGGTATTAGGATATGGTTTGTTCGTAAATACAATTGTTTATAGTTATCTCAGGCTGTTGGAGTTGAATGGAGGAGCAGATGATGTGCGCTGGGAGATGAGCAAGTTTACTTTTACAAGCAGATATGGACATCATCGTGTACATGAAGGTCTGGTTGTGAAACATAATCCTTATTACACATTCTGGTCATATAAAATTCTAAGCAGTGAACGTTCGATTTGCTCGGAAATAGTCTTGCAATATTATCAGGTATTGCATCCCCTACATGAGCCAATGAAATGTTTAACTGGATAAAGGAAGAGTGTACATTTATAAGTGAAAAAGGTGAATTGGGAATTGATTTACCACCAAATTTCTTTCCTTTCATAAAACCGGAAGATACTGAATGGAATGAACGATATGCTGAATATAATAGACAAGGTGATTATCAGAATGCTGGTATCTTGCCGTTCGTTAGCGGCATATATATCGCAGCATTGGTTGCTGTTAAAAAGTACATACTTGCTCGTGAAAAACTTGAAGTCCTGACTCATTTTATAAAAATTTAGAGAACAGATAACCTGGAATTTGGTTTTAATGAATGGATAAAAGCCCAAGATGGAAAATCCATGGGACAAGACTGGCAAACATAGAGTTCTGCACTTTATCTGTATGCAGCAAAATGTGTAGAAGATAAAAACATACCTTTTTTTAACGAAATACGAAATTATAAAGCCGAAAAGTAAATACTGACTTCATAAGTAACAAATTGAATCGCTTCCTTATTTTAGGACAAAATAAATAGCGATAAAGTTACTTTTGGAAACAATATTATTTAAGTGAAAAACATGAGAATTATGTAACTAATTTATAAAATTGTGTAACATTTTATTATAAATATTATTACATCTTTGAAACGTAGTAATATTTATATGCAATACAAACTATCTACTGATAAATCTTAATTTAGTAAATTGTCATTAATTATGGAGAAAGTAAACCAAGACAAACAACCACTTCTCAAAAAAAAAATTGTCCAGAAAGAAATAGTTTTTCCGGAATATCCTGTTTATCCGGTAGATGAAGATCTTTATGCTCAAAGCAAAGAGGAAAAAGAAATTGATCCGGAGCAAATTTCCAACACGAAGCAATACGCTGAAAGCGGTTCAAACAATGAAAAAGATTTTGAAGATGATGTTACAGGCGAGGACTTAGATGTTCCGGGTTCTGAATTAGATGATAATCAGGAAGAAATAGGAAGTGAGGATGAAGAAAATAACTACTATAGTTTAGGTGGAGATAACCATGACGATTAATAATTAAATGTGTAAAAAATAAAATTATAATCAATTATATATCATTTATATAAATCCTATTTTGAAGGAGACAATCAAGTTTTTACATATGGGAAACATCCATTTCAACATAAAATTCTCCTCCGAAATGTTAGTCATTAAGATAACAAATTAAATAAGCTGATAAAATGAACAATATTTCAATTTAGGGTGATTCAATAAAAAAGCTGATTTACAGCTATCTTTTGGAATAACGCTAATAATTTAAATAAGAAGATACACAGATTAAAACTAAATAATTTAATTCTCTTAAAATTAACGTATTATGAAAAATATAAATGTAAATAGTGACAGTTTTGTAAAGCAAGTGTTTAGTGAAACAATACAAACTCTTCACAAATACTCAGAATATTCTCTGGGTGGAGATTTTTATAGTTTTCAAATAGAAAAAAATGAAAAAAATCCAAAAGACATTTCAAAAATTAAATTTTCAAATGAAAATGATAGAAAAAGGAATGAAAAAAAATTTAATGCTGATGTGCCAAACAATGATTTAGAAGATTCAGGCTCAAAACTGGATAACTAATAGGAAAATATTGTCAGTAAAAACTTTTAATGGATATACAAAAACTAATACTCACCGCTAAGCGATGGATGCCTACCATAAAGGTCTGTTGGCAATGGATGAAAGTATAACAATCTGTAACAAACGATTTTAAAAATTGGGAATTCCTTTATCAGTAGAGTTGCGATTGCTTATCGTGAAATGATAGTGACAACAACCGGTCTGAATGAAAGCATAAGTGGAGCTATACTTTTTGATGAAAACGACCCGTCAGCATTTAAAAAACGGAACTTCGTTTATGAAAGCTCTTACTGATAAAGGAATCATTCCCTGAATTAAAGTAGATGCCGGAGCAAAAGACATGGCTGGGCATTCCGGTGAGAAAGTTACCGAAGGCTTTGATGGATTACACGACAGGCTTAGGGAATACATTGAAATGGGACTGCGTTTTGCCAAGGGGTGTGCAGTGATAAGTATAGGCGAAAATATCCCTACAAAGACCTGTATTGAAGCCAACGCCCATGCATCAGCTTGCTTGCTGCGTTATGTCAGGAAGCCGGTCTGGTACCGGTAATTGAACCTGAAGTGCTTATGGATGGCGACCATTCATTAAAACGGTGTTTTGAAGTAACGGAGAAAGTGTGCATATTGTTTTCGGACAACTTTATAAACAGGGAGTTGTTTTGGGAGGGTTGATTTTAAAACCGAATATGATAGTACCTGGATTTACCTGCCCTAAACAAGAATCGGTTGATGAAGTGGCAGATGCAACTGTTAAATGTTTTTTACGTGTTGTTCCGGCAGCTGTTCCGTGAATTGCATTCCTGTCGGGTGGACAATCAGCCGTACTAGCATCCTCACGCTTAAATGCCATAAATGTAAAATATAAATCAAAGCTTTCCTGGAAAGTGGCATTTTCGTTTGCACGGGCAATACAACAACCGGCACTCGAAATCTGGAGTGGAGAAGAATCAAATGTAAAAGAAGCACAGAAAGCTTTGTATCACAAGGGCAAGTATAATTTGGCAGACCGTCGTGGTGAATATAATTATGAAATAGAAAAGCTTATAAACTAAAAAAACAGATAGATCTAAATGAAGAAATTGATTTTTTTGTTTCGGATGGTACACTTGCCATAAGTAGATCGCCCTTGGATACTGAAATGTCAGCTCTACTGCATGATTTACTCGGAATTGTAAAAGTTGCAGTGATTTCAGGAGGGAGCTGGCCACAATTTGAAAAACAAATTTTCTCCAACCTGCCCCATGACGTGCGTTTGAATGACCTGTTGTTGCTACCTGCCTATGGTACTTATATTTAACGCTATAACGATGAATGGGGAAAATCTATTCTGAAGATTTTAATGGAGTTGAGAAAAAGAAAATCATCGACTCGCTCCGAAAAACACTTGCGGCTGTAAGTTTTAAAATTGGAACTTATTAACTGGCTTTAATTGTGAATTTTTGGATTCTAATTTAAATATGTGTGAATGATGTAACAATAATCTGAAATTGTGTAACACTTATAGGGTTAAATGTTGTCAATTTTGCTTCGTGAAAATTCATTCACAATAAAACTCAATTATATGAAAATTAATAAGCTACTCTCAGTCCTGGCAATTTTATCAATTGCATTGTTTGCAGGATGCAAGAATGATGATTATGTTCCTATAAATGGCGGTCCATGTCCGGCAGTGGTCTCAGTTACTCCATTAAGTGGTGCAACTCTGGTTGGCCGGAGCAAAGTAATTTCGATTACATCAAGCGATCAGGCAGCACGGACAACTCTGGTTACTGCAACCTTCAATAAAAAGATGGATCCGAAAACTATCAATGAATCATCTTTTACAATAAATAGTACGACACCCATTGTCGGAACCGTCACCTATACCGATTCGACGGCAACCTTTACATCTACCAATAAATTTGCTGACAATACCACATTTGCAGCCAGGATCACAACTGCTGCAAAAGATTTAATGGGAAATGCCTTGCAGGCTGATTATGTATGGACTTTTAGTACAGGTACAACTATTTTGCCTGTTGTAATTGCAACCGATCCATTGAATAATGCAATCGGTGTCACATTAAATAAAATCATTACCGCTACTTTCAGTGTTCCAATGCATCCTGCAACTATTACAGTTTCAACATTTACCTTGAAAAACGGTGTAAATACAGTTTTAGGTGGTGTAACAATGACAGGAGCTGTTGCATCCTTTACCCCTTCAAGCGCACTTAGCCCAGCCACTGTTTATACTGCTAAAATTACTATGGCAGCAATGAATTTAGATGGCAGTGCAATAGCAAAAGACACAACATGGACATTTACAACAATTAATGTTTATACTTTGAACGTTACTGCAGTAAACGGAACAGTTGCAAAAAATCCAAACACGTCAACTTACACCAGTGGTACGAATGTAATTCTTACAGCGACTCCACTTGCCGGTTATACGTTTTCATCATGGAGTGGTGATGCAACAGGTACAACAAATCCATTAACGGTTTCTATGAATGGGAATAAGAATATCACAGCAAACTTTACATTAATAGCAAACAGTTTTACTCTAAATGTTACTGCTGTAAATGGTACTGTTGCAATAAATCCGAATCAGTTAACTTATACTAGTGGCTCTAATGTAGAACTTACTGCAACCCCTAATTCAGGGTATACATTTACTTCCTGGAGTGGAGATGCAACCGGTACAACAAATCCATTAACGGTTACCATGAATGCGAATAAGAATATCACGGCAAACTTTACTTTATCTTCGGGGACACCATTCGTCGATCTAGGCACGGCAGGTCGTTTCGGAATTCTCGCCGGTGTTGGTGTTAGCAATGATGCCGGTGCAAGTGTGATTAATAATTTAGATGTTGGTATTTATCCGGGTAGCCGTTCTTCAATTACAGGATTTCCTCCTGCAACAATAGTAAACGGCGCTTTGTATGCAGCTGATGATAACGCTGCAACAGCTGCCATGCTACTACAAGCCAAAACTGATTTGACTACGGCCTATCTATTTGCAGAAGCAGCAACCGCCCCCGCCCCGACAACAGTATCAGGGAATCAAGGAGGCCTGACATTAGCACCAGGTATATATAAATCTACTTCTACGCTTTCGATAGATGGCAGTGCTTTAACCCTCGATGCTCAAGGTGATCCAAACGCATTTTGGATATTCCAGATTGCATCCGGTTTTACAACCACAACAGGAGGTGATGTGAAACTTGCTCATGGTGCTCAGGCTAAAAATGTCTTTTGGCAAGTCGGAAGTTCTGCAACAATAGGATCGTATACTACATTTAATGGGAATATATTGGCTTTATCATCAATAACGATGGATCCTTATGCAACTGCAACGGGCAGAATGCTAGCCAGAAATGCTTCAGTAGTTATGACCAGCACAAACATTATTAACAAACCATAATACATCAACTATATGAAAACTAAAAATAATTTCAAAAAGGAATCGCGCACAGCGCGGTTCCATTATGCCCTGAGCATAAAATCATTTATACTTTGCATTTTTATGATGATGATGGGTATGGTTACCACTGCTCATGCCCAGGATTCAATTCAATATACAAAACCTTCGTGGTACTTTGGTGTAGCTGCAGGTGGAAATATAAATTTCTATCGTGGTTCAACCCAGCAGTTGAATGCCGAACTTACCGTACCTACTACTTTTCATGATGGGAATGGTGTTGGCCTTTTTCTTGCTCCGCTGATCGAATACCGCCCTTCAAATTCAAGATGGGGAGTAATGCTTCAGGTAGGCTATGATAGTCGAAGAGGTGCTTTCAATGGCGTAAATACACCATGTAATTGCCCTGAAGATTTAATTACCGATCTGAGCTATCTTACTGTCGAACCAAGTGTTCGTCTGGCACCGTTTAAATCTGATTTCTACGTGTATGCAGGTCCGCGTTTTGCTTTTAATACATCCAAAGCATTCACATATCAACTTGGTAAGAACCCTGCATATCCCGATCAAATCCCAGCAGCTGCTGTGAAAGGTGATTTTAGTGATATCTATAATAACCTTATATCAATGCAAATTGGTGTCGGATATGATATTCATCTTACGGCAGAAAACAGAAAAACACAACTTGTTTTATCCCCTTTTGTTTCTTTCCAACCTTACTTTGGACAGGATCCAAGAAGTATTGATACATGGAATATAACCACAGTCAGAGTTGGAGCGGCCCTTAAATTAGGAACAGGGCATAAAATTTTCGCCCCTGTTAATACGGCTGCATTTGTTCCAACTGTAGTTGTTGTACCTCAGGTCACATTTACGGTTAACTCTCCAAAAAACGTTGTGGCTGACCGCAATATAAGAGAGATATTTCCACTTAGAAACTATGTATATTTCGATTTAGGTTCAGACCAAATACCTTCACGTTATGTAGCACTTAGAAAAGATCAGGTAAAAGATTTTAAAGAAGATGATCTTGAAATGAATGCATCACAAAATTTATCAGGCCGTTCAGAACGTCAGATGAAAGTGTATTATAATATACTGAATATCCTTGGCGATCGAATGAGT
>Ga0209540_10002302_pt1 | contig 13647 bp, 13 predicted proteins | sample BarGraIncu01121A_FD_184501 | JGI IMG/M metagenome (GOLD analysis project Ga0209540, IMG submission 184501) | Arctic peat soil microbial communities from Barrow, Alaska - Barrow Graham LP Incubations 011-21A (SPAdes) (version 2) | ecosystem: Environmental > Terrestrial > Soil > Wetlands > Peat... | reverse complement strand
CGATTGGTCCCTGCGCAGCGAGTGCAGGGTGCCCCAACCGGCGGGACCTCCGCTGACGGCCATCAGTCGGCCTCGGCTTCCTGCTCGCAGAGCTTCGACAGCAGCCGGAGAAGGTCCTCGCGCTCGCGCTCTCCAAGGTGCCCGAACATCGCCGTGGCACTCTCCCGACGCTGCAGGTCCATCCGCTCGATGAGAGCGAGGCCCGCCCCGGTGGCCTCGAGCAGCACCGACCTGCGGTCCTGCGGATCCGCGCGGCGTGCGACCAGGCCGGCGTTCTCGAGCGCGTCGACCGTGCTGGTCGCGGAGCGGGGAACGATCTCGAGGCGTCCGGCGAGGTCTCCGATGCGCAACTGTTCCGGTGCCCGGACCACGAGTCGCAGCGCGCGCGCCTGACCGAACGTGAGTCCCAGCGCAGCGAGCTCCTGCTTGCCGCTACGGCGCAGGCGCCACGAGGCCTTGGCAAGAAGTTCGGCGAGGTGTGCGAGCGGATCCGATGCAACGTGAGTGTCCATACACGGAGTCTAACACATAGTGAGCAAGGCTCTGTAGTTCGACCCGGAAGTCACCCTGCGGACCCCGCCTACCTTCTGCGCAGTCCGCGCAGCCTGAGCGCCTCGGCCTTCACGTCCGGCACCCTCTCTTCGCGTGCGAGCGCGCGCACGAGCGCGGACGCGCAACTCAGCGCCCCGAGCGCGACAAGGTCGTCGTCCCAGGCGACCTCCACTCGGAACACCCCACGGCCGTCGGCGGCGAAGTCCCACGACGTCGAGCCGCGCAGCGTCTCGGGGGATCCCGCCATCGCCATGATCTCGAGCGTGGCGTGCTCGACGAGATGGGCCAGTTCGGTGTCCTCGAGCTCCTCACAGAAGCCGAGACCGACATCGTTGCAGCAGACGTGGCCTTTGAGGCCCGGAAGGGCGTCGAGAGCGGCTCTGGCGAGCCCGGGGACCTCCGAGGTGCGCAACGGCTCGCCCTCATCGAAGACGAGGAGGGCTTCCAGCACCCCGGGAGAGACATCGGTGCTCGCGACGCGCACGGCGCCTACACTGCGTAGCGGGACTCGACGGCCCGTCGTCCGGCCCTGCTGCCAAGGAAGTACGCGAGTGAGATCACGGCTATCACGGCGACCACGCCGCAGATGACGATCTGCGTACCGCGCTCGGCCACCAGCATCTTCGCCTCGCCGGCGACATCCTCGCGAATCGCCAGCGCCTTGTGACGCACGTCCTCGAGGCTGATCGGCGCGGCGGGAACGGCCCGGGGTCTGCTCATGGCTGCATCGACCTCACTTTCACGGCCGTGAAGATCGCGGCGCCGACCACGAACACCGCGCCCACGATGAAGAACGCGAGCGGCACCCCGACCAACTGCGTCAGGTACACCATCGCGGCGACGGCGATGAAGATCAGCCCGATCACAAGCAGCGCTGCGGCCGCGAACGCCGAGGCCACCGCCAGCCCGAGCCTCTGCAGCGGCGGCACGACCTTCTCTCTGATCGCAGCCTCCGCCTCCTGCCGCACCCAGTCGCGCGCGGTCTGCAGGAGGTCGAGCAACTGGTCGATGATGCGGGTCACGAAGTCGTCGCGCGAGCCGCCCGTCTCAGGCGAGGACACATCGTCGCTCATCTGTTCCCTCGCTCCCGTCTCGTCGGCCTGCCTGCAAGAACATACCCCGAAACGGTACCGGCCACCTCCCTTCGGTGTCGCCGAAGGGAGGTGGCCGGGTCATCATCTCGGTCGCTCGAACGGGGAGTCGCGGTGAGCACCTAGTACCAGTGGTGGCTGGACCAGAACGCCTTCGCCTGCAGCACCCCTCCGTACCTGCCGCGCATGTACCTGATGGCGCGCTTGGTGTTCCAGGTGGGGTTCTTCCACGGATGCCCGTGGGCCATGCCCTTGGACAGCTGGAACAGGCCGTGGCACTCGCTGCGCGACTCGCTGGTCGGATGGAAGTTCGACTCATGCTTGGCGATCCACAGCAGCGCTGTGACCTGCCTGCTGGAAAGACCCGCGTCGCGGCCGACCTTGGCGACGGTCTGGCGGACGGTGAGTCTCTTCGCCACGGCCGCCTTGGGCGCCGCGACCGGTATCGGCGTGACAGTCGTCACGGTCGCGGGCGCGGTGGCTTCAGCGACCACAGGGGGCGTCACCACGGGCTGGGGCTCTTGGGCCGCGGCCATCAGCGGTGCCGCGACGGCAGCCGTCATCGCGAATGCGATCGAGACAGCGACCAGAGCGCGCTTTGCGGGGTTCGAACCGATCAGATCATGGACCTTCAAAGAGGGCCTCCCGATGCCGGGTACAGGACTGGCGGCGGACGAAAGGCGCGAGGGAATACGCATGGAGACATGCGTGAAGACAGCTTGGGGATGGAGAGGTGCGTCGCTTTGAGATGCGACGCGGAATGGAAGCAGGGAGTTCAGCTGCCTCGCACCTTCGGCTCACTGGGGGCCGTCATCGGGCCGCCGCCGTGTGCCAAGAAATGAGCACGAGTATGCGCTTGTTCGACGCTGGGACCGATGCTCTCGTCTCCTGGAACGCCGCTCTTCTCGACCTGTCCTAGTGAACCCGCGTCGAGCGGCGTACCTAATCCGATGCTATGCGCTCCGGCGCCGATCCCTGCGGCCTGCCCATTGAGGAAGCGGCCGCACGCCGATGGAGCACCTTCAGCGGCCCATATCTGACCGCACGAGGTGGAACTGTAGCACAGACGTTGCTTCAGCGCCAATCGCGAGCGGTCGGAAGCGGGCCGCGAGCGGCTGGCAGGACATCCCATCGGCGCATTACGGGCGACGGACGAGGGACTGTCTGGCAGGGTCTACTTGGTGACCGTCGCGGACTGAGACGGCGTCGCGAGCTTCTCGAGCGCAGCGCCGAGTTGCTTGATGTAGGTGCCGTAGGCCGCCCAGTCTCCGGCCTTCTGGGCCGCCAGCGCCTTGGCGTACAGGTCGCGTGCCGCCGCGATCTCGGCGGGAGTCCCGGCGCCGCCCGTCGGCGTCCCCGGAGTCCCCGGCGTCGGGGTCACCGTCGTCGCGCCCGAGCCCGCAGGTGCCGCGCCGAACACCTTCGTGAGCGCGCCCGCCAGGCTCGAGTCCATCGCGATCCGGTCCGAGTACGACACGATCACGCGCTTGAGTTCGGGCATCGGCGACTGCGACGCCTGGATGTAGAGCGGCTCGATGTAGACGATCGAGTCCTTGATCGGGATCACGAGCAGGTTCCCGAAGATGACCTCGCTCCCCTGCTGGTTGAGCAGGGTCAGCTCCTTGCTGATGTCGGGTTCCTGGTTGAGGCGCGCCCGGATCTGCTGCGGCCCCAGCACCAGGCGCTGCTTCGGGAAGTTGTAGACGATGCGCTGCCCGTACGAGCCCGGATCCGACTTCGCGGCCATCCAGCCGATCATGTTGTCCTTGTTGCGCGGTGTGAACGGCTCCATGAGCAGGAAGTCCTCGGTGGCCTGACCGGGCAACTGCATGAGCACGTAGTAGGGCTGCATCGGGCTGTCGGTCTTCTCGCCGGGCAGCGCCCACTGGTCCTCCTTGTTGTAGAAGACCACCGGATCGAGCATGTGGTAGGTCTTGTAGACCTCGGCCTGCAGGCGGAAGAGGTCCTCGGGATAGCGCAGGTGCGCCCTGATCCCCGGAGGCATCTTCGTCGCGTCGGTGAGCAGGCCCGGGTAGAGCGTGCGGTAGGCGGCGAGCACCGGGTCCTTCTCGTCGAAGGCGTAGAACGTGGTGGTCCCGTCGTACGCGTCCACCGTGACCTTCACCGAGTTGCGGATGTAGTTGACCTCGCTGCCACCTGCACGCTCCGAGTACGGGTAGGACGTGGAGGTCGTGTAGGCGTCAAGCACCCACACGACCCTGCCGTTCGTGATGACCGGATAGGGGTCGCCGTCGAGCGTGAGCCACGGCGCGAGCTCCGCCACGCGCTCCGTGATCGTGCGGCGGAACAGCATCTTGCTGTTGGAGCCGATCGCGGTGGAGAACAGGATCTCGACGTCCCCCGTGCGGATCGCGAAGGCGAGGCGAGCGCTCAGCGATCCGACGGGTATGCCGTTGGCGCCGGTGTAGGTCGTGACGGCGTTCTCGCCGCCCACCGGGTAGTCGAACTCCTTCTGCGTCCCGCCGACGATCGCGTAGTCGCTCGTCTCCTCGCCGAAGTAGATCCCCGGGACCGTCACCGTCAGGTCGGTCGTCGTCTTCGGCGGCAGGTCCTTGACGATGAGCTCGGGCAGACCGTCGGGGCTCACCTTGTTCACCGGGCTGACGACGACGCCGTATCCATGCGTGTAGACGAGGTGGCGGTTGATCCACGTCTTGGCCTGCTCGCTCAGCTGCGAGGTGTTCATCTCACGCGCGGAGATGAGCGCCTGCTGGCGCACGCCGTCGATCGTATAGCGGTCGATGTCGACGTCCCTGAAGTCGTAGTAGAAACGGATCTCCTGCAGTTGCTTGTAGGAGTTCACGACGACGTTGGGGTCCCACAGGCGGACGTTCTTGACCGTCGAGGTCGCCTCGATCATGTCCTGGGCGGTGAGGTCGGCGCTCGCCGGGAAACCGGTGGCGTCCACCGAGGTCAGGTCGAAGGCCGCCCTCGTGGCGGTGATGTTGCGCTGGATGTAGGGCTTCTCGAAGGCGAGCTCGTTGGGAGCGACCACGAGCCCTTGGATCACGACCGGGTAGACGACACCGATGAGGATGCCTGCGCCGATCCACACGCCGAGTCCGATCAGGGGCAGCTTCCAGCCCTTGTAGCGGATATTGAGCAGCAGCAGCACCCCGACCGCGAGAGCAATCACGATCAGGATCCAGTACGCCGGCATCTGCGCGTGCACGTCGGTGTACGACGCCCCGAGCACCTGGCCGCGCGGCGAGAAGTCCAACTCGTAGATCGACAGCCAGTAGTCGAACGCCTTCGACGCGACGATCAGGCCCAACAGCACCGAGATGTGCGCCTTCACGTGCGGGTCGAATCCCTGCAGCCGCTCAGTCGGGCGGATCCCGCCGTCGTAGAGGTGCAGGAGCGTCGTCACCACGAGCGCCAGGAGGAGCACGCCGAACAGCCAGTCCGCGATGACTCGCAGCGCAGGGAGCGTGAACACGAAGAAGCCGACGTCGATCCCGAAGTGAGCATCCGTGGTACCGAACTTCACGCCTGCAAGCGCGAGGCGGAAGGTCTCCCAGCCGCCGGCCATCGAGGATCCGACACCCCATGCGAGGAGGACCGCGACCGCGACGATGATCCACCCCGTGAAGGGCTCGATCGTCGCGCGGACACGCACGAGCGCCTCCTCGATCTGCTGCTGCGGGGTCAGCGCGACGCCCTGCGGCCACGCCGCCGGCGAGACGCGCGGGCGCAGTCGGCGCGCCACGACGAGGTTCACGTACAGGATCGCGAACGTGGCGACGCCGAACGTCGCGCCGACCGCCCACGCGCTCAGGATGCGGGTCCAGAACACGTCGGTCTGGCCGAGGTCCAGGTACCACAGGTAGTCCGTGTAGAAGGTCGCGGCCGCTCCCGCCGTCGCGCTCAGGAACACGATGGCGATCCCGATCGCGATGATGATGCGCGTTCGCAGGGGCACGGTCGCGCCCCGATCTGAGCGTGTTGCCATACGGCGGACTCCTCGGTTGTGTGGTGCTGGAGCCCTCTAGTGGGGCAGCAGGTACTCGTCGACGTCGATGTTGAGCAGCGCCGCGTCGAGGCACTGCTCGATCTTGCGGCCGGCGGCACTCGTCGCGTCGGAGAGATCGAGATCATGCCACGGGACGAAGGCGCCGTCGCCATCGGTGATGATACGCACACACGGCATGACGATGTCGTTGTTCGGCATGATCACGATCGCGATCTCTCCGCTCGAGAGACGGACGACCGACCGTGGCGGATAGATACCCATCATCTGCGTGAACATCCTGACGAGCGCGGGATCGAAGGCGGTGCCCGCGTTCTTGGCGATGATCTCCATCGCCTCGTCCTGCGGCCGCGCCTCGGCGTAGCTGCGGCGCGACGTCATGGCGTCGTAGGCGTCGGCCAGCGCGACGATACGGCTCGTCAGGTGCTGCGGTCGGCGCGGCGTGCGTCCGGGATACCCGTCCAGGTCGTAGCGCATGTGGTGCTCGAGGATCACGACGATGGACGAGCGGTCCAGGCCGCGCATCGTGGCCGCGACCTCGGCGCCGTGCACGGGGTGGAGGCGCATGATCTCCCACTCCTCGGCGGAGAGCGGACCTTTCTTGTTGAGGATGTCGAGGTCCACGGCCATCTTCCCGATGTCGTGCATCAGGGCGCCCACCCCGAGCGAGTTCAGGAACCGCCGGTTGGTGGAGATAAGCGAGCCGAGCGCGACCGAGAGGATCGTGACGTTCACGGAGTGGAAGAACGTGTACTCGTCGTGACCCTTCAGGCCGCCCAGCTCGAGCATCGCGCCCTTGTTGTCGATCACGTTGTCGACGATGCTTCGCGCCGCGTCGCGTACCTGGTACACGGAGATGGGCATGTCGTTGGCCGCACGCTCACCGAACTCCCGCACCGCGTCGAGGGCGTGCATGTAGGCGCGGCGGTTGTTCGCCTCCTCCTTGGCGTCGAAGTCGCCCGCGTCGCGTGCGAAGGCGACGGTCCCGATCTGGATGTGCGGGATCGAAGCGTCTGCGACGGCCTTCTCGAGCCCGCCGCGTTGCTCGACCGCGTTGCCGTCGAGCGCGAGCACCTGCATCGCGCGCTCGAGCTCGTCGAGATCGACGCCCTGGAGGAATGTCACGCTCGTCATGCCCGACTCGGTCATGTCGCGGATGAGCTGGTCGAAGATCATGCTCTCCTGCGCCAGTAGTTGCTCGCCCAACAGGACCTCGTTGTCGAAGAAGACGAGCGGAACGTCGACGCCATCGTTGTGGTATTCCGCGATGGCCGCCATGAGCGCGACGATGTTGTCCTTCACCACGACGTGCCCGCGCGGATAGAAGGTCACGGAGCGCCGAGCTCCCGAGAGCCGCGCCAGAAGTTCGCGGGTGCGTGCGGTCTGACGCGCGGAGAAGACCGTGGACGGCATCTCCTCGGCAACAGCCCGCTCGAACTCCGGCTTCGCCGTGCCCGCGGCGGACGCGCCTGAGGAGAGGTTCTGCTCGTCGGTCATGCCCCTACCCCGGTTCGCGTGTCGGCGGACGTCAGTGCGGGAAGCGCGGCCAAGGCGGCGTCTCGGACCTCACGAGGAGGCCCGCCCCCGAACAGCCCGTGCTTGCGTGCCAGTTCCGTCAGCACAGGTACCGAGGTCGGCGATCCGAGCTTCGCGAGTGCACCGATCGCCTCGACGCGCGCGGGCGTCTCGTGGTTGCCGAGGCTCTCACCGAGCGCGAGCTGCTCGAGCCCCGCCACCGACGACCGGGCGCCGACCAACCCGAGATAGCGGGCGGCCGCTTGGACGTTCTGGGCATCGGCATCGTTGAGCGCAGCGGCCAGGATCGAGTCAGCCATGGGCCCGCGGATGGCGGCGAGTCCCCGTATCGTCTCGCGGCGGACGCGAGCGTCACTGTGTCGCAGCGTGCGCTGAAGGAACGGCAGGGCCTCCGTCGAACGGGTCGTACCCAGTATGGCGACGACGTTGCGCACGAGGTACCACCGGTGGTCCGTGAGCCGAGCACCGAGCGCCGGGATGTAATCGTGCGCACTCGAGGAGATGAGGTCGATGAGGGCCTTCCGGGCGGACATGTCCTGCTCGTCAGCGAGCACCTCGAGCAGCGGATCGATCATCGAATCGCCGAGGACGCCGAGGAGCCGCCGACACGCGAGGTACTCGGCAGAGTCGGAGCGGTAGCGCCGCAGAGCGGTCGTGACACGGGCGAGTGACTCAGGGCTGGCGATCGAGTTGACGACACGCAGCATGCGCTCGCGGTGCTCCGGGGTCACGTCCGGACCGGCCGCGACCGCGGACAGAGACTCCGCGACGTCCGCGGCCACGTCGGCCTCGTGGGCATCCACGAGCACCCCGACGCTGTCCTCCAACATCGACATGATCGCCGAGAACTCCTGGTCCCGGGTCTCCATCGTGGCGATCGCGACGAGCGCGGAGATGACGTCTCCGTCGGTGGTGCCGCGGGCGGCCTCTGCGCGCAAGGGCTCGACCGCGTCGTCGTAGATGAAGACGTCGCTGGCGTCGGGCGCCATGTCCACGAGCCGGAGCACGGTCTCGACCGCGCCGGCCGCGGCCCTGCGCCGCTGGTCCGCCCCGGTGATCTTCGGCGGAGCGATCTCCTCGCCCACGTCCTCGATGTGGACTTCGGTGAAGCCGCGAGCCCTGAGCCGGTCGACCGCGAGGCCGAGCAGCTCTTCCTTGTCGGCGTTGACGTTCATGAGCGCAAGGTTGCGGACCGCGCGCGACAGGCCGGTGAGCGCCTCGGGCGTCTCGTCGATCTGGCTGACGATGCAGTTGACGATCTCCTCGACGCCCAGCCGGTCGATGATCGCGGCGATCGCCTCGTCCATCCGACCCTGCTCGAGCAGGTGCTCCTCGTAGAAGTCGCTGCGGTCCTGAGGACGGAGCTCCATGATCGCCTCGGCGATGACGTCGAGGACGGCCGCCTGGTCGGCAGGGAGCTCCTCGCGCGTGCTGCGGGCGAGCTTGAGTACGCGGCGAGCGAGCTCGTCCATGCCGGATTCGGACTCGCGGTCCCTCGCCTCGTTGAGGTACTTCGCAACCGCGCGGCGATCGCGGAGCACGCGCATGAGCACGCGATGGTCGCGGGTCTGGTCGCCGCCGGCCTCTTCGAGGATGTCGTCGACGGGGCGCTCCTCGGGGACGTCGGGGTAGGCCTCGACTTCGTACGGTCCTGCGTCGCCGGGCAGAACGGTCTCGACGATGCGGGTCGCCGCCTCGGTGACCGAGATGTTGACGACACCCAGCTCGGAGAGCGACGGCTCCATGCCGCCCTGTGCCGCCAGGGCCTCGGGCGGCATGATGATGAGCGAGGCGAAGCGCAGGATCTCGTCAGGCGTGACGCCGCGGTGGAAGCGGACCGCGGCGAGGTTGCGCTTGTAGAACTCTCGAGAGAACGACTGGAATCCCTGCGAGCGCGGGAAGACGGTCGACCCCGCGTAGACGAGCCCGACGCGGGTCACGCCGAGTTCCACATGCTCGTCCTGGCCGAAGGCATCGTTGAGGATGTCCAAGGCCTCTTGGGCGTTCTTCCGCGGGATCTCGCTGCCGGCCGGGTAGATGCGAAGCGACTTCATCGCGGTGCTCAGTCGCGTCGTGAACAGCAAGACGGGCCGTGGGACGGCCGTGGGTCGTGCGCCCGCGCTCTCCGCCATACGTGTCGCTCCCCCGGGATCGTCGCGCCGCTTCGGGCGGCCATCGGCCGTTCCTGCCGATTATGCACTGTGCGGCGCGCTCTGACCACGCCGGGCGGCACCCCTCCGCATCGGGGCGGTACGCTATCATCCGCCCATGGAAACGCCCGCTATCACCCTCGCATCCGCGTCCCCGCGCCGCCGCCGTCTGCTGGCGTGGCTGGGCGTGCCGTTCGACGTCGCCGCCACGGACACACCGGAGGACCTGACGTCGCCGCTTCGGAACGCCCCGTCGGTGCTGGCGCGCTCTCTCGCGGCCGACAAGGCGCGCGAGGCGCTCGGACGCGGTGTGGCCGAGCACGCGCTCGTCACGTGCGACACCATCGTGGTCCTCGACCGCGCCATTCTGGGCAAGCCGGAGGACGAGGCGGATGCCGTCCGCATGTTGCGTGCGCTCTCCGGCCGCGCACACCAGGTCATCACCGGTGTCGCGATCGTCTCCCCTGGACAGCGGGAGCCGGTCACCTTCGCCGTCACGACGACCGTGGCGATGCGCGAGCTGGACGAGGACGCGATCGAGACGTGGATCGCCAAGGGCGAGGCGCTCGGCTGCGCCGGCGCCTACAACATCGAGCACCATCTGGCGTCTGTGACGGCCGAGGAGTGCTACCAGAACGTCGCCGGCCTGCCGCTGTGCCACCTCTACCAGCGCCTGGAGCGCATCGGAGTGGAGGGGCTGACGGAGCCGGTGGCCACGTGCGACGCCGCGTGCGGACGCACGTGCGTGCTCGGCCCCCGGGCGTGCGTGACGCCCGGGCTCTAGCCAGAGTGCGTCGGGGGCTGCTGGCCCCGCACCGCGACGACGATGACCGACTCATCCTTCTCCGCGTCGAACACCGTCCCGTCGTGCTTGCCGTAGCGCGCGATCTCGGAGAAGCCCGCTTCCCTCAGCGCAGGCAGCAGCACGTCCCCGGGCAGCGCGGTGTGCGCGGACCTGCGCGAGGTGACCTCCCACGCCGCTCCACTCTCCCATGCGCCCGCGGGACGTTGCATCGTGATGAAGTCGAAGAGCACCGCGCCCTCCGTGTAGTCCATCACACGGAGGAACACCCGCGTGCCCTCGGGCGTCTCACGAACGACCGGCGGGATGGAACGGATGCGCCCGGCAATGAGCCGGTCGTGGTTGAGCAGGTGCAAGACGACGATGCCGCCGGGCCGCAGCACCGCGGCGATATCCGCCAGCGCCGCGCGCAGGCCCTCGACCCCCGCGACGTGCGGCAGTGCGTTGCCCGTGCACGTGACCGCGTCGAAGGTCCCGAGACCGAGCGCCGCAAGCCCGCCGAACCCTCCGGCGACGAAGGCGATCGAGCCGCCTGCCGCATCGACATCGGTCTGCGCTGCGGCGCGGTTGACTTCCGCCTGCGCCAGCATCGAGGCGTCCGGGTCGACGCCGACGACGTCGAGGCCCCACTTCGCCCACATGAGCGTCGGCATGCCGCTACCGCACCCGACGTCCAGCACGCGACGCACGCCGTGCGCCTCGAACTGCGCGGAGAAGAACGGCGCCTCGCGCATCAGGCGCCTGTTCCAGTCGACGAAGGTGTCGTAGTCCGACGCCGGCGCCACGCGCGTCGGCTGGATGGGCTCGGGGAGCGGCTCGGCCATGCCTACGCCTCGAGCTTGTAGAGGCGGACGGCGTTGGCTCGCAGGATCAGATCGCGGTCGTGGTCGGACAGCCCCATCTCCTCGATGGTGCGCACCTGCTGGAACTTGATCCACGTGCGGTAGGCCGCCGTCGTCCCGGAATCCGTACCGAACAGCACCCGCTCGGGGCCGATCGCGGTGAGCGTGCGCTCGAACACTTCGGCGAGCGTCATCTTCGGGACGTGGTAGTCCATCCAGTTGTTGGTGCCCGACGTGTCGACGCACACGTTCTTGCACTGGTAGGCCAGTCGCAGCACGCTGTCGAGCCAGCCGGCCCCGAAGTGCGCGATCACGAACGGGATCTCGGGGAAGTCGCGAGCCACCGGCGAGAGGTCGATCGGGTCGGCATAGCGCAGGTCGCCGGTAGGGTCGACCGTCACGCCGTAGTGGATGCAGATCGCGGCCTTGAGCTCGTTCGCCTTCTCGAAGAACGGGCGGCAGGCGGGGTCGGACAAAGCATAGGCACGGTTGACCGGAAGCAGCTTCACTCCCTTGAACCCGGCGGCGATCTCCTTCTCCAGCAGCGCGGGCGCTCCCGGGTCGCGGGGATCCACGTTGCACAACGCGTGCACGTGGCCGTTGGCCGCCGTGATGAACTCACGCGTCCACAGGTTGTCGGGGGCGATCGACATCACCACGGCCCTCGCGACTCCCGAGGCCCGCAGGCGCTCGACGTACCACGCCGCGGTGTCGACCGGCGACAGGTCGGGCAGAACGTCCGCCCGCTTGCCCCACTGACGACGCTTCAGCCCTTCGCGGAATCGCGAGGGCGGATCGGGCATCGACTCGATCATCTCGGTCAGCAGTCCGACCGTGAAGAGGTGGGTGTGGGCGTCGATGACCTCACCCGGGCGCGTCGGGAGCGCGGACGCGAGCGCCGTCGAGGGCTTCTCGTCGGGCATGCGCTACGACCCGTCAGCGGAAGGCGCGGGGGGCTCGAAGGGTGCCGGCGGTGCGGGGGGCTCGGTGGGGGCGGGACGCTCGGGCCAGGATGTCGGAGCGGGCGCCGGAGCGACGTTGGGCACGAGCGGCTCTTCGGGCACGACGATCCACATCACGATGTAGGCGACCAGCAGCGAACCGAGGCCGACCAGCGTCAGGAGGACCGTGACGATGCGCAGCGCGACCGAGTCGACGCCGAAGTAGGCGCCCAGGCCGCCGATCACGCCGCCGATCCACCGGTCGGACCGCGAGCGGTACAGGCGTGTGCCGCGCTCGGGCCATTTGAACGATGCGGTGCGGCGGCTGCCGACCAGCACCGCGACACCGAGACCGATGATCGCGAGCGCCCCGATCGAACGGCCCAGCAGGTCGAGCATCGCAGCGGAGACGACCCCCGTCGCGACGAGAAGCGCCCACAGTCCGACAACGATGAGGGCGATGCCGCCCATGGCGGCCGCACCGGCGCGAGGATCCTTTGGCATGCTCATGTCTATCGCTCCTAGTAGGTCTCGACGGTAAGGTTCGACACTCCGGACTGCACGGTCACGACGATGCTCGGGCCTCCGGACCCGTCAGACGCCCAGCTGCTGTCGCCGAGGACCGGCAGACCGCTGAGGTGACGGTACCCGAGAGGCACGTTGACGTTGGAGAGCCCGCTCTTCGATTCGAGCTTCACGGCGGCGTTCGCGGGGACCCGCAGCGTGACGTTCGCGGCCCCACCGGAGATGTCCACGGTGACAGCGGGAGCGAGCGCTCCGATCGTGATGGAGAGGTCGGAGGCTCCGACGTTGGCCGAGACGGCGTCGACCTTGAGCTCCCTCAGGTCGGCGTTCGCCTGCACGGCACCGATGTCGAGCCGCACGTGCTTCCACGCGACCGCGGGGTCCAGCGAGAGATCGAGTGTGCGCTGCTGGACGCCGAACACCACGACGTTGCGCGACGGCTCCTGGACGGTGACATCCGCGCTCGTGCCGTTGACAGTGGTCAGAAGCGTCGGAACGCTGTCCGCAGGAGCCGTTCCGCTGATCTTGGCCAGGTCCGGACCCGGTCCGATCTTCAGGCGCGTCGCTCCCGCCCTGACCGTGGCGGTACCCGTGAGGACTGCGGCGTCGTGCGGCTTGGAGGTCGAATACGAAGCCCCTGCACGGGTCAGGCCGGGGACGTTGATGCCGAGCCCGACAGTCCCCGGCGCCATGATGAAGGCGCCGTAGAGCAGGCCCACCAGCAAGACGACGTTGGACAGCGCGCGGACCCATGGAAGCCCGAGCCCGCGGCCCAACAGCTCGATGCCGATCGCCACGAGCAGCAGCGGCCACAGCGAGAAGATCGTGATCCAGACGCCCCACGAGAGGTAGCCGAGCGTGTTGCCCAGCAGGACGAGTCCGACCGCGATCGAACCGACGCCTTCGGCGACGCGCTTGACCAACGGCTCGCGACGCCCGCGGAAGATCTCGACCACGCCCCCGATCACGATGAGCAGCGGCCACAGCCTGAACAGGTCGAACCACTGCACGAAGCGGCCGAAGAGCATGATCACGCCCACAACGACGAGTATCACGCCGACGGTCGTGCCTCCGTGCCGGACCCCGGACCTCACCTGGTCGGGCGTCGGCGATTCCGGCTGTCTGCTCTCCTGGTCGCTCATCGACTCTCCTCCCCCGCCGACGCGTCCTCTGAGAGGTCGTCGGCCTCACGGACCGCGCCGGCGACCGTCACGCGC
>Ga0209540_10002300_pt1 | contig 13662 bp, 16 predicted proteins | sample BarGraIncu01121A_FD_184501 | JGI IMG/M metagenome (GOLD analysis project Ga0209540, IMG submission 184501) | Arctic peat soil microbial communities from Barrow, Alaska - Barrow Graham LP Incubations 011-21A (SPAdes) (version 2) | ecosystem: Environmental > Terrestrial > Soil > Wetlands > Peat... | reverse complement strand
AATAATGAAATAGAAACGTGGTTTTCCATCACCACTGAGGCCTTTGGGTTCTGTGGGTTTAAAACCCTGTGCTTTGTGATGGGCATGAGAGGCTTGAAGGTTCTCTACGGTAACCGCCAAGTGTCCATAGCCTGTGCCTAAATCATAGGGAACGACCTGGCCATAATTGTAGGTGAGTTCAAGTTGATGACAATCAGGATCGCCATCCCCTAAAAAGACTAAGGTAAATTCATATTCGAACTCATCTTTTCTTTTCACTTCCTCAAATCCCAATGCCTGCTGGTAAAATGCAAGAGATCGATCCAAATCCAAAACCCGAATCATGGTATGTGCCATTTTATATTTTCCCATTTTGTCTCCGTTTCTATTTTTTATTAGGTAATTGCTAAAGTACCGTGAGCTTCGCTGTCTGTTTACATGAAACAATTTACGATTGTGTTTATGAATTTCGCAATTACTTATGTTTTTTATTTTAAACTAAGGGATTAAGCATGCTTTTATAAAAAGTGTAAGCCTTGGATGTTTTTCCAATGCAATACCCGATATAATGATCCAAAATATCATTGAGTTTCATCATGTCTTCAGTGTTATATTCATGATCTTTGATTTCCTTCATGGGCAGTTTTAAAAAGTCAATCAATATTTTGCGCATGGATTCTGTTATTTTGTAGGCGTATCCAGTGGTATTGTAACAGTTTTTGCACACCAGACCATAGCTTTCGATACTAAAATAGTTTAAATCTGTTTGGCATTCACAGCTTGTACAATTTTCAAGCCTTGGGCGATACCCCAGAACGCTAATGAGTTTCATCTGAAAGGCAGCAACCAGGGCAATATCGCTTTTGGCCTTTCCATTGGCCATGTAATATAAAACATAAAGCAGAAGTTTGAGAATGACGGGATCCTTTTGATAAAAATCAAAGGTGTTATTGATCAAATCTAAAAGATAGGAAGCCAATGCCATTTTTGTAAGATCATTTCTTAAGGGGTAAAAGGAATCAATTAAATTTGCCTGGTTAATACTCCCGAAGGTTTTTCCCGGGTAATAGACAAACTCGCTGTAGGCAAAAATCTGTGTACTTGCTAATAAACCGCTTTTTTGCCTTCGCACCCCTCGGGCAATACATTGAATCTTTCCTTCATCCTGGGTGAAAATGGTCAATATTTTATCCTGCTCTTTAAAGGCCTGTTCTTTAATCACCAGACCTTTGGTTTTAATCAGTGCCATTCGTCTTTGGCACTGGACTGTTATTCAAAATAACCGAGGTCCTTAAGATCGAAGTTTTTCTCACGCCAATCCGCACGAACCTTTACCCAGAGCTGAAGGTTTACATGGGTTTTCAGGAAAAATTCAATGTCTTTTCGCGCCTGACTTCCGATTTTTGTCAGCATTGTTCCGCTTTTACCGATTAAGATCCCTTTATGGGTTTTGCGTTCGCAAAAGATGGTGGCTTCAATATCGATAATGTCTTTATTTTTTCGGGGCTTCATGGAAGTGACCTCTACGGCAATGCCATGTGGGACTTCATCATTTAAAAGGTTTAGCAGTTTTTCTCGGATGATTTCCTGGACAATCCAGCGTTCAGATTGATCAATAATCATGTCCGCTGGGAAAAACATGGGACCTGGCTGTAGGATTTCATTAATAATGGCCAATAATTCTTCGACCCCGTCCCCTTTTGCTGCGGAAACCGGAATAATACTGTGAAGAAACTCATATTTTTGATAGGCGGCAATGGTTATCAGCAGCTCTTCCTTGGGAAGTAAGTCGATTTTGTTGATGATCAGAATAACCGGTGTATTACTGACTCTCAGTTTTTCAAGAATGTACTGATCTCCCGGACCGATTTTTCTTTCCGGTTCAACCAGATATAAAACAACATCCACGTCTTTAATGGTGTTTTCAGCCGCTTTTTGCATGTAATCTCCCAGTTTATTCTTCGGGCGATGCATGCCGGGGGTATCAATAAAAACCATTTGAGAGTTTTCATCTGTATAAATACAACGGATGGCATTTCGTGTGGTTTGGGGTTTTGCCGAAGTAATCACCAGCTTTTCTCCCATAATACTATTTAATAAAGTGGACTTTCCAACATTCGGTCGTCCAACAATACTGATAAAGCCTGATTTAAAAAGTTCTTTCATTGTTCACATTCTTTCTTTGGTTACACAAACCAATTGATTATTTTTGGTAAAAAGATAATAAGTCCTACACAAACAGACATCCCTGCGGCGACCATAACAGCTCCTGCAGCAGTGTCTTTGGCGACTTTGGCCAAATGGTGATATTCAATGGTATAAAGATCTACCAGCGTTTCAATGGCTGTATTAATGAGTTCCAAAATAAAGACAAAGGAGATCACAATCACCAGTGCCAGCCAATCACTGGACGAAATTTGAAATACAATTCCAGCCATGATGGCTATAAAAGCCAAACCTAAATGGACTCGCATATTAGGTTGGGTTTTAAGGGTGTATTTTACACCGGCAATGGCAAAAGAAAAACTTTTTCTTAATTTTCTTCTGATTTTTCCCACCTCCTGATTTGATGGTGTTAGTCTGTATGGGCGTGCAGTACACGTCTGCAAAAAGTTGGCGTTTAATCAAATGTTAACGGACGATTAATAATCGCCACTACGAACTACTGAGAGTATTAATCGTCGCCCATCAGGTCTTTTTCAATGATCCGCATATTTGACTTTTCTTCGTCTTCCATGTGGTCATAACCTAAAAGGTGAAGAACGCTATGAACTGAGAGGTAACAGAGTTCACGACATAGGGAGTTCCCATATTCTTCTGCCTGACATTTTGCCTGTTGGGTATTGATGACAACATCCCCGATGAGTAACGGCAAACATTGATTTTCCTCAAGCACTGATTCAAGATTATCAATTAAATGATCGTACATGGGAAAAGATAACACATCGGTGGCCTCATTAATCCCTCGGTATTCTGCATTCAATGACTGCATTTCTGCAGGCTCTACAAATGAGAAGCTGATTTCACATTCTACTCCGATTTCCTGGTGGAGCAGGGTACGAACCATGGCATCTTCAATTTCTTCCAGCATGGCATCTTCTATTTCAAACTCACTTCGATTGTCATAAGCTACTACGAGCATATTATTTCCTCTCTGGTTTTCGTCAATTTCATGTCTTTCGTCTCTTTGCCGCCTTTGCCTGCGCTTCTGCTCTCGCTTCTGCTCTCATCTCGGATTTAGTGGCATCCGCTAATGGTCCTTTATGCGGGATCAGCTCATCATAGGGTGGGGTTGTCATCCCTGAGAGCATGCCGAAACCGTTGTTGTAGTCAACAACGGTGACGCTTCCCAGTTTTATGTCAAAATGCCATTTGCTGTCAATGGGCAGCTCCAGCAGGTTGGTGATCATGCCGTGGATGGTTCCCCCATGGGCAATCAGGAGCACCGTATCATCGGGTTCAAGCCCTGCTATAAATTCAGCGCAACCAGTGTGATAATCCCGTTGGCTCTGTCCCTGGGGCACCACATAATCAAGGTAATCAGACATCCAGAGTTCCCATGGCTCCGGGCTGATTTCAATGCATTCCTCCCGTGTTTTTCCTTCGAAAATACCGAAGTTGAATTCCCGGAGTCGGGGGTCGGCTTGCACATCTTTTCCAATTCCTGCTCCGACATCCCTGGCAATTTTAAGTGCCCGTGATGTGGGACTGGCAAAGATTTTATTAAAGTTGAATTTTTCATTTAAATCAATGAGTTCTTTAACCAGGATTTCCTTCATGGCTTCGCCCCGGTTGGTATATTCTGATTCGGTGTGACCGTTCAGGCGATGCTCTACATTCCCTAAGGTCTCAACGTGTCTGACTAATATGAGTTTCATTTTTTTCCATTCCTAACTTTTTATTATACACTATTATAACCTATTTACCCTTGGGACACCAAAATATTTTTGACGAATCCTTAATCTTTTGTATATAATAACAGTATTCATTTTAAGAAAGGAATTCACCATGGAAAAAACAAAAAAACAATGTTTTTATGCGGATCTTGGGCTGGTAGCCGTTGCATTTGTTTGGGGAAGCGGTTTTGTCGCTTCTAAAAATGCCCTTGATTCCATGACACCGATGATGCTCATGGCCATGCGTTTTACCATTGCCGCGCTCCTCTCCGGGATTATCTTCAGAAAACATTTAAGAAAAATTTCAAAAGAAACCATTAAAGCCGGATGTATAATTGGCTTTTTTCTCTTTACAGCATTTGCCGCGCAAATGATCGGTTTGCAATATATGTTAGCTGGAAAACAGGCTTTTCTTACTGGAACTAACGTTATTATGGTTCCCTTTATTTATTGGGCGGTTAAAAAGCATCAGCCTGACCGATTTAATTTCATTGCCGCATTTATTATGATGCTGGGGATTTCGCTGCTTACCATTGATTTTTCAACCAGTTTTATCTTTAAACTTGGGGATTCACTGACGATTCTTTGTGCCTTTCTTTTTGCCTGTCACATTGTGGCAATCGGTATTTTCACAAAAGATTATGACCCCATAGCCCTTACCGTAATTCAACTCTCATTTGCTTCCATTATTTCCCTGGTTTACGTGGCTTTTTCTGGAGAATTCACCCTTGATATTCCAGCAACAGGCCTTGCGAATGGTGTCTATCTCGGTGTGTTTTGCACATTCCTGGCTTTCCTCGGACAAACCGTTGCTCAAAAATATACCAGTTCAACCCATGCGGCTATTATCTTAAGCCTGGAGTCTGTTTTTGGAAGTATCCTTTCCATTATACTTTTGGGAGAACAATTTACTTCCATAATGTTTATCGGTTGTTTTGTTATTTTCATGGGTATCCTTACTGCCGAAACCAAATGGTCGTTTCTTAAGGATAATCAAAAAAATCCTGAAAATATAACCGAGCTTTAGCTTTTTTCTTTACTTTATAATGTTTCCTATGCTATGATTTCTCCAATCGAAAGATAAAAATAGGCAAATGCGAAATTCATAAACACAACCGTAAATTGCTTTATTGTCAGTTTTCATAAACAATTTTATAACGTATAGGCGAACAGTTCATCGAACTGTTCGATGAATAGTAGAAAAATTGTTTCATTTAAACAGATAGTGAAGCTCACGGCACTTTCGCAATTACTTAAAAGATAAAAAGCAAAGGAGGTTTATTTTTGAAAAATCAATTTAAAATTGGAGATATGGAATTTTCAAAGCCCATTGTACAAGGTGGTATGGGCATTGGTATTTCCCTTTCAAACCTTGCTGGGAATGTATCTAAACATGGGGGTCTTGGCGTCCTTTCCAGTGTCGAAATGGGCTGTGATTTCCCGAATTACAAGACAAATCCTAAACTTGCCAACAAGCAGGCACTGGAGTATCACTTTAAACGTGCCAAAGAAATTTCAGGCAACCGTCCAATCGGACTTAATATCATGGTCGCCTTAACTCAATATGAACAACTCGTTAAGGATGCCATACAAGTAGGCGTGGATATTATTTTTGCAGGCGCCGGACTGCCCCTGACCCTTCCGGAATTAACACGAAACTCCTCCATTAAAATAGCCCCGATTATTTCATCAAAACGGGTTGCCAAGCTGATCCTGAAACACTGGTGGCGACATTATAAAAGAGTCCCGGATGCCCTTGTATTAGAAGGTCCTCTGGCTGGAGGACATCTTGGATTTAAAATCGAGGATCTGACTCCGGAAAGATTATCAGAACAAGCTTTACCTGGTCTTATTCCCGGTGTGCTTGAAGAAATAAAACCCTATGAAGATTTAGTGGGAAGAAAGATCCCCTTGATTGCAGGAGGTGGTATTACCACAGCTGCTGAAGTCCGGGAAACCCTTGAAGCAGGTGCAGATGCCGTTCAAATAGGCTCTCTTTTTGTTGCGACCGAGGAATGTGATGCTTCACCGGCTTTTAAAGAAGCCATAATTAATGCGAAAAAATCGGATATTGAAATCATTGTCAGCCCAGCAGGATTGCCCGGTCGGGCCATTCATACGCCGTTTTTAGAAGATGTTTCAGCAGGTTTAAGAAAACCCAGCAGCTGTTCCGTTAATTGTATAAAATCCTGTGATTATAAAACAACCCCTTATTGTATTGCGTCCGCTCTCATAGCAGGAAAATGGGGGGATTTTGAAAATGGCTATGTCTTTTCCGGGGCCAATGCCTATAAAATAAAAGAGATTATCTCGGTTGAAGCTTTGATGAATAAACTCATGGTTGATTAATTAAAAAACGCTTAAACGGCTATGGCTTTTATTGCCATTTCTTGACAATATTTTTTTTAATATTATAATTAGTTAGACAATCTAATTAAATGGAGGTGCGTCTGTGGATCCTTTTTCTTCCCAACTCAATGAAATTCTTATCGATACCTATAATAATATTTTAAATGTTGAAGAAGATCTGTTGAAGCATTCAACAAATATTGATTTATCGATTAACGAAATGCATCTTATTGAGTCTGTGGGAAAAAACAAAAATGATGGGAAAACCATTAGCGATCTTGCCAGAAGTTTAAACATCACCCTTCCATCGGTTACTATTGCGATTAACAAATTAGTAAAGAAAAATTATGTAAAGAAGGAAAAAAGTAATACTGATGGCCGAATGGTTATTGTCAGGCTTACTGACAAAGGACGGCGCATTGATAGAATTCATCAATACTTTCATAATAAAATGGTGAAAGAAATTTCAAAAGAAATGACTAACCATGAAAAAGAAGTGTTGATTCATGGCATGGAAAAACTTAATGGTTTTTTCAAAAAAAAATTATCAGGGATATCAAGTGCAAAATAATAACTTTATTATCCTGATCCTTGGAGGAACAAATGTCCTTTTCACTTATTGGAACAGGGTCTGCCTTGCCAAAAACAATCCAGACCAATTCAGACCTAACTGCATTTCTCGATACATCCCATGATTGGATTCTATCAAGAACAGGCATCGAATCCCGACATATCTGTATTGAGGAATCTATTTTGGACATTGCCCTTACCGCTTCCATTAATGCCCTTGAAAATGCAGGCATCGAACCAAAGGACCTGGACTTAATTATCTGTCCTACCCTTGGCGGAGACACCGTTACACCTTCCCTGGCCTGCCTTGTTCAAGAAAAACTCGGGGCAACCTGTCCCAGTTTTGACATTAGTGCAGCATGTACCGGGTTTATTTACGGTTTGGACTTAGCTGACGCTTATCTTAGCCGCGACAAGAATATGAAAATTTTGATCATTGCTGTGGATGCTATGTCAAAACTCATTAATTGGAAGGATCGATCCACTGCCGTACTTTTCGGTGATGGTGCCGGTGCTGCAGTGGTAACCGCTGGAACAGATCTACAGTCTATTCATCTCACCGCGGTTGGTAATCAGCATGCCCTGTGCATTCCCTGGCCAAAGGGAAACCATCCAGGGCTCGTTAAAAAAGAATTGCCCCTTCCCTATTTGAACATGGATGGTGCAGAAGTGTATCGTTTTGCTGTTGCCGCCATTTGCAATGACCTCAGACGAGTTACCCGGGATGCTGGTATTGCACTGGAAGATTTAGATTTTATCATCCCCCATCAAGCCAATCTCAGAATCATTGAAAGTGCGGCAAAACGGCTTAAGCTTCCCATGGACAAGTTTGTGCTTCGGGTAAAAAATCAGGGGAATACCTCTGCAGCAAGTGTTCCACTGGTGTTGGACGACCTTAATCGTCAGGGACTACTAAAGCCAGGCATGCTAATTGCCTTAACCGCCTTTGGCGGTGGTTTGACAACCGGGGCCTGTGTGCTAAAATGGTCAAAGCAAGCTTAGCTGCGAGCTTAACCGTTTTAAAGACAATTATTTTATCATTGTATGCGCCGAGATCGTACAGGCTATGCCTGTTCGCCACGAGGCATACAATTTGATGAAATAATTGTCATTAAAACTTGCAGACTGAGTATTGTTTAGATGCATTTTGTAATGGCGAATAGTATTCAAAAGAAAACGCCGAGCCTAAAGATAAAAACGTCTGCGGGCGTGTAATACACGCCCCTACAGTCATTAATTTAACACTAGATCAGGAACAAGGGTTGCGAATTCACACAACCATAAAATAAATAAACTAAAAATAATTTATAATCTTAGGAGGATTAAACACATGGTATTTGAAAAAGTTGTTGAAATTTTACGTAATTACAAGGATGAACCTGAACTCGAAGTAACCCTGGAATCAAGCTTTGAAGGTCTTGAATTAGATTCACTTGATACCGTTGAATTGGTCATGGAAATTGAGGAAGCTTTTGATACGAGCATTGAAATGGATGGGTCATTAAAAACCATCGGCGATGTTGTAGGACTTATCGAAAAAGCAATCGCATAGGTGTATCGTAATGATAAAAACACCACTTTGCGATCTGTTAGACATTGAATTTCCCATTCTTCAAGGAGGAATGGCATGGATATCCGATGCCCAGCTGGCTGCTGCCGTATCCAATGCGGGTGGTTTAGGAATCATCTCTTCAATGAACGCCGATGAAAATTGGTTGCGTTTAGAAATACAGAAATGCAAAAGTCTGACTTCTAAACCCTTTGGCGTAAATGTCATGCTCATGAATCCCCATGTTGATAAAATAGCCCAGGTCCTCATTGATGAAAAGGTACCTGTGGTTACCACCGGAGCCGGAAACCCCGGGAAATTCATGAAACTCTGGATTGATGCAGGCATCAAGGTCATTCCTGTGGTTCCCTCTTCAGGCCTTGCACGATATTCCGAGCGTGCGGGAGCAACAGCGGTTATTGCCGAAGGTGGTGAATCCGGTGGACATGTTGGCGAATTAGCCACCATGCCTTTGGTTCCCCAGGTTTGTGATGTCGTGTCCATTCCTGTGATTGCTGCAGGTGGTATTGGTGATGGCCGCGGTATTGCAGCAGCTTTTATGTTAGGCGCTGTCGGTGTCCAATTGGGAACACGATTCCTGGTGGCACATGAAACCAATGTCCATGAAAATTATAAAGATAAAATCATTAAAGCCAAAGATATTGATACCACTCTCACAGGAAGATCCCTGGGTCATCCGGTACGTTGCCTTAAAACGACCTTTGCCAAAGATTTTATCAAAGTAGAAAATGATCCTTCAACCATTAATGAAACCCTTGAAGAATTTGGCCGAGGTGCACTTCGCATTGCCGCCCAGGAAGGTGACTCCAAAAAAGGCTGTTTTATGGCCGGACAAATTGCCGGACTGATTCATGAAAAAGCAAGTGTTAATGAAATTATTATAAAATTAGTTAAAGAAACAGAAATAGCCTTAACCGGAGGAACTCAATGGATAAAATAGCTTTTCTTTTTCCAGGTCAGGGGGCCCATTCTATTGGTATGGGGAAATCAATTTACGATACCAGTTCCTCTGGACGGTTGCTTTTTGAAAAAATAGAGGCACTTCGCCCGGGAACAAAAGCCCAATGCTTTGATGGCCCGGCTGAAATTCTCAACCAAACAGTAAACACTCAGCCATGTATTTTTACTGTGGAATGTGCTGCTCTGGTAACATTAAAAGAAATGGGCTTAACCCCAAAAGGGGTGGCAGGTTTTTCCCTGGGCGAAATCACAGGCCTTGTGGCCGCAGAGATTTTAACCGTTGAAGATGGCCTTGCTCTTGTTACCGCCCGGGGTCAGGCCATGGAAATGGCGACACAAACATCAGATGCCACCATGGTGGCAGTATTAAAACTTGAAAACCATGTTGTCGAAGGATTGTGTCAGGAATTTACTCAGTGCTATCCTGTGAATTACAATTGCCCGGGGCAACTGGTGGTTGCTCTTTTAAACAAGGACCTCAAGGATTTTGTTGCCCGGGTTAAGGCTTCTGGTGGTCGTGGTTTGCCTTTGGGCTTATCCGGCGGATTCCACTCCCCTTATATGGAGGAAGCAACCAAACAATTAGAACCCGTACTGAATCGTTTATCTTTTTCAAAGGGATCCATTCCTCTGTATGGAAATGCGACTGCACTTCCCTATTCGGAATCAACCGATGAGATTAAATCAGCTATTCTTCACCAGATCAACCATCCGGTGTTATGGGAAAAAACCATTCATCAGATGACGGCTGATGGCTTTACCACCTTTATTGAGGTGGGCCCGGGAAAAACACTGGGTGGATTTTTAAAAAAAATGAACAGCAAAACCAAATGTTTTCATAGTGATAATCTCATCCGAGATTACTATGAAAAACAAAAGGCTGGAAAGGAATGGTCTTTAGAATGTTAACAGGAAAAGCAGCATTAATCACCGGCGGCGCCAAAGGTATTGGACGTGCCATTGCCCTTAAAATGGCTGAAGCTCATGCCAACATCGCCATTGTTTACCGTGGCAGCGAACAAAGTGCCCTTGATACCCAACAGGAAATAAGTGCTATGGGTGTTGATTGTAAGATTTATCAATGTGATGTATCAGATTTTGCAGCAACCAAAGCTCTGGTGACCCAAGTGGTCAATGATTTTGGGAGCTTTCAGATTCTTGTGAATAATGCAGGAATCACAGCGGATAAACTTTTAATCGCTATGAAGGAAGAAGATTTTGATACCGTTATTGCGACGAATTTAAAAGGCGCCTTTAACATGACAAAACATGCCGGCACCCTCTTTTTGAAAAAACGGCAAGGGCGTATCATTAACATTTCCTCAGTATCCGGCCTTATGGGCAATATTGGACAATGCAATTATGCAGCGGCAAAGGCCGGTCTCATTGGTCTGACAAAATCCACTGCCAAAGAAATGGCACTTCGCCAGGTAACTTGTAATGCAATAGCCCCAGGTTTTATTGATACGGATATGACAAAAAAATTAAAACCGGAAATTAAAGAAGAAATACTAAAGTTAATTCCTTTAAAGCGTTTCGGACAAGCAGAAGATATTGCAAATCTCTGTGTTTATTTAAGCAGTGAACTGGCAGGATATATTACTGGAGAAGTCATTAAAGTTGATGGCGGTCTTTATATTTAGGAGAAGCATATGAATCGAAGAGTAGTCATAACAGGATGTGGTGTTGTTTCCCCTGTGGGAAGTAACGTCGACACCTTTTGGGAAAGTTTAGTCAATGGAAAATGTGGCATCGATTTAATTAAAAAATTCGATACCACTGATTTGAAAGTAAAAGTTGCAGGAGAGGTTCTTGATTTTGACCCTCTGGATTATATTAAGAAAAATGAAGTCAGAAAAACTGATATATTTACCCAGTACGCCCTGGGAGCAGCTATTCAGGCAATGGAAGACAGCGGTATTCAGGATCATGTTGACCCCACCCGACTTGGAGTTTATATGGGTTCCGGGATTGGTGGAATCCATACCTTTGAAACTGAATGCGAGAAAATGGCCGCTAAAGGTCCTGGTCGCATCTCTCCATTTTTCATACCGATGATGATTTCAAACATTGCCGCTGGAACCGTAGCCATACGATTTAATGCCCAGGGACCTTGTTTATCAGTGACCACGGCATGTGCTACAGGTACCAACTCCATTGGCGAGGCTTATCGTGTGATTAAACACGGTTATGCCGACGCAATTATTGCGGGCGGTACTGAAGGCAGTATCACCCCCTTAGCTGTTGCGGGATTCACCAATTGCATGGCCCTAACCACCACCACGGATCCAAGCCAGGCATGTATTCCCTTTGATAAACGCCGAAACGGTTTTGTTATGGGTGAAGGCGCCGGAGCACTGATTCTTGAAGATTTGGAAACGGCCCTTAAACGCGGAGCGAAAATCTACGCTGAAGTTGTTGGTTATGGTAATACCTGTGATGCCTATCATATTACAGCACCTCATCCTGAAGCCATTGGCGGCGCTCGTGCCATTTCTCAGGCCCTGGCTGAAGCCCAGGAACTGGGTGTAATCCTGGAAGATTCTCAAATTTATATTAATGCCCATGGTACCAGTACACCACTGAATGATAAGTCTGAAACCCTGGCCATTAAAAAAGCTTTGGGAGATAATATTACAAGAACCCTGGTTAGCTCTACAAAATCCATGACCGGACATATGCTTGGTGCTGCAGGTGCAGTGGAAGCCATTGCCTCGGTTCTGGCCTTAAGGGACGGGGTTATTCCTCCTACCATAGGATACAGTGAACCTGACCCGGACTGTGATCTTGACTATGTTCCTAATGTCAAAAGAGAAATTCAAAGTGATTTGGCTCTTTCGGTTTCATTGGGATTTGGTGGGCATAATGGTTGTCTGGCTTTTAGAAAATATACAGGGGTTTAGCCATGGAATTAACCACAAAAACCCTCAATGATTTAGCAAAAATAATGTCAGCGGAAAAATTAACAAGCCTTGATATTGAGCAGGGGAACCTGAAAATTAAAATTAAACGGGAAGTTCAGTCCCGTGAAGCACATTTTCCTGAAAGAACCTCTTTTCATGAAACCCCTATACAGCAGTTGATCCATTCCGTACCGGCTGAAGAAATAAAGGCTTTGGAAACAGTATTGGATCCAAGCTTAACTGAGATCAAATCGCCTATGGTTGGTGTTTATTATCAAAGCAATAACCCTGAAGGCGAGGCTTATATTTCGGTTGGCCAAAGCTTTTCAGAGGGAGATACGCTTTGTATTATTGAAGCCATGAAACTCATGAATGAAATTTCCGCTGAAAGTTCAGGAATAATTATGGAAGTATGTGTGGAAAATGGTCAGGTTGTAGAATATGGCCAGGTTCTTTATCGCATAAAAGAAGGTAAACAACAATGAAACGTGACGAACTAAAAAAAATACTGCCCCATCGGGAGCCAATGCTCCTCATTGATGAGGCTGAAAAAATTGATGAATCCACCGCTCATGGACGTTATACCGTGAAAGGTGACGAATTTTTTCTCCAGGGACACTTCCCTGGAAACCCTGTGGTTCCAGGGGTGATTCTTTGTGAAATTATGGCCCAAACCTGTTGTGTTCTGTTAATTGCAGCAGATGGCAACCATAAAACCCCGTATTTTACCGGTTTAAATAAGGTGAAATTTAGAGAAAAGGTATTTCCGGGAGACACCATTGAAATTACCTGCAGCATTACTAAGTCGAAACCACCCTTTTATTTTGCAAAAGGTTCAGGCTCAGTGAATGGCAAAGTTGCCGTTGTTGGGGAATTTTCATTTGCACTTATGGACTAAGGAGGAATCATTTTGTTTTCAAAAATACTAATTGCCAATCGTGGTGAAATTGCCCTACGGATTATCCGGGCATGTAAAGAAATGGGTATCGCTACTGTGGCTGTTTTCTCTGAAGCAGATGCTGAAAGTCTTCATGTGAGTTTAGCCGATGAGAGTATTTGTATTGGTCCGGCCCCGGCAACCGATAGCTATTTAAATATTTCCGCTATTTTATCAGCAGCGGTTCTCACCGGAGCCGAAGCCATTCACCCGGGATATGGTCTTCTTTCCGAAAGTCCTAAGTTTGCTAAATTATGCACCCAATGTGAAATTGCATTTATTGGGCCTTCCTGGGAAATCATTGAAAAAATGGGTGATAAAGACCAGGCTCGCTCCTCAATGGAAGCAGCAGGCGTTCCCATTGTTCCCGGTACCGATATTATCGACGATCCCAAGGAAGCCCAAAAAAGGGCGGATGCCATTGGCTATCCCTTACTTGTAAAGGCCCGTTCCGGCGGTGGCGGCAAAGGCATACGTCGGGTGGAAAAATCCGAAGAT
>Ga0209540_10002299_pt1 | contig 13666 bp, 13 predicted proteins | sample BarGraIncu01121A_FD_184501 | JGI IMG/M metagenome (GOLD analysis project Ga0209540, IMG submission 184501) | Arctic peat soil microbial communities from Barrow, Alaska - Barrow Graham LP Incubations 011-21A (SPAdes) (version 2) | ecosystem: Environmental > Terrestrial > Soil > Wetlands > Peat... | reverse complement strand
TATTCCACCTCCTGCGCGGCGGACCAGGCGTCGCCCAGGCCGGCGTTCACCGTGATGTAGGGCGCCACCCCGAGCAGCCGGCAGAGCACCATGAACTCGTCCAGGCCGGTGTCGTTCGACTGCAGCGTGTTCCAGACGGGATCCCAGCGCGGCGGCCGGCGGTCGGGGTCGCCGATGGCATCCCGCCACTCGTAGGCCGAGACGTAGTTGCCGCCCGGGAAGCGGTAGACGCCGGAGTGGAGCCGGGCCAGCGGCGTGACGATCTCGCGCCGGAAGCCCTGGACGTTGTCGGCCGGCATGAGCGACACCGCGCCCAGGCGGAAGGAGCCGGCCCCGGTGCCCGCTCGCCCCGTGATCTCGAGGCGGCCGGAATCCGTGGTCGCAGCGGAGGTGAAGCGGAAGCGTCGCGTCGCATACGTGCGCTCGAGGGGCGCGATCCGGACCGCCTGGCGCTCCCCGGCGCCGCTGCCCCAGACGAGCGTGGCCGTGACGGCGACGCCGGGGTCGCCGGCGATGACGACCCGCCCGGTGTACGCCTTGCCCGCGCGCAGGGCGAGGCCGGACTGGCGAACCCCGCGCGGCTCGGCGCCGGCCACCGTGATGCGCGGCGCGTGACCGGAGGCGTAGGCGGCGGCGGAGTCCATGCGCAGCGCGCCTTCCGGTCCGACGGGCAGCCAGCGGCGCGTGGGCGGGCCCCTGCGCGACGGCAGGCCGGCCGGGGGCTGAACCGTCACGGGAAAGTAGAACTTGCGGTCGTCGAGCATCTCGGCCCGGAAGCCGTTCTCGATCAGGGGGCCGATGTGCTCGATGAACATGCCGTAGAGGTAGGGCTGGATGGGCGCGCCCCTGGCCCGGGCGTCGATGGTCGCCGGGATCTCCTGGCCGCGCAGCGCCCCCGCCAGGGCGGCGCCGGCGACGATGGCCAGCAACCCGCGTTTCAGCATCATGGCCTTCAGGCCTCCTCCGGCGTGCGCGACCCGCGTTTGCGTGATCGCGTATGTTGCGGCGCGCCGCTGACCCGGGCAACCCGCCCGGAGCAGCGCGGGCAGCCGGCCGGCGTCAGAACATCCCGTGGGCCTCTCATTCCCTGCCACTCCCGCTTGACATCCGGTTCGCTCCACCCCCGAATTAGCCTCTCTTCCCGGCCACAGTGAAGGGGGCTGCCATGAGCGCAGAATGGATCTTCCACAAGGGGAAGCGCATCCTCTACATCAACTACGGCGGTCTGCAGAAGGAGGAGCAGCTGGCGCAGATCCGTCAGGCGCACCGGCTGCTGCTGGAGTCCGGGAGCAAGGAGAACCTGACGATCTCCGACATCCGCGACATGGGCGTGAGCCAGGCCTTCGTGGACCTGGCCAAGCAGCAGGGAAAGCTGTCCGGCCCGATCACGAAGAAAGCGGCCGTGCTCGGGGTCGTCGGCATCCGGAAGGTGCTGCTGGAGGCGGTCAACCGGTTCTCGGGTAACCCGAGGAAACCGTTCGACACGCTGGAAGACGCGAAGGACTGGCTCGTGGAGTGAGCCGGCCGGCTCATTCGCCGGATGCCGATCGGTCCGATGGCTTCGGCCGCCGAGGGCGCTGCTTGGCCGAGATCGAGCGGATGATGAGCCTGTGCGGCCGATCGGGGTCGAAGGGCGGCTGCGATCGGGCAACGGCCTGCGCGATCAGGTCCCGGATCGGCGCGCGCCCCCGGCCGCCGCATGGCCCCCCAGTCTCCGCCCTCCCATCCGTTATCGCGATGCCGCAACGCCTTCCGCACAAGGCTGGCGCGGGGGTGCCCGCGATGGGAGATTTGGGGCGGTGAAGGGGCCCGCCGGCGCGCAGACCGCAAGCTGCGCGCGGGTGGTCGGGCGCTCTTCCTCCCGTGCACTCCCCCCAGGAAGTGCAGGTCGCGCCGGCGGCGGCCGCGGTGGCGCAGGGCGGGACGGTGGCGTTCACGGCCACGGCGTACGACACGGCGAACGCGGTGGTGCCGGGCGTGACCTTCACCTGGGGCACCGCGCCGGCCACGGTGGCGACGGTCTCGGCTGCGGGACTGGCCACGGGTGTCGCGGCGGGGTCCGCGTTCGTCAAGGCGACGGCGCCGAACGCCGACGAGATCAGACCATGCCCCTGGACGACGTCCGGCTCACCGCCAACGAATACCGCCTGCTGGTCGAGCGGGCGCCGATCATGGTCTGGCGCGCGGAGCCGGGGAAGAAGTGCGACTACTTCAACCAGGTGTGGCTGGAGTTCACGGGGCGGAGCATGGAGCAGGAGCTGGGCGACGGCTGGGCGGAGGGAGTGCACCCGGAAGACCTGGATGCCTGCTACCAGACCTACGTGTCGGCCTTCGACCGGCGGCAGGCCTTCGAGATGGAGTACCGGCTGCGGCGGCACGACGGCGCCTACCGCTGGATCTTCGATCGGGGGGTGCCGTTCACCACGGACGACGGCGAGTTCGCGGGCTACATCGGCAGCTGCGTGGATGTGACCGAGCGGCGGGAGGCGCAGCAGGCGCTGGCGCGGGCGGCGGAGCTGGAGCTGCAGCTGCTGCGGGGCATCCTGCCAATCTGCAGCCACTGCAAGCGGATCCGGGACGATGACGGCAGCTGGAGCCAGATCGAGGGCTACGTGGCGCGGCACTCGGCGGCCGAGTTCTCCCACGGTATCTGCCCGAGCTGCCTGCACGAGCACTACCCGGACCTGATGGACGACGTCGCCGGACCGGCGTGAAAGGCGAGCCCGCCGTGACCCTGGTTCAGCCGACCTTCTTCACCACACCGGGCGAGTTCCGGGAATGGCTGGAGGCCAACCACGAGGGGGCGACGATGCTCTGGGTGGGGTTCCACCGGCGGGCGACGGGCCGGCCCAGCCTGACCTGGCCGGAGTCGGTGGACCAGGCGCTCTGCTACGGCTGGATCGATGGGCTGCGCAAGGGACTGGACGCGGCCAGCTACGCCATCCGCTTCAGCCCGCGCAAGCCGGGGAGCTACTGGAGCGCGGTGAACACGAAGCGCGCACACGAACTGGTCGCCCTGGGGCTGATGAGACCCGCGGGGCTGGCGGCCTTCGCCGCCCGGGACGAAGCGCGCACGCGCCAGTACTCCTTCGAGCGCGAGGCCGCGGCGCTGGACCAGGAGCAGGAGCAGCACTTCCGGGCGCAGCCGGCGGCCTGGGAGTTCTTCCAGGCCCAGCCGCCGTCCTACCGCAAGCCGGCGCTCCTCTGGGTGGTGAGCGCCAGGCGGGAGGAGACGCGCCGCAAGCGGCTGGAGGCACTGATCGCGGACTCCGCAGCCGGGCGTCGCATCTCCATGTTGAAGCCGCCCAGGACCACCTAGCCGGCGACGACTCCGCTCCGTTGCTCCGGCGCCCGCCGCCTCAGCCCGGCTGGTGCCCGCCCTCGCCCCCGCCCCCCGTTTCCATGCTTCTGGGAATGCGCACGGCGACCACGCGCCCGCGGGCGCACTCGGCCTCGCCCGCGCTGACCGTGACCTCCACCACGACCTTCCGCTCGCCGACTTCGGTGGCCCGCGCCCGGGCGAGGAGTTCCACGCCCGCCGGCGTCGGGCGCAGGAAATCGACGGCCAGCGACGCCGTGACGAAGCGCGGCGACACGTCCTCGCCCGGGCGCAGGCCGGCGGCCAGCATGGCGGCGGCGGACGCGGTGCCGATGGCGTGGCAATCGATGAGGGAGGCGAGGAAGCCGCCGTACACGAAGCCCGGCATGGCCAGGTGCCGCGGACCCGGACGAAGGCGGGCGACGCCCTCGTCGCCCAGCCATTCCGTGCGGATGTGGAGACCGTCCGGGTTGAGCCGCCCGCAGCCGTAGCAGTGGGCGAAGTCGTCGGGATAGAGATCCTGGATGGCGCGCATGGCGGCACGATAACGGGGCGCGCGCCGCCGCGCGAGCGGGCTTCAGAACTTGATGTTGAAGACCCCGTCCGAGATCACCTTGTTGGCGTTCGCCGGGGTGCCTGGGCTGGGGAGCAGGGTGAAGGAGAACGTGCCGGCGACCGCCGTGGACGTGAGCGAGGTGATCGTCACCGTGCCGCTGCCCCGGGCCAGGTTGGCCGTCCAGGCGGCGCCGCCGGACTGGATCAGCAGCCCGTTGGTCGCGCTCAGGGGCCCGATGGTAAAGGTGCCGGTGCCGTTGGCGGCCAGGCCGAAGCCGAGCGTCTGCGTCCCGTCGTTGCCCGCGATGGCGATGATGCCGTTGCTGTTCACGGCACTCACCGCGAGCGTGGCGTTCCAGGCGGCGCCATCGATCCTGGCGCCCATCGAGCCCTTGGCCAGCACCACCGGGTTCGAGACCGAGTTCTGGGGAGAGGTCGCGTCCTTGCCGCAGGCAGCGACGGCCAGGAGCAGCAGGGCGAGAACGGGGGGATGAACACGCATGGGACCTCCTGGACGATGCCGTGAGGCTGACGTTCCGCATTGCGTCGGGGAGGGGCGGGAAGCGTCATGGGGTGGGGCGAAGGGCAGGGGCAGGGGCAAGGGCAGGGGGGCGATGCGATGGCCGGGTCCGATCGGCCAGGGGTGTTATCGGCCACCGGTCTCCGGCCACCGGACACCGGTCTCCGGCAGCGGTACACCGGCTACCGTACACCGGCTACGGTACACCGGATGTGGCGCGCCGGAAGGTGCCTACCGTCACTCTTCGCGCCCGTCGCCGACCCGTGCACTGAGGTGTCAGACTCGGCGCCGGCCGTCGGAGTACGGAGTACGGTTTCCGGAGTACGGAGTACGGTTTCCGGAGTACGGAGTACGGTTTCCGGAGTACGGAGTCCGGTCGCGCGCCGCCCTCACCGGGCGCGTCGCCCCGCTGCCGCGCGAGGCGAGGCCCGAAGACCCTCTCGCCGGCAGCGTTGCACAGCAGGTGTCGTTCGGCCTCACCTGAGCCAGCCGCCAGTGCCCGCCGCCGGCCTCAATAGCCGACTCCGCGGGTGGCCACTCGGACGCGCAGCAGGGTGGTGTCGGAGGCGAGGTAGAGGACGGAGCCGTCGCCTCCGAACGCGACGTTTGCGGTGGCCTGGCGCGTCTCGATGGTGCCGAGGTGGCGGCCGTCGGGGGTGAGCACCAGCACGCCGCCGGGGCCCCCGGCGAACAGGTTGCCCTGCCGGTCCACGGTCATGCCGTCCGGGAGGCCCGGCTTGCCTTGCCGGACCAGGGGCGTGGCATCGAAGAGGACGGCGCCCGGTCCGATCGACCCGTCGGGGCGCAGGGGATAGGCCATCCAGACGGCGTGGGCGGGATCGGAGTTGGAGACGTAAAGCGTGCGCTCGTCCGGCGAGAAGACGATGCCGTTGGGAAAGGTCAGCTCGCGGGTGAGGAGCGTGAGCTCGCCGGCAGGGGTGAGCCGGTAGACGCCGTTGAAGTCCAGCTCCTTCGCCGGGTCCTGGTTCACGCCCTTCAGCCCGTAGGGCGGGTCGGTGAAGTAGATGTCGCCGTTGGAGCGGATGGCCAGGTCGTTGGGGCTGTTCAGGCGCTTGCCCTGGTAGCGCGCGGCCAGCGTGGTGCGGGTGAAGTTCTCCTCGTTCAGGCGGGCGACCTGGCGGTTGCCGTGGTCCGCCATGACCAGCCGGTCCTGCGCGTCGATCTTCAGGCCGTTGGTCCCCAGCTCGCGGCCGGGCGCGTCCGGCGCGATGTAGCCGGCGGGGCGCAGGAAGACCGTGAGCCCGCCGGTCTCGCTCCAGCGGTAGATGGTGTTCTTCGGGATGTCGCTGAAGAGCAGGTACCCGCCGCTCCGGCGCCAGACCGGTCCCTCGGCCCAGGCGAAGCCGCCCGCGAGGCGCTGGATGCGGGAGCCGGCGGGGACGAGCGTGTTGAAGGCGGCCGCGCCGGCGGGGACCACGCCCGCGACGTCGTAGGGCCGGGTCGAGCGGCAGCCTACCAGCAGCAGCGCCGTGGCGAGGAAGAGGACGAGCCGGGTAGGGGCGCTCATGGTCGCTGGCCTGGTCGAAGTTGCCGCCGTCCCAGCGTCCGGACCGTCCGACGCGGCGGGAGAGTGCCGGAAAAGTCATCCCCCGAGCGCGCCTGCGCAAGAACGCTCATCCCAGGCTCACGGCTCCGGAGCGGGTCGAAGCTCACGGTGTAAAGCGGGAGGCGAGCCCCCGAGAGGGCTCGCCTCAGAGGATCAGCGGATCGCGGTCAGGCCGAGGATGCTGGAGAGGATGGAGCTCAGGATCGAGGGCGAGCCGTTGGAAACGGTCCCGTATTGCTGGCTACTGCCGTAGCCATCCGGGTAGCCGCGCCGGAATCCTTCGCGGAAGTAGTAGTTGTAGTCGGTCTGGGAGACGTACCTGGCGTCGTAGCCGTAGTTCGCGTCCTGGTAGGCATAGGCGTTCTGGTAGTCGGACCGCTGCGCGTCCCGGCGGTCTGCCTGCCCGAACTGTACGCCCTGCTGGTAGCCGTAGTTCACGGCCTGCCGCAGCACGTCGGCGCCATACTGGGTGGTCTGGTACTGCGTACCGGCCCGGCGGTAGAGATAGGCCGGGCGGGCGGAGAAGGCGGGATCGCGGGCGTAGTCACGGGTGGCCTGCAGGCGCTGCTGCTGCTGCCTCAGGTTGACCAGGTACTGCTGCTGAGCCGCGTTCTGCGCCGCGCGCTTCTGCTGCTGGAGCTGTGCCGTGCGCTGCTGCGCGGCGCGAACCTGCGTGGTCAGCACCTGCCGGTACTGGGTCTCGCGTTGACGCTGCTCGACGATGCGCTGCTGCTGGACCTGCCGCGTGACCACCTGCTGCTGTTTCGCCTGCTGCTGCACCTGCTTCGCCTGCTGCTTCGCCTGCTGCTGGTCCTGCTTCGCCTGCTGTTTGTCGTGGCCCTTCGCCTGACCCTGGGCCTGCAGGCCGCCGGCGATCATGCCACCGGCGAGCAGCAGCGCAGCGGTCGTTCCGATGATGCGGATGGTTTTCATAGGACGTCGCCTCCAAGCAACGGTCCCCGCGCGATGACCTCGCGCCGGGGATATGGCAAGGACGCACTTCGCATACCGTGGCCGCCCCGGTCTTGCGCACGGATAGGGCAGTCTTCGCGCGCGGATACGGGCAGTCTCGCGCGCGGCCGGGCCGCGGGCGCGCGCCGTCGGGCGCGCTCAGCGCCGGGAATGGTGCTGGCGCAGCAGGTCGAGGCGGGACTGGATGCGCTGGGCGACGGGCATCAGGGCCTTCCGGACACGGCGGCGCAGCGGACGCCGGGGACGCCCGGGCCGCGGCGGACGCATGCGTCGCCGGCTGCGCTACGACGCTTCGGCGTCGACCTCGTCCTCGTAGGCCGCATCACCCAGGACACCCTGCACGTACAGCAGCTTGACCGGCACGATCACCGCCGCCAGCAGTGGAACCGCCACCATCAACCCCAGGAAGCCGAAGAGCAGCGCCATGACGCCCTGGGTCACGATGGTGAGCGCCGGCGGCAGGTCCATGCCCTCCTTCATCAGCATGGGGATCAGCAGGTGCCCCTCCAGCTGCTGGATCACCAGGTACGCCAGCGCGACCGAGACCGCCTTCTCCGGCGAATCGAGGAAGCCCATGGCAATGGCCGGGATCGCGGCCATGATCGGACCCAGGGTAGGCACGAACTCGAGGAGACCCGCGATCAGCCCGAGCGCGAGCGCGGCCTTCACGTGCAGCAGGGAGAGGGTGATCGTGCTCACGACCCCGATCAGCACCATGGCCAGGAGCTGCGTGACCAGCCACTTCCGCAGCACGGTCGCGACCCGGGTGAGCACCGCCCCCGCCGTGTCCCGCGCCCCGTGCGGGAACAGGTGCATCAGGCCGCTGTGGTAGAGGTGCGGATCGGCCCCCACGTAGATCGCCAGCACCAGGATGAGGAAGATCCCCGCGGCGACCGTGACCGTGGAGGAGAGGAAGGGGAACAGGTAGCGCGTGGCACCGCCCAGCTCCGCCGTCACCCGCTGGCCGATCGTGGAGATCTGCGGCGACGCCGAGCCGGCGGTGGGCACGACCACCCCGGCCGTCCCGCCCGGCACCGCCGGCACGGCCCGCCCCGCCCCGCCCGAGGGCAGCCGCGGCCCGGGACCGGAGGGCAGGGTATTCCGCGCCTGCCGGTCCTCTCGAGGGCCGAGGAGCAGCGACGCGAAGCCCGGGCGAGCGTTCAGCCACCCCTGGATGCGGTCCACCGCCTCCGGGACCCGGGTCCGCAGCAGCACACCCTGCTCCTGCAGTGTCGGGGCGATGGTCGCGCCAATGCCGTAGAGCGCCGCGACGAAGCCGAACACGATCAGTGCCGCCCCGAGGCCGCGCGGGATCCGCAGCCGCGTCAGCTGCGCGGCGCCCGCGCCCACCGCCAGACCGAAGAGCACCCCCAGGAACGCCGTCAGGAAGAGCTCGCGCGCCACCCAGAGTACGGTCAGGCCCAGCAGGTAACCCGTCACCAGCGCCGTCGCCCGCAGCACGTCCCGGCTGCGCCAGCCGTGCAGCCGGTCCCGCCGCTCGCCGCCTGCCGGCGGGCCAGGCAGCCCGCCCCGTGCGCGCCCTGGCGGCGACCCCGGCGTGGGCTGTGGCGCGCCTGCCGACGGTCCGGCCAGCGCCGGGGCCGGCGTCGCCCGCGCCGCACTCCCGGTCACCTCATCCATGCCATTCCGCCTCCGCTCCGCACGGCCCCTCCCGCACGCGCCGCGCCCGCGCCGGGCACCGGTAGCCGCCGACGCGGCCACGCGGGCCGCGGATCGCGCCCGCTGAAACGCGACCAACCTACCCGTAATTAACTCAATGTGTCAAGTTAACCACGGGGGAATTGCGGGCAACGCCACCAGCACTTAACTTGTGGCGGTGAATTCCCAGGGAGGGCGCCGTGGATGTCGCGTTGATGATCCGACGTCGGCTGAAGGAGCTGGGGCTGGGGCAGAAGGAGCTGGCCCGGGCGGCGGACGTGACCGAGTCGTACATCTCGCAGCTCCTGAGCCGTCGCAAGGCGCCACCGGAGCCGGGGCGGACGGACATCTACGGGAAGATGGAGGGGTTCCTGAAGCTGGCGGCGGGGGAATTGGCGCGGGTCGCGGACGTGCAGCGGAAGGATGAGCTGAGGCGCACGCTGGGGGAAGGGCCCACGCCACTGTTCCAGGAGGTTCGCGATCTGATCCTGCGCAAATGCAACCGGGACCGGGTGCGGGCGGTGCGGGTGATCTTCGAGAAGCAGCCGTTCGGGGAGCTGGAGCGGCTGGTGACGCAGAAGCTGCTGGACGTGGCGAAGTGGGTGGCGCGGGGGGAGCTGGACAACGCGTACTGGCTGCGCATGGTGGCGCAGCAGAGCGGTCGGACGCAGGAGGAGACGCGGAAGGTGGTGGTGGCCTTCCTGGACACGGACATCTTCCGGATCTCGGCGGACGAGAGCGTCTGGTTCCTGGAGCCGCTGATCGAGTCATGGGACATGGACCTGAGCACGTTCGACCTGACGATCGTGCTGAACCACCCCGTGGCGCGGGGTCACGTAAAGCAGTTCGGCTTCGTGGAGCGGGAGCCGGAGGAGGTGGTGCTGGAGGAAGGGCTGAAGGAGTTCCTCGCGGACGGGAGCCTCAGCGGCAACGTGACGGAGGAGGAGATGCAATACCTGAGGCGGCTGAAGTTCAACGGCAAGCGGCCGACGGCGCTGTTCTTCTACCGGGCGTTGCAGAACGCGCGGGATCCGCTGCACTTTCAGACGGCGCGATGAGCGTGGACCGGCGGGACCTGGCCAAGCGAGTCCTGCGACGGGAGTGGGATCGCCTGACCGCGAGCGAGCGACACGTGCTCGAGCACGTGCTGGCGCGCGAGCCGATCACCCGGGACACCAACAAGGAGTATCGGGACGCCCGCACGTTCGGCGCGCGGGCGTCGGACGCGATCGCGTCGTTTGGCGGCTCCTGGGGTTTCGTGCTGGGCTTCATCGCGTGCCTGGTGGTGTGGGTCGCTCTGAACTCGTTCCTGCTGGTGCGCGCGCGGGAGGTCTTCGATCCGTTCCCGTACATCCTGTTGAACCTGTTTCTCTCGATGGTGGCCGCGCTACAGGCGCCGATCATCCTGATGTCGCAGAACCGGCACAACGAGAAGGACCGGCTGGACGCGGGGCACGACTACGAGGTGAACCTGAAGTCGGAGATCGAGATCCGGAGCCTGCACGAGAAGCTGGACGACCTGCGGGAGCGGAGCTGGTCCGAGCTGGTGGTCATGCAGCAGCGGCAGATCGAGCTGCTGGAGCGGCTGCTGCCGGGCCGCCCGGCCGCGGATCCGCTGGAGCGGACGTCTACGTGACGGATCGACCGGGAAGGTCGTCATGCCCGTGACGCCCCACGTTGAGCGGCACTTCACCGCCGGCGCGGTCGTGCGCGACATCGTCATCGGCATGTCGGACGGGCTGACCGTGCCCTTCGCGCTAGCCGCGGGACTCTCGGGCGCCGTGTCATCGTCGCGGATCGTGGTGACGGCGGGATTCGCGGAGATCGCCGCCGGGTCCATTGCCATGGGCCTGGGCGGGTACCTTGCCGGCCGCAGCGATGCCGAGCACTACGCCAGCGAGCGGGTGCGGGAGCAGCGGGAGATCGTGGAGGTGCCGGAGGTGGAAGCGGAGGAGGTTGCGGCCGTGTTTCGCGGCTACGGCGTACCGGCGGCGCAGGTCGGGCCGGTGGTCGCGGCGCTGCGGGAGCGGCCCGAGGCATGGATCGATTTCATGATGCGTTTCGAGCTGGGGCTGGAGGCACCGGACCCGCAGCGTGCGCTGCGCAGCGGGCTCACCATCGCCGTCGCGTACATCGCGGGCGGCCTGATCCCTCTCGCGCCCTATCTGCTGGTCACGGGAGTCAGCGGGGCGCTGCGGGTTTCGGTGGTGATGACGCTGATCGCGCTGCTGGTCTTCGGCTACGTCAAGGGGCGGTTCACGGGCACGCATCCCATCCGGAGCGCGCTGCAGACGGGACTCATCGGAGGCGTGGCGGCGGCGGCGGCCTTCGCCATCGCCCGGGCGATCTCATGAGGTGCGCCATGAGGGGTCGAGCGGGACCCGGCCGCGGGCGCGGACCGGGAGGCACCCCCGAGCGGGGGGGGGCCCACAAGGGCGGCCTGGTACTCGGGGTCACGTCGCGCTGGCTGGGCTTGGTCCTGGCCCTGGTCCTGGTCCTGCCCGCATGCGGGGGCGGGGCCGGGGACGGGGCGAAGCGCTCCCCCGGGGTGCTGCGCCGCGTGGCCGCGCTGCTGGCGGGCGTGCCGCGAGAGGCCGTCGTACGACTGTCGGCGGCCGAGACGTTGCACGTGAGCCCGTCCACGCGCAGCTTCTACCGCTGGCGCCTGTACCGGAGCGCCTGGACCGACGGCGAGGTGCTGCTGCCGAAAGGAGCGGAGCTGTACGCGGCCATCGGCCGCGCCGCCGATGACGGCCTGGACCCGCGCTCCTACGGGCTGGACATGGCGCGTGCCATGAGGGTGCGCCTCGACTCCACGAAGCTGACCCCCCGGGCGCGGACGGCGCTGCTGGGGGAGCTGGACCTGGTGCTGACGGAGGGGTTCGGACGCTATACCCGCGACCTGATCCAGGGGACCGTGGACCCGGAGAAGGCGGGGCTGAGCTGGCGCATCCCGCGCGACACCACGCTGGAGGAGGATGTGCTCAAGGCCGTGCGCGCCGAGCCGGCGGAACGGGTGGTGGCGCGCCTGCGGCCCGCGGTGCCGTACTACGGCCGGCTGGTGCAGGCCCTGGCCCAATTCCGGGCGGTGGAGGCGCGGGGCGGCTGGACCCAGGTTCCGGCGCCGCCGCGCCCGCTGCGCCCGGGCCGGACCGGGGGGGCGAGCGTGGTGGCGCTGCGCCAGCGGCTGCTGGCGGCGGACGACAGCGGCGAGGCGCGATTGGCGGGCTACGGCGCGGCCCGGCCCGACATGTTCGACGACAGCCTGCAGGAGGCGCTGGGCCATTTCCAGCGCCGGAACGCCATCGACGGGGACAGCGCGCTGGGAACGCTCACGCTGCGGGAGCTGAACTACACGGTGGCGGAACGGATCGCCGACCTGCGGCTGAACCTCGACCGCTGGCGCTGGCTGCCGCGGGAGCTGGGGCGGCGCTATATCGTCGTGAACGTGGCCGGCTTCCAGCTGGAGATGATCGAGGACGGACATGCCGTGGAGGCCATGCACGTGGTGGTGGGGAAGACGGGGTGGAAGACGCCGATCTTCGCGGACACCATGGAGTCGCTGATCGTGAACCCATCCTGGAACGTGCCGCCGTCGATCGCGCAGGACGAGGTGAGGCCGGCGCTGCGGCGGGACCGGGGATACCTGGTCGCCCACCACATGGACGTGGTGAAGGGCGAGCGCGTGGTGGACGCGTCCTCGGTGGACCTTTCGCGGGAGGGCGGCTACCGCTTCCGGCAGCGGCCGGGTCCCGACAACGCGCTGGGCCAGCTGAAGTTCGTGCTGCCCAACAACGACAACATCTACCTGCACGACACGCCGGCAGGGCAGCTGTTCTCCCTCACCGATCGCGCGTTCAGTCACGGCTGCATCCGCCTGGAGAAGCCGCAGGAGCTGGCCCGCCTCCTGCTGGAGCGCGTCACGAACACGCCGCCGCAGGAGCTGGACGCCATCCTGGCGACGGGAGCGGAGACGCCGATCAAGTTCCGCGAAGGCGTCCCGATCTACATCCTCTACTTCACGGCCTGGGTGGACGAGGACGGCACCGTGCACTTCCTGCACGACGTCTACGGCCGCGACGAGCAGCTGGAGCCCGAGCGACAGAAGCAGCTGGAGCACCCGGTGCCGGCGGGCCGCGTGTCGATCGGACCCGCCCGGTCCGAGAGGTTGGACGGGTCCACCCGTTTCGCCGGGTCGGCCGGCGGGAGCCCGCGGTGAGCGGCGCTCCCGCCCGGCCTGGCCCGAGGCAAGCCATGGACCCGAACGGTCCGGCCCCCGCCGCGCAGGCGCTGGCCCGCCGCCTGATGGCGCACGAGGCGAACGGCCGCACCGCGGCCGGGGATCTCGCAGCCGCCGGCGAGCGCGTCCTGCTGCGACTGCGCCAGGACCTGGCGCGCGTGCTGGGCACTTCGGGGTTCTCCGCGCTCGAGGCACGGGCCCTGGACCTGGCGCGCCGGCGCTATGCGTTCCTGGGGACCGACGGCGGCAGCCCGCATTTCCTCGACGATGCCCGGGCGGCGCTGGCAGGGCGCGACGCGGACGACGCGCGCGACGCCTTGCTGGCGGTGTGTGGGCATCTGATCGGGCTCCTCGTCACGTTCCTGGGGGAGCCCCTGACGACGCAGTTCATCCGACTCGCCTGGCCCGACCTTGCCGGCGAAGCCGCCGATCGTGACAAGAAGGAGACACGATGACCGAGAGAGAGCGTGCGTCCATCGGCGGACTCGCCACCGGCGTGCCGGGCCTGGACCAGGTGCTGGGCGACGGGATTCCCGAATACTCGTTCAATCTGGTGGCGGGCGAGCCCGGGACAGGCAAGACCACGCTGGCGCAGCAGATCCTGTTCGCCAACGCCACGGCCGAGCGCCCGGCCCTCTACTTCACGGTCCTGGGCGAGCCGACGCTCAAGATGCTGCGCTACCAGCAGCAGTTCTCGTTCTTCGACGTGGAGGCGGTGGGGAAGGCGATCCGCTTCGTGAACCTCAGCGACCTCGCCCTCGAGCAGGACCTGCAGCGAGTGCTCGACAGCATCGTGCGGGAGGTCGAGCAGACGCAGCCCGGCCTCGTCGTGGT
>Ga0209540_10002298_pt1 | contig 13667 bp, 10 predicted proteins | sample BarGraIncu01121A_FD_184501 | JGI IMG/M metagenome (GOLD analysis project Ga0209540, IMG submission 184501) | Arctic peat soil microbial communities from Barrow, Alaska - Barrow Graham LP Incubations 011-21A (SPAdes) (version 2) | ecosystem: Environmental > Terrestrial > Soil > Wetlands > Peat... | reverse complement strand
GGCAAAAACCCAATGCATCTTTTCGGATCATTCGGGACCCTGATGTTCCTGATCGGATTTGTGATGGCAGGCTACCTGGGAATCAGGAAACTTGTCTTTGTCCATAATAATCTGAGGGCTCCTCTTGTTACCGACAGTCCCTATTTCTATATCGCTCTTACAGTAATGGTAATCGGCTCTTTCTTTTTCCTTACTGGTTTCCTCGGAGAACTGGTCAACCGGAACTCGACTGAAAGGAACAGCTATCTAATCAGGGATAAGGTAAATATTTAACCCCCGGCCCCGTACTGCGGGGCCACCCCCTAAAGGGGGTCAAACATGTGGAGGTTATTTTCCGGGATTCCGGCATTCCTACCTGCCTGCAGATCGCTTTCCTTATCGCCAATAAGAACCGATTCTGAGAGATCAAGATCGAATTCTTTCTTTGCTTTCAGTATCATTCCCGGTTTTGGTTTCCGGCACTCGCACGGCCCTGTGAAATCAGGATGATGAGGACAGTAATATACTTTTGAGATTGTTATCCCTTTTTTCTTAAACTCCCGGGTCATCCAATCAGTCAATTTCAGGAAATCATCTTCGGTGTAAATTCCCTTTGCTATTCCAGCCTGGTTGGTAATGACAATTATCAGGAAGCCTTTATCCTGATAACTCCTGCATAAATCAAAGATGCCTGGAGTGAATTCAAAATCCTCCTTGAGGAAAACATGGACTTTATCGACATTTATTACCCCGTCGCGGTCGATGAACAGTGCCTTATTCATTTCCGCTTCTTTTTCGCCATACCTAAAATTGTTCCAGCTCTCTGGTACTCTTCCGGTATTCCGATGTCGAGAAACGGCTCTGTGAATACCATGCCGTTCAGATCGCCGGTACCTGCACTCTTTTCGAGTACATCTTTTTCGAGTGAGAAGCTTTCCGGGAGATGCCGTGACATCAGCATATTCCTGTTCATCAAATATATACCTCCGTTAATGAAACCATCTTGGCAGAACTTTTTCTCATGGAATTGAATGATCTTGCCATCAGTGCATTCTACAGCGCCATACCTTGAAAAATCTTTCATCTTCTTCAGGGCAACGGTAATAAAAGCACTGTGCCCGGTATGAAATGAATAAAGTTCAGTCAGATTAATCGGGAAATAGGTATCACCGTTAATTACAATGAAATCAGACCCGCTTGCTTTCCCTGCAGCAAACATGAGTCCGCCGCCGGTTCCAAGAGGCTCTTTTTCAATCGCATATTCGACAGGGATGCCCTCAAATGAATCCCCGAAATAACTTATTATACTTTCATGCTTATATCCTGTTGAAAGGATGACCTTGCTGATAGGGTATTCAGTAAGCCAGCTTAGAATATACCAGAGAAATGGTTTTCCATTGACCGGAGCCATCGGCTTGGGGAGATCAGGAACAGCTTCGTGCAGACGTGTACCCATTCCTCCTGCCAGGATAACAACTTCCATCATTTTGCTGATTTGTAACTCCCGAACAGCTCTTCCTCAACAATGGAACATATAATATGCCCTATCAGGATATGAACTTCCTGTATTCGGGGAGTATCGCCGGAGGGCACCCTGATGCAGATGTCGCACATATCGGCCATTTTCCCTCCGGTCTCACCGGTAAGGCCAATGGTTAATATCTTCTTTGCCCTGCATATTTTTAAAGCCTCAATCAGGTTCGCTGAGTTGCCCGAAGTTGACAGAGCAATAAAAATATCTCCTTCGCTGCCTAACGCATGTGCCTGCCGTGCAAACACCTGATCGAAGCCGGAATCATTTCCTATAGAGGTAATAATGGAAGTATCTGTTGTCAGCGCTATAGCATTAAGTCCGGGACGGTCAAAGCCAAAACGGTTGACAAGCTCGGCAGCGATATGCTGAGCATCGGCAGCACTTCCACCGTTTCCTGCAAGAAGCAATTTCTTTTTATTCAGGTATGCAGCGATAATAGCAAGGGAAGATTTTTCAATTGCATCAAGAACGGGAACTGATTCAAGAAGCTTCTGCTTTATAATGAGTGATTGCCTTATTTGATCCTTTATAATGTTCTGCATATCGAATTTATTTCTCGTTAATTTTCCAGCTATGACACCCGTTTTCGCTAAAATGGAAGTTCAGGACTTTCCCATTGAACTTTTCGAGGGTACGGATAAGATTAAGTCTTTTGGCAGGGTCAATTGTGAAAAACATGAATCCCCCTCCGCCGGCTCCTGAAACTTTACCTCCATAAGCCCCTGATTTAATGGCTGCCTTATATATCTTTTCAATATTATCATTGGTAATGGATGCAGCCATCTTCTTTTTATTCTCCCACTCCTTTCCCAGTGATTTTGCAAACTTAATAATATCACCCTTAAGGAGATAGTCTTTCATAATATAGGAATTCTTCTTTATCATGTGAGTTGCCTCCACAGGAACTTTCTTCCCTGAGCTGGTATTCTTCTGCTGCTCGCGGATTATCTTATCTGATGACCTGGATGCTCCCGTATAGAAAAGTACAAGTGAAACTTCAAGCTCATCGACGATCCATCTTTTCATGCGAAGAGGATTGACTATCACCCTGTCATCCTTGTAGAACTCAATAAAATTGAATCCGCCAAAGGTAGCAGCATATTGGTCCTGTTTTCCGCCGCTGAGGCCAAGATCAACTCTTTCGACCTGGTAAGCAAGGTGTGCCATGTCATAATCGCCTAAAGGGAGGTTGAGCCATTCGGTAAATGCCTGCAGTACAGCCACCACCATTGTCGATGAAGTTCCCAGGCCGCTTCCCGGAGGGACATCGCACCATGTTGTCATTCTGAATGACAAAGGCTTTGTTATGGCAAAATCCCTTATTATTCTGTTGTAAACGCCCTTATGAAGGTCAAGATGGCCATCAATGGGAAGATCCGGAGAAGATGGATATTTCTTTTTGATATCGAGATCGATGGCATTTATTTCAATCATTCCCGACGATGTCTCTTCAATGGTGCAGTATGCAAACTGATCGATAGTTGCATTTAACACTGCACCGCCATAAATATCAGAATATGGGGATACATCGGTACCACCACCGGCAAGGCCGAGACGGAGAGGTGCTTTGCTTCTGTAGATCATATTATTATTGGTTCAAGGTTCACGATGCAAGGTTCAAGGTAAAAGGTAAAGAATGCCATGTACCTTGTACCCTGTACTTTTTATTTCCAAATTTACTTATTTCCTGCTTTATTATAAATATCTGTAATTGCCTTAGTTAGTTTGTCCCAGGTGAATCTGGTTTTTTCTTCCCTGACGTTTTTGGTGAACTCTTCCTGTCGCTTGTTGCTAAAATAATCATTTATAGCATCTGAAATTGCAATAGGTTCAGGTTTTACAACATATCCGCATTTGCCATCGGGGACTATTTCGCCAAGTCCACCCACATCGGTCACAAGCATTGGTTTCTCAAAATGATATGCTATTTGTGTAACTCCGCTTTGTGTTGCGCTACGATAAGGCTGAACCACGAGGTCGGCTGCGCAGAAAAGCGAAGCAACTTCATCTTCTCTGATAAATCTATCAAGTATCAAAACTTCATCTTCCAGATTATTATTCCTGATAATATCGAGATATGGCATATCACTATCATAAAACTCACCTGCAACAATAAGCTTCAGCTTCCTGTTTCTCAAACGCTTATCGGCAAAGGCTTCAAGGAGCAGGTCGAGTCCCTTATAGGCTCTGATGAACCCGAAGAAGAGCAAATATGAAAATTCAGTATCCAGATTAAGTTTTGCCAGGGCTTCCTCACGAGATACCTTGTCACCATAATTATCATAAAGAGGATGAGGGTTAAATGCCATGGGGATATTCACCCTGAATGATTTCAGGTCCTCTCCTACGCTCCGTGACATTACCACGGCACCATCAATGCTTCTCGTAAAATACCTTGTCAGGAGCTTGTCGAAAAAGCTCTTTTCGTGGGGAATGACGTTGTCAAAAATGCAGATGACCTTCGTTCTGTCATTCTTATTATTTCGCGCAATCCTGGCAACAGTTCCGAAAGAAGGAGACATAGATGGATGCCAGTATTTTATAAGAAGTATATCGGGATTCTCTTTTCTTATCCTAAAGCCTGTTCTGATCCAGTTAAATGGGTTCACCGAATTCAGGACGCGTGTTATTCTGATATCCTTTGGCGCAGGAGCATCCGTAAACTGCGACTTGCCCGGAAAGAGGAATCCCGGATACTGAAGCGTAAAAGTAAATATATCGGCATCATGTCCTTCGGAAATGAATTGTCTTGCCAGCCTTTCATTGTAGGATGCAAGGCCTCCCCTGAAGGGATGTGCGGTTCCGAGGATAATGATACGCATGCTTTAAATAAAACTCAAATTTAGTGAAATTGGCGGATAAGTACCATAACTCTGGGATGTAAAGAAAAGGTGTCAGGCGTCAGGCACCAGGTGTCAGGTAATCGAGGAGATACGAGAAATCAGGAGTGAGAGTTCCGTCTCTGAGGATTGTTGCGTGTTCTATTGTCGGACTCATGTTACCAGAGAGAATATCATGCAATGTATTTTGCATCAGCTGATTTCCAAAATCGTGAGAGGCATCGCGCGGCAGCTCTCCGGGAAGGTTATCAATTGACATTACAGTTATGTTTGAAGGACGTGTAAATGCCGGTTCCTCGGTTTCCAGAAAAGGGTTGTACCCATAAAAAGGATCAGATATTGTCGTTGCACGCATCGTTGAAGGTATGGGACCATTTACATCGCAGCTGATATCTGCGATGACGGAGATCCTGAATTCAGGCTTCCTCATATCCTCCCTGGTAAAGAAGACAGGTGATCGCGGGTCCCAGTAATGACCCGTAACAAGGATATCCGTGACCCTTGTAAAAGGAAGGAAAGCAGATTCATATTCATCGGGGTGCTTCGAGAAATGGCTCAGGCTGAATTGAGTCCTGGTGCGATGTTTTGTATAATGTTCAGGCCCGACCTGGCAGAAAACAGGGATATCAAATTCGCGGGAAAGAAAATCTTCAGGGCTTACCTGTACCAGGTTGCAGATGCTCAAAGTCTCCATTGCGCCATGGGCTACCCTGCCCCCTCCTGTTATTAGTACCTTGAGTCCGGGTTTGAGTTCAATCAGGCGCAGCCCGGCCCACATTTCATCAAGGTCGCGGCACTGATAGGCAGGCTTCAGCTTAAAACGGTTGGTTCTTATGCCACGAGCCCTTAGTCCATTATAGGCGCCGACTATTCCTGCCCACCTGCCAAAGGCAACTACTCTCTCGCCCTTTTCGATAGTAAGGTATTCATAATCGATAAGAGAGATCTTTTTATTGGCCATATCACTGAACATGGCCCTATTATGTGGCTGCTTCTTAGCCACGTGAGCGAAAAATAAATATGTCTTGCCGGGAATCAGAGTTCTGCGATCGACCTCCTTGACCCCCATAAGTATATCGCAATCGCTGAGATCCTCCTTAAGAGGTATGTCCAGGTATTCGTATTCCTCATTGGAGTAACATCTGATGTCGCTTGGCTGGACAAAGAACTCGACAAACGGATATAATTCCTCGAGTGCTATTATCTGGGGAGGAGTAAGAGGAACCCTCCTGTCCGGAGGATTTTTCGTTTCTCGCAGGATGCCGATTTTAAGTGCCTGATACATGAAAGTCCTGCCATAATTATCGAATATAAAGATAATAAAATACGGCAGGACTTAAAATGAGATTATCAGGGCTTAAGCTCATCGACCTTAACCGCAGGAACCAAAGCAACACTTTCTTTCTTCACTGTAAGGTCCTTGCCAAGCGCGAATGGAGCTGTCTGCCTGATATCCTTTGATGAAGCACCAATCTTTACTGTATAATTACCGGCCTCAGCAACCCATGCTGATATTTCAGTATCGAAAGAGGCCAGCGCATCAGGAGTGATATTAAATGCAATCACCTGTGATTCACCGGGCTGAAGCAGCCTGGTCTTGACAAATCCTTTCAGCTCGCTTTCAGGCTTATCAAGCTTTTTTGCCGGAGCGCTGAGGTACATCTCGACAACTTCCTTACCTGCAATTTTACCCGTATTCTTCACATTTACAGAAGCAGTAATTTCTTTACTGAATTTATCAGAACTCAGCTTCATTCCCGAATACTCGAATGTCGTATATGAAAGCCCATAACCGAATTCGTATGCCACAGGTACCTTAAATGTACCGTAATAACGATACCCGACATAGATTCCTTCCTCATAGGTCACTTCAGAAGGCTGGGGACGATTAAATGCAGGCTGCGTATTTTTTTCACCAGGAGCAGCAGGCTGTGGCTGGACTGTCACTTTACCCGGGAAATTTTTAGCTGAAGGAACATCATTATAGCTTACCGGGAATGTCGAAGCAAGCTTGCCGGAAGGATTTACTTTTCCGCAGAGGATATCGGCTATCGAGTTTCCTGTCTCCTGCCCTGCCTGCCATGCAAGAAGAATTGCGTCGGGCATATCGCGCCACGAAGCTGTTTCGACTACTCCTCCTATGTTAAGGATCACAATCACCTTTTTGTTTTTAGCGTGAAAAGCAGTTGTAACCTGTTTTATAAGTTCCCTTTCCGGGAATGACAGGAGAAAGTCTCCCTCTTCAGGTTTCCGGTCGCTGCCTTCACCGGAATTTCTTCCAATAGTTATCAGAGCAGCATCAGTTACATTTGCCATGCTGCCTGCAATATCGCTGTTCACGGCAAATTCAGCTATCGGTAAGGCACCCCGGCTTCTCTGTTTTCCTTCCCTGGCAGCTTTTAAATAAGCGGTATACAGTGACTGCAGGTTCTCATTGATTGAGTAGCCGACATTAGACAGACCCTCGACAAGGGCTACACTATAGGCTTCATTAACATGCCCGCTGCCCGTTCCTCCGGTAATGATTTCATATGAAGTATTGCCAAATGCTGCGAGTTTCCTAACGTCCTGTGAAAGAGGAAGGGCTGAACTGTCATTTTTCAGAAGAACCATTCCTTCAGATGCAGTCTGTCGTGCAACCTGTGCATGCACTTTCAGGTCAGGCTTATTTGAAAATTTAAAGCCTTTGAACCTTGGAGTTTGAAGGATAATATTGAGGATCCTTTCAACATTACTATCCAGGATTTTAACATTAAGCTTGCCAGAATTAACTGCATCAATTATTATCTTTGACTGACTTGGAGCACCAGGCATCAGGAGATCGTTTCCGGCAACCATCTGCGCAACGGGATCTTTTCCCCCACCCCAATCTGTCATTACAAATCCCTTGAAACTCCAATCGTTAAGGAGTATGTTTGTAAGAAGGTCATGGCTTTCTGAAGCATACACTCCGTTAATGAGGTTATATGAGGACATTACTGTCCATGGCTGAGCCTCCTTAACAGTAATCCCGAATCCTTTCAGATAGATTTCGCGAAGAGCTCTTTCACTGACTAATGTGTTAAGCGTAGTTCGGTTCGTCTCGGCATTATTTGCTGCAAAATGTTTAATTGATGTTCCGACTCCGTTTAATTGGACTCCTTTGACCATTGCAGCAGCCATTTTTCCAGTTATCAGAGGATCTTCAGAATAATATTCAAAGTTCCTGCCACACAACGGGTTCCTATGAATGTTTAATGCGGGACCCAATATAATGTCAACTCCATACTCAAGGACTTCGTTGCCCATTGCCTGACCAATTTTATTAGCGAGATCAACATCCCAGGTCGATGCAACCAGTGTGGACACCGGAAAAGCAGTACAATAATAGGTTGCCTGGTCATTTGGCCGTGTCGGGCTTATCCTTAATCCTGCTGGTCCGTCTGCCACAACAATTGATGGTATTCCCAGACGAGGAATAGCATAAGTTATACCGGCAGCGCCGGCTACAAGATCCAGGGTTTGTCCCACAGCGGGATTCTGCTGTCCGGGTGTTGCAGAATTTGAAGGCGGAAGGACCGACCTACGCTTGCTTACACCTACAACGAGATTCGCTTTTTCCTCAAGGGTCATTGCCGCAATTACACTTTTTACAGGTGCTTTTCCCAACTGGGGAATAGTTTGGGAATAACCTGCTATCCCAAGAGAAAGAATTATGATCAGAGCAATCAGTACTTTTTTCATTGTCTTATTATTCATTAATTGTATTATTATTTAATATTTATAACGCCTATTGCCTTCATTGCGTTGGCAGCATCTGAAGGCAGGTTCCAATTATTGTCAAAGCAACCCTGTGAAATAACATTTTCGGGACTCTCCCTGAAGAGAATGAAATCCTGGAAATTCTTAAGTCCGTCTACTTTTGCTCCCATAAAAGCCATTCCTCCCTGTCCTGAAGCGCTTTTTGAAGGAGTCCACCAGGGCAAGCCTGAATTCACCAGTACATAATGCTTATTTACAGGGAAAATATAGAGCAGCCCATAATCTTTTGCGTCATTGCTCAGTTGAACAGGAAGCCTGTCCGCAAATTTTGCAATTATGGCATTTGTCTCCTTAGTCCCGAACAGGATCAGATTTGAATTCTCATAGTCACTCTGTCTCAATTCCTTATCGGAAAGCACCCTTGGAAATACCATTATCCTGCCTGCCATCCCGTTCCAGTCGGCAGCTGACTGAGCGGCTACTTTCCTCGATCCCAGCTCTTCACCGGATGGGTTTCCTCCCGTTCCATACACATAAATATGATTGCCGGCAACAGCAGCGTTTATCGGTCCCTCGGCACCTGGCTGCTTTGAGGTAAGCCCGGGAGTGAATTTCTTATTGACCCAGATGTTATCCGACCTGGAAAATGAAACAGCATCATTTGTTCTGACAGTAAATGATTTGCCGTCAACCTTTACAGTGACTTTCTGTGCAGCAACAAACTGCGGGTGTCCGGCAAGCCTCAGTGTGAATGCATCGAGGCCTGATGAGGTTATTTCAATATTGTTCTGACTTGTGAATTTTGCATCAATAGTTGAGAGTATCCCTGGTGTGAGGTTATCGATTCTTACCCAATAGGCCTTATCATATTTGAACCATTTAGTGCTGAATTTTACTTCAGCAGGATATGGGTCCCTTGTGAACTGTGAAAACCAGTCAAAGATAAATCCATCCTTATAAGCATATTCCCAGCTGTTGTGTCCGATCCCCGGATATTCCGTATAATCGAACCTTGGCGTGCTGGCTTCAAATTTTGCTTTCCAGTCGAGAGCGGTCTTATGCAGAAAATCCTTATCACCTGTAAAAAGGTGCACGGGGAGGTTTAATGCATTGCCTGCAAGGTCCACGGAGCCATCGGGTGGCGCAGGGCAGCATGGAGCAAGGGCAGCCCAGATGTCAGGACGAGTAAGACCGAGCCAGACTGTGCCTCCTCCGCCCATTGATAATCCTGTAAGATAAATTCTGTTTTCATCAATTGAAAACCTGCTCTCGATGTCAGCCAGCATATCGTAGACATCCTGTTCAGGTATCCCCTGGTAACCTGCAGTTCCTCTGGCCAGGGGAGCAGCAACAATATAGTCGATATCTTTAAGTACCGGAAAATACCTGGTCGATTCAAGGTCAGTTTCAACCGGGACATTGCCTGGCTTAATAAAGTCCAGTCCCTGTAAATTACCCTGACCAAATGCTCGTCTTAATCCAAGCCGGTGGTTCGACCAGGCTCCGTGAAGGAAAACAACGAGAGGGTACTTCCTGGATTCATCGAAGTTCTTCGGAATATAAATTGCATAAGGCTGGTCAGTCTCATCCACTGTTGAAAAGAAAGAGAGATCCTGGGGTCCGGACTTAAGCTTCTGCGCAGAAGCAATGCCGGAATTCAGAGCAAAAAGGGTAATTGCCAGAATGGCAAAGCAAATCAAATCCTTTATCTTTTTCATAATGTATATATTTTAATGCATTTCAATCATTTCAAGGCACATACGGCTATTGTGGTATGGGCATTTCCAGAAACCGGCCTTATCGCCGTATCTGTTCACTTCCCCGTTCGCTGATATTGAGTTGAACCATTCCCCATTCAGGTGATCGACCATATTCTTATCTATATACTCCCAGCATCTCAGGGCTTTCGTCAGATACGCCTTATCACCCGTCATCTTATATGCATTTACAAAAGCCGTTACTGCTTCTGCCTGCGGCCACCAGTCGCGATTTGTATTGGTATGACCTGTAACCAGATCTTTTTCATAGATAAGGCTTCCGTCAGGCTGAAGCCCTTCTTCGGCAGCCTTTACAATCGGTATGACCAGCCTGTTCACATCAGCTTTAAGCTTCTTATCACCCAGAACTTCTGCAGACTCGTTGACCAGCCATGAAGCTTCAATATCGTGACCATATGAATTCAAGGTTGAAGTGCTTTCCCATTTTTCATTCATAAAGACAACCAGGTGACCGGTTTTCGGATCGACGATTTTCTGCGTGAAAAGCTCAATAAGGTTTTTCAAGCGGCCGGCGACAATTTTATCCGGCCAGGCACGGTAAAGGTTCGTATAGGCTTCCAGCAAGTGGAGGTGAGTATTCATGGTTTTCTGATCATTCTTATCTTTTTCGCCGATAAGAAGATCATCAGTCTTTTTCCAGTCACGGCTGTAAACCTCGAAATATCCGTTATTCACCGGGTCGGAACAATATTTCTCTACACATTGAAAGATCTTTTTTGCCTCATCCAGCGCTTTCGAATCACCGGATGCCAGGTAATATTCTGATAAAGCATAAATAAAAAATGCCTGAGTATAGGCCTGTTTCCTGGTATCTTCAGGCTTGCCGGCAGCAGTGACACTGAGGAAAGCACCACCATATTTTTTATCCAGGAATTTATCCATTATATAATCAAAGGCATGTGTGGCTACTTTGAGGTATGAACTGTCTTTAATCACCCTGAATGCTGCTGAAAAGGTCCAGAGTATCCGGGCATTAAGAATTCCTCCCCTGGCAGCACCTGGGTATAGTTTGTCATTCCCGTCTATGCGTCCATAAAAGCCGCCATTCTTCATATCGATCATTTTACTGCTCCAGAATGGCAATATATTATCCACCAGATTTTCTCTTACCTGAGATTGAAGCTTTACCAGGGCGGCAGGATTATCCTGACCTTGCATACCAATATTTGAAAGCATAATTGCAATAATAAATAAGTATTCTTTCACTGAAACGAATATCAAAATTAACGAATGAAAATCAGTTATAGATTATTTCCTTAATCTCTATTATCTTCTTACTTATCAAGGTTGTAAAGGATGCTGGCAGAAGATTCACCTGCAGAGTTCCATTCACAGCTGTCACCTCGCCGGTCTTTTCCATGCCCTTAGTCTCATTGGTAACAAAAACCTCAAAGACGGAAGCATCAGCGGGAAGGCCTTTCACTGAAGCCTTCCGCCCGGCCCCGTTGTTGATGATGTGAACTGCATATTCGCCCCTGGCTATGTTCCCGAATGCAGCACAATTCAATGCGTCGCTGCTGCAAGTCGTCTGAAGAGAAAATGCATCTGCAGGCGTCGATGCCAGCTGCTTCAGGTTCCAGAACCTGCTGGTTGGCCGAAGCGGCCCAGTAGTCCCGAAGATACCCTCACCGGTCATGACTGAATAGTCGGAAGTCAGCTGCCACTGCAATATCGAGAGAGGCTGACAAACCGAGCATATTCTTATATAGAGGTTTATTTCGTACATCGCGAAAGTCTGCTCATTGAATATTTCAGGATAGTTCCATGCAGCAGCATCGGTGCTTCCCTCGGCCACGATCAACGGCAGATTCATTTTCCTTGCAGCCCCTGCCCATTTTTTAAGCGTTTCATTATCGCAGCCCCTCCATGAATGGAACGAAACTGCTCCTATGTATTTATGAGTCTCAGGATCGTTCATTGCAGGAAGGATAAAATCGAAAGTGGTAGCGTCGGAATTATCGCCGAGGAGAAGCCTGGTAACAATTCCTCTTGATGCAAGGTAAGCTCCCATTCCCTTAATAAAGTCGGCATGCTCCCTGCCGGTATGACGAATATTTATTCCCAGGTCAGATTCATTGAAGGAAAATAATGCAGGTTCAACACCGTAAGCCTGTTTCAGGAAAGCCAGGTAATCGCCTATTGATTTATATATCTTTTCAGTCTTCTCAGGATTCAACGGGTATCCGAAGATTCCCCTGTTGCGGTTGCGGTACGCGTCGGCCTGAGTTCCGATTATAGCCCAGTCTGGTGCGGACCAGTCGCTAATGATCATCGGAATGCCAAGCTTTGCAAGCTTCTGAGCCATCTCCATCGATTCTCTCACATGTTTATCCAGCTTGCCATTAAGCGCGGCTTCGATAGGATTTGCATTTCCATCGGGCTGCCACATCTGCCAGGGCATTTCTACCCTCCCCCATGCAACGCGCATATTGTCGAGGCAATATTGGATTACCTTAGGATCTGATGAGGGGTTTTGCAGTCTGAAATTGCCTCCAAAACCTGCGAACCTGTTACCGGGGTTCTTCGAATCAACTATAATCTCAGCCGGAGTGGTATCTATTTTTCCGCTTACAACAATGGTGAGATATTTTTTGACATCAACACCTTGTTTAATATCCGGCCCCATTAACCTGATATATAACCGGTAACCGGGAGCTCCATCGTTCCTGCAGATGAAAACTGGCGAGGTCGTACCTGATTTAATTTCAATCTGGCGGTCTGCAGATGAAAGGATCACTCCGTCTGCCGGTTTTATCTGTTGTTTCTCACCCCTGACAGGCAAGCCGGCAAGCTTAATCGATTTGCCTTTTGTCTTGCCATTAAGGAACTGTACCGTGCCGTTTGAATAGTACCTGTCAGGAAGGTCGATGCAAAAATAAGCACCGTCAATAACAGTATCTTTCAGAGCGGTGGATATAAGTGATACACTTGCTTTCCCTGATATTTCGTCAGTGACAGTTTTAAGGAACCTGATTCCGCCCAGTTCCGTCGTGACTGTCTGGGTTTGGCCATCGCGATGGTATTTGGGGCGCTGTCTTTCCCTCCCGGTAGTATTCAATACAGATCCGTTCTTCCCGATAACCAAGAGGCTGGATTCAAATTCCATCAGCTGACCGTCGACCCTGATACCTGTAATATTGCTCCAGGCCATTACTTCAGTCTGGGCAGACAACCTGTCAACTTTCAACAATAAGCAAATCAGGATAAAGCAAGCTGCACAGGCATATCTGACAACAGAAATGGATCTCTTTTTGTCAAGGCATTTATTTGTATTTGATCTCATAATCCGGAAATAAATAATTAATAGGTCCCCCGTTCAGATTTAATAATGTGAATATAATGAGTCTGGCTTGATTTTTGAGCAGTATTTTTCAGTTCATTAACAAAGTGTATCTTTGTACGCAATATCACCGGGGCTGACTGGTTTTGACAGCATGAGAGGTGGTATGTAAGCATGCAGCGTGTGGTGGCGCGTCGCTTGAACAGTGTCACAAAACAACAAAAGGCGAATCTAATTACGCTCTCGCTGCTTAAGCGAATAAAGTAACTTAAGCTTAATCCTGGCACATGTGTCGGGACGGGACGCTTCCCGGGCGGTCAAGCCCTGATCCAACCCGATTCGGAGGCGCACGCAATCCGGGGCTAGTCTGAAGGTTGTTCCGGCCGGATGATGAAACAAACAGGAAATAAGGGCATGTTAGGTTGTTCTGCAGCTGACAGGTCACGAAAAACAAGCAGTACTAAGCATGTAGAAAGCATATGGTCTCCTTGACTGGACCGGGGTTCGACTCCCCG